>ERZ827492.698-NODE-698-length-30114-cov-6.519312_pt1 | contig 30114 bp, 25 predicted proteins | sample MGYA00519704_ERZ827492 | MGnify/ENA primary metagenome ERZ827492 (study PRJEB31778, sample SAMEA3449325) | human gut metagenome | biome: human gut; feature: human-associated habitat; material: faeces | place: United Kingdom | collected 2010/2012 ...
AATGTTTACGTGCGGCTTGGTGCGTTCAAACTTAGCCTTCGCCATTGTAAAAACCTCCCTTGGTCGTCGGTGGGCCGTTTGGATGCGGGCCCCACGTTCATTTTACTGAAGCAAGCGCAGAAGTTCCCCTCCGCGCTTTCCACAGTCTATGGAGCGGGCGATGGGAATCGAACCCACGTAACCAGCTTGGGAAGCTGGCACTCTACCATTGAGTTACGCCCGCGCAATCATTCTCCTCCATTATAGGAACCCAGGTCATTTTTGTCAAGCCTCCGCCTCCGCTTTTTGCGCAAAAAAATGTGAATTTTCCCCTGCGCGCGGCCTCATCCCAGGCGCCCGAGGACCAGGTACCCTGCGATGGCGACCGTCTCGCGCAGGTAGCAGTTGGGAAGGAGCCAGGGGCTCGTGGGGCTGCCCAGGGTCTCTGTGCGCAGGCCGAGCCGGCGCGCCACAAGGCTTGCGCGAAAGAGGTGGTAGTCGCTGGTGACCAGCACCGTGCGCGCGCCCGCGGGGAAGCGCTGGGCCAGGATTTCCCGGGCGTTTTCCAGGTTCTCCTGCGTGGAGGCGGATCGATCCTCCAGGAGGATGCGCCCGCGGTCGAGGCCGTGGCGCGCAAGGTAGCCGGCCATGGCCTGCGCCTCGGCGATCTCCTCGTCCGCGCCGCGGCCGCCGGTGACGACCGCAACAGCCTGCGGGTTCTCCGCAAGGTAGTCCAGCGCGGCGTCGAGCCGGGCGGCGAGCGCCGGGGAGGGCTCGCGCCCGCGCAGGGCGCAGCCCAGCACGATCACCGCGTCCGCGCCGGGCTGCGGGGGCCGGGCGCTGTAGCTGGCGATGCACACGGACGCCGCCGCAAACACCGCGAAAAACGCCGCGTACCCGCCCACGAGCAGCCACTTGAGGACCCGGCCCGCGCCCGATGCAAACAGCGCCTGCATCGGTTCATAAAACAGGCCGATGGCCAGCAGCGGCAGGCCCAGGATCGCCGGCAGCGCGGCGCCCAGGTTCCAGCTCCCGGTACATGCGGCGAACGCCGCGTCCGCGACGAGCAGCGCGCCGATGACGAGCAAAGCGATGCGCAAGTCCTCTCCCTCCCCCTCTGCCCTATTCAACGAGGGAGCGCGCCGCGCGGTTGCAGGGCCTCAGGGCTTGAGCAGGGCGGCGCCGGCCTTGCGGATGCCCCCGACCATGGCAAAGCCCCAGACCGGCAGCTCGGTGCCGTAGTAGAGGTTTCCCGTCGCATACTCAAAGAGCATGGGGCAGGCGAAGGCGGCAAAGTGGTTCTTCGGCAGGGCGCGCACATATTCGAGCGCGCCGGGCGTCGCCCGCTGCTGGCAGAGGACGGGGTAGATCACCACGCCGTTCTGGAAGCCGCGCGGCAGGCCGGGATAGTTGGCCAGGGCCCGCTGCACGCAGGCCTCGGCAAAGGCCTGCGCCTGCGCGCCATCCGCGCCCTCCATCTCGCGCAGGAAGAAGAACTGCTTCATCTTGGCCAGGGCGGCGGACATGCGGGTGCTGTAGAACTGCCAGGCGCAAAGATCCGCGACGTAGGTCCCGGGCGCGCCGGCGCGCCCCTCGACCAGGGCGAGGTAGCGCGAAAACGCGGGCGAAGCCGCGGGTGCGGCGGGCCTTGCGGGCGGGGCGCCGGCCGGCTGGCCGCAGGCCGTGCAGAACTTGGCGCCCTCGGGCAGGGCGGCGCCGCAGCGCATACAGAACATTGCGGTTTCCTCCTTTTTTCATAAAAAATGGGCGCACAGCCCTCCCGCCGCGGCGGCGGAGGCTGCGCGCCCCGTTTTGCCTATCTGTGCATGTGGATCTTGTCGAAGCCCTGGTCGCGGGCGTTCTGGACGACGCCGCGGTCGTCCGCCTGGCTGAGGAGCTTCTTGCGCGCCTGGGTGTAGAGGCGCTCGGAGAGCATGTTGGCCGGGCCGTACATGCAGCCGCCCTCGCAGGCCATGCCCTCGATGAAGTCGAGGTCGAACTTGCCGGCCTGCAGGAGCTGCAGGGCCTTCTTGCACTCGGCCGCGCCGTTGCAGCGCTGGGCGGAGATGGCGGGCACCTCGCCCTCCATCTCGGCGATGGCCTTCATCACCGCGCCGGTGACGCCGCCGGAGGAGGCGAAGCCCTTGCCGTAGGCGGAGGCCTCCTGCTCGGCGTCCTCCATCTGCTCGGGGTCGATCTTGCGCGCGTCGAGCAGGGCGACGATCTCCTCGGTGGTCAGCACATAGTCCGGGCCGCCCTCGATCTCCTCGGTCTTCTTGGCCACGCACGGCCCGATGAAGACGACCTTGTGCTGCGGGTACTTCTCGCGCAGCCAGCGCGAGAGCGCCGCCATGGGCGAGACCGTGGTCGAGACGTGGGGCTGCAGCCGCGGGAAGTGCTTGCGGATCATGTTGACGAACGCCGGGCAGCAGGAGGTGGTCATCTTCAGTCCCGCCTTCAGGTGCTCGAGCAGCTCCTCGGCCTCGGACATGGAGACCGCGTCCGCGCCCAGGCCCACCTCGTAGACCGCGTCAAAGCCCAGGGCCTTGACCGCGTTGCGCAGCTGGCCCATGGTGACGTTGGCGCCGAACTGGCCCTCGAGCGCCGGGGCGATCATGGCCACAAGGTGCCTGCCGGCGCGCATGTCCTCGATGATGGGCAGGATCTGCGCGCGGTCGGAGATGGCGCCGAAGGGGCAGGCCTGCATGCACGCGCCGCAGGAGATGCACTTCTCCTGGTCGATGTCGGCGAGCTTTTCGTCGCCGATCTCGATGGCGCCGACCGGGCAGGCCTTGCGGCAGGGCCGCACCAGGTCCGCGATCGCGTTGTAGGGGCAGGCGGCGGCGCAGCGGCCGCACTCGCGGCACTTGTTGGGATCGATCCACGCGCCGCGGCCGGACATGCTGATCGCGCCGAAGGGGCAGGCCGCCATGCACTTTTTCGCCAGGCACTTTTGACAGTTCTCGGTCACGGTATAGCGCTGGATGGGGCAGCCCTCGCACGCGGCGGGGATGACGGTGACGGCGGCGGTTGTGGGCTGCATGCCGTTTGGCATCTTGCCCATGGCCAAGCGAACGCGCTGGTGGATGATCTCGCGCTCCTTGTACACGCAGCAGCGGAAGTGCGGCTGCCTGCCGGGGATGATCTCAAAGGGGATCTCGTCGATGGTCTCGCTGTTGAGCTTTCCCTGGTAGGCCAGCTCCGCCACGCGCGTGAGCACGTCGTGCTTCAGCCTGCGCGTATCGCTCTCAATCTTGAACATCTCTGGTCTTTCTTCCTTTCCTTTTGCGCCCTTTCCGTCAGTAGAAGTTGACCTCCACGCGGCGTCCCATCTTGCGCATGACGTCCGCAAGCTCGTTGAGCAGGCGCATCTTGATGCTCAGGTCCATGGGTAGGTTCGGGTTCTGGTGCGCGGGGTTGATGGCCTTGCCGATGAACATCGTAAGGTCCGTGCAGTCCTCGATGAGCATGCGGGCCATCTGCGCGGCGCCGTTGTCGGCGTCCAGCTCCTTGAGGTCCACCTCGCCGTTCTGCTCGCAGAACTTGCGCAGGATCTCCAGGGCGCGGTTGATGGTGAGCACGCCCTCGGTCACAAGGTCGATGCCGCGGATCTGCGCCGTGGGCGGGATGGCGGGATCGGTGAAGTTGAGGTTCGTGACGATCTTGCGGCCCAGCACGCGCGCGGCGATGTTGGCCGAGGTGCCGCCGGCGACGATCTTCTTGCAGGAGCCGCGCATGAAGTCGCGGATGATCTCCTCGTCCTTCTCCTTGTCCACGGGCGGACCGGAGAAGAAGTGCACGTTCTTGCGCGGCACGGCCTGCGCCACGAGGAAGGTCGAGTCGTCGCCGGGCTTCTGCATGTAGAAGTTGTCGACCACTTGCGCAACGGAAGCGACCACCCGGTGCACGCTCATCTTCTTCTGCGCGCACTCGAGGAAGAACTGGGCCACGTTCTCCCACTGCCAGCCCAGGTTCAGGATCGCGCCCACGCCCGCGAAGACCACGCCGTCGGAGACCATGGCGAACATGTCGCCCAGGGCGATGTCGAACTTGCTCTCGCGCACGGTCTTGCCGGCGATCTCGCGGATCTCGTAGGGGATGTCCATGAGCTTGCCGTTGCGGATGAAGATGCAGGCCGGGTTGTCGAACTCGACCAGGTAGGCCCGCCCGTCGTGGAACAGCTGCAGGATGGAGAACGTCGAGTAGGCGATGTGGCGGACCTTGCAGATGGGCAGCGTGTGGGCGATGGTGTCCACCGCCTCGTCCACGGACAGGCCCTCCTGCAGCATGGTGATGATGATCTTGGAGGTCAGCGACGCGAGGATGTTGGCCTTGACGCCGCTGCCCAGGCCGTCGGAGAGGACGAGGATGTCGGAATCCTGCGCGTGGACGATTTCGACCTTGTCGCCGCAGAGCTCCTCGCCGTACTTATTGAGGGATTTCCACGCAATGTCTATGTGCATCATCATACGCGTCCATCTCCATTGTTGATGATCATGTTCTTCAGGTGCGTGAGCGTCGCCTTGGTCTCGGCCGTGGTCTCGCCCAGGAGCGAGGCGATCTCCTGCGCGGCGATCATCTGCTTGTCGATGACCTTCTGGGCCATGTTCATGGTGTCCACGCGCAGCTGGTAGAGGCTCTCCTGCTGCTCCTTCTCGGCGCTGACGTCGCGCAGGATGCCCATGACGCCGTGCTGGTTGGGCAGGTAGACGAGCGTCTGCTCGACGGTGAGGTTGTACTCGTCGATGGTGAGCGGCTTGCTCAGGATCGTCTCGTAGCTCTCGAGCACGAACTCGAAGTCGCGCGGGTCGAACAGCTCGTAGAGGTACTTATTGAGCGCCTCGGCGCGGGAGATGCCGAAGATCTTCTGGCCGGCGGCGTTGAGCTCCGTGATCTTGAGGTCCTCGTCCACGACCAGGATGATGTTGGGCGAGTTGTCCAGCACCACGTTGGAGGTGCTCTGCGCGATCTGGAACATGTGCGGCAGGCACATGGACAGCTCCGCCTTGCCCTGGAAGACGGCGATGGCCTTGTCCCGGCAGGTCGGATAGCCGCAGGAGCCGCAGTTGAGCTCGTCGGCCTTGCTCTCCTTGCCGATGGAGCGCAGGATGGCGCGGATCTCCTCCTCCGTGGGGAGCTTGACCGGCTTTGTGCGGTCGACAAAGACCTTGGAGACGTTGATGCCCGCGTGGTCGATCTTGGGGACCTCGACCTCGGCGTCGCGGCCGTAGTCGCGCACCTTCATGCCCGCCGAGAAGCGGGAGGGCCTCTCCTCCATGCGGGCCGGGCCGCCCATGCAGGAGCCGACGCACATGTTCATCTCGATGAAGACCTTGTGCAGGTCGCCCTGCTTCAGGGCCTTGATCATCTCAAAGCAGGCGTCCGGTCCCTCGATGTGCTGCAGCTGCCAGCCGGTGAGGCCGCGCGCCTTGACGTTGTGCAGGACGCCGGCGTTTGTCGGGTACATGCGCGCAAGGCCCGCGTTTTCGGAGTCCAGCGGCGCGGGCTCGACGGAGGCGAGGGTCAGGTTCGCCTTCTTCATCCACTCCTCCAGGTCCTGGAAGGTGAGCACCGCGTCGATGGCGTCGTCCACGCGCACGTCGCGCGCCTCCTCGATCTTGGCAAAGCAGGGGCCGACGAAGACCACCTTGGCCTCGGGGTCGTGCTTCTTGATGTAGCGGCCGTGAGCGACCATGGGCGAGACCACGGGCGCCAGGTACTGCACCAGCTCCGGATAGTGCTTTTCGATCAAGTCGTTGACCGCGGGGCAGCAGGTGGAGATGATGTTGTCCATCGTGCCCTCCATGGCCACGCGCGCCATCTCGTCCGAGGCGATCGCCGCGCCGACGGCCGTCTCGCACACCTTGGCAAAGCCGAGCTTCTTCAGCGCGCCGACGACCTTCATCGGGTCGTCCACCTTGAAGGCGCCGTAGAACGAGGGCGCGAGCGAGGCCACCAGCTTTTCGCCGCGCTCGACCATGCGCTGCACGGTCTTGAGCTGGCTTTCGGCCTGCTGGGCCCCCTGGGGACAGACCTGCACGCAGGTGCCGCAGGCAATGCAGAGGTCGGGCATGATCTCGGCCTGGCCGGAGGTGAACTTAATCGCCTTGACCGGGCAGTTGCGAAGACACTTGTAGCAGTTCTTACAGTTGGCCTTCTTGGTCTCAATCGCGCTCATTTCTTCAGCCTCCCTAAGATTTCCTTGACGAAAAACTCCTCCGTCTTTGCCGGGGACAGGGAATAGATCTTGTCCTCGTCGTCAATGGTGACGCAGACGCCCTCCGTGCAGTGCCCCATGCAGAAGCTGCCCATGAGGGTGACCTTGTCCTTGACGTTGTGGATGGTGATGAGCCTTTCCAGGATCGTGATGATGTCCTTCGAGCCCTTCAGGTAACAGGAAGAACCGATGCAGATGTGGACGTTCATATCGCCTTACCCTCCCTATTCGGGCGCCGCGCGCCCCTGACCCCCGTGCAGGCCGGGGGATTGTTAGCGTTCTATCAAACTTGTGGCAGGGAAATCACAAATTCCCCTTTGTGTTTGTCCCCACAATTCGCTTTGTTGAAACAGGTTCTGCCCTGCTATCCTATTTTAATATAAAAAAAGCCAGGAATCAAGGTGTATTTTCCTCGTTGCAAATCTTGTCAAAAAAAAGACGATCTCCCGGGCCCGGCGCGGCGCGGGCGCGCCAAAGGCCGGCGGGGCGAACCCGCCGGCCTCGCGCTGCGATTTGGGCTGCTCAGCGCCGCTTGACGAGGATCAGCGCGATCAGCACCACCGCCAGCACCATGCCGACGTAGAAAGTGAACTGCAGCATGTTCATGCCGAGGATCTCGATCGTCCAGATCGTTTCCATGGAAGCCGCTCTCCTCCCCTCACTCGCGGACGTAGACGGCCATCTCGCCCTTGTCCCGGTTGCCCCAGGCAAAGTAGGGCACGAGCGTCAGGCGCGCTTCCTCCTCGCGGCCTTGGCGGTCGGGGGCGTAGAGCCTGGACCCGTGCGGGACGAAGCGCCGCCCCTTGGCGCGCAGCAGCGTCATGCCGAACAGCGCGCCCTCGCCGCGGACCGCCTCGACCGGCTCCCCTTCCGGCAGGCGCAGCAGGTGCAGGTTCGCGCCGTTGTCCGCCTCCTCCAGGCAGTAGACGAGCGGGCCGCGCATCAGGCAGACCTTGCCCGCGTCCTGGCGCACGAGGGGGTTGGCGTAGATGCGGCGCGGCTCCATGCCGAAGAGGAGCGTGACGCTGTCGCCGTCCTGCCAGTCCTTCTGGATGGCGATGTAGCCGTTCTCCTTCCGGCAGGGCGCGGTGCAGGTGACGCCCTCGGCCCACTCCGGGCAGCGCACGCGCAGGGAGAACCCTTGCGCCGCGCCGCGCAGGGTGAAGGTCACCTTCCCGCCGAAGGGCACCTCGGAGGTCTGGATCAGCTCCGCGCCGCCCGGCAGCGCCAGGCGCGAGCCGATGAACAGGTCCGCCGTGACGGCGCTGCCCTTGCGGCGGTAGATGTAGCTGCCCAGGTCCGCCAGGAGCCGGGCGACGTTGGGCGGGCAGCAGGCGCAGGCGAACCACTTCTGCCGCACGGTCTTGACGTGGCGCTTGCTGGGGTCCTTCTCGTCCGCCTCGGGGAAGACCTCCAGGGGGTTGACGTAGAAGAAGGACTTTCCGTCCATGGCCATGCCGGCCAGCACCGTGTTGTAGAGCGCGCGCTCCATCATGTCGCCGTATTCCGCCGCGCCGTCCGCCTCGAGCATGCGCTTCATGAAGAAGATCAGCCCCACCGAGGCGCAGGTCTCGGCATACGCCGTGTCGTTGGGCAGGTCGTAGTCAAAGGTGAAGGCCTCGCCGATGTAGGTCGAGCCGATGGCGCCGGTGACGTAGAGGCGCTTGTCCGCGATGTTGCGGTAGAGGCGCCGGCAGGCCTCGAGCAGGCCCTCGTCCCCGGTGCGCATGGCCACGTCCGCCATGCCGCTGTAGAGGTAGACCGCGCGGACGGCGTGGCCCACGGCCTCCGTCTGCTCGCGCACGGGCGCGTGGGCCTGGAAGTAGTCCATGCCCTGCGCGTCGTTCCCCTCCCAGTGGAAGGCGTCGCCGCGGGTCTTAAGTTCCTCGAGGAAGTACTTGGGGTCGCGGCCGCGCTCGTCGATGAAGTAGGCGGCAAGGTCGAGGTACTTCTTCTCGCCCGTGACGTCGTAGAGCTTGCAGAGCGCAAGCTCGATCTCCTCGTGGCCGGGATAGCCGCGCATCTGCCCCTCGCCCCGGCCGAAGACCGTCGCGATGTAGTCCACGTAGCGGCGCATCACGTTCAGGAAGCGGTCCTTGCCCGTCGCCTGCCAGTAGGCCACCGCGCCCTCGAGCAGGTGGCCGGCGCAGTAGAGCTCATGGCAGTCGCGCAGGCACTTCCAGCGGTTCTTGGGGTCCTTGACGATGAAGTAGGTGTCCAGGTACCCGTCCTCGCGCTGCGCCGCCTCCAGCAGCTCGATCACCTCGTCCGCCGTGCGCTCCAGCGCCGCGTCCGGGTGCGTGGTCAGGCTGTAGGCCACGGCCTCCAGCCACTTGCCGATGTCGCTGTCCTGGAAGACCATGCCCGTGAACTCGCCCGCCTCCTGCCCGGCGGCGATGCGGAAGTTGCGGAGGCAGCCGCTCTTCTCCGCGCCGGGGATGCGGTCGTTGAGCGCCTCCCACTGGTAGGGAATCACCTCCTCGCGCACAAGGTCGGCATATCGGGAAAAGAAGCCGTCCGCGACCTGGATGTCGCGCAGGGCGACCGGTCGGATTTCGTCTCTCGTCATGGCAGCAATCGCTCTCCTTTTCCCCCCCTTCCGGGGGACTCGTATTCCTACAAAACAGTGTAGCATAGACCGCCGCGGGTGTAAAGTTCCCCCTTGCCTGGCGCTTCTTCCCGAAAAAATGCGCCGCACCCATGGACAAACGCCGCAAAAGGGTCTATAATGGTTTGAAGTTCAAAGTAACCGGGGAGGGTCGGCCATGGACGAGAGCGCGCAGGCGATCAACGCCTTTCTTGTGGAGGTCTTTGGCGAGATCCTGCGCACGGAGGAGCGCTGCCTTGCCGCGGGCCCGTCCAACGACCTTTCGCTGACGGAGCTGCACGTGATCGAGGCCGTGGCCGCCTGCTGCCGGGAGGGGCGCAACAGCGCGGCGCAGGTGGCGCAGCGCCTGCGGGTCACGGCCGGCACGCTCACGACCGCGGTCAACCTGCTGGTGCGCAAGGGCTATCTTCTCCGCCGGCAGGACGAGCGCGACCGCCGCGTCAAGCGCCTGGAGCTGACCGAGCGCGGGCGCGCGGCGGACGCGCGGCACGCCGCCTTCCACGCCGAGATGGTGCGGGAGATCCTGCGCCGCCTCACGCCCGAGGAGACCTCGGCCCTCGCGCGCGGGCTGGAGGGCGCGGCGCGCTTCTTCCGCGAGAGGTACGCGGCCGCCCTCCCCGCGAAAAATTCCGAAAACAAAGGGGAACAATCGCTATGAGAATCATCACCGACAGCTCTTCGGACCTGACGCCGGAGCTCATCGAGCGCTTCAAAGTGGATCTGGTCATCCCCATGAAGATCAGCATCGACGGCAAGGAGTATCTGGACAAGGTGGACATCCAGGACGAGCCCTTTTACCACGAGATTCTACCCGCCTGCCAGAGCCTGCCCAAGACCTCGCAGGTCACGGCCAACGAGTTTTGCGAGATCTTCAGCCGCTATCCGGACGAGGAGCTCGTGGTGCTGCCCATCTCCTCCGGCCTGAGCGGCACCTACAGCGCGGCGCTCGTGGCCAGGGAGATGCTCGGCCGAAAGGACATCTACGTCGTGGACAACAAGGCCACGGCCCTGGCCCTGGCGCTGATGGTGCAGATCGCCTGCGAGAAGCGGGACGCGGGCCTTTCCGCGCGCGAGGTGGCCGAGCAGGTGGAGGCGCTCTCCGGCCGGGTGCGCGTCTACGCCCTGGTGGAGACGCTGCGCTACCTGGTGCTGGGCGGCCGGCTCTCCAAGGCGGCGGGCCTTGTCGGCTCGGCGCTGAACCTCAAGCCCATCATCACGCTCAAGGGCGGCGTGCTCTCGGCCGTGGGCAAGGCCCGCGGCACCAGGGCCGCGGTCAAGCTCCTGCGCGAGCTGGTCGACGCCAACGAGCGCATCGACACGAACTACCCGGTCTACTACGGCCACGCCTTCAACGACGAGGGCATCGCCCTGCTCCAGCAGGCCTTCCCGGAGTACCCGACTCAGGCGCCGGTGCTCACCGTCGGCTGCATCGTGGGCACGCACACCGGCCCCAAGGTCACGGCCATCTCCTTCATCTCCGAGGTCGAGGCTTGACCGCTGCTGCGATAATATAAGGAGGGAACTGCTTTGTACATTGAGCTTCGTTGTGCTTCTTGCGGTCGGCTTTATTCCCTTTCCTTTGACAGACAGGAGTTATACAACTTTCCGTGTCCGTATTGCGGTCGCAGACCGACTTCCAATGACGAGCGCTACCTTTCGGAATTGACGGAAAAATCCTATGCCTTATTCTCTCGTTTAGAAGGCAATTCTTTTCACGGGATCTATGCCGACGACCGCATTCCTTCGGCGCATTCAAGTCTTGACGCTCTGAACGCAATTTACCATCAGTCTGACGCGGAAATGCGAGAAGTTCTCTCTTCCATGCTGGATGCATGGGTACAGCTTTTGGAGCCACGCTTGTACGCATCCCACAAAATGCGCGAAATAGACGCTCTGCTCCATGCACAGCCAGATGACAATTCGCACAAAATCTGAAATAGATATAAGGAACCCCAACTCCGGATGCGGAGCAGGGGTTCCTATTTTACCAGACTTATTTGTCAGCGCAGCTCGATCCAGAAGCGCAGGTGGTGCGCGCCGCCGCCGGGCATCTGCGCCAGGTCCGTGCCGGTGGACCAGGCCATGTCCCCGCCGATGGGCGCGTGCGCCGCGTCGATGTGCAGGTAGGTCTCGGGCCGGCGGCGCAGCTCGTGCTCGTGCCGCGCGGCGAAGTAGTCCGCAATCCGGCTGTGGCGCGCGTCAAAGTGCGCGTCCTGCGCGGTGCGGATCGTCAGGGCGCGGCCGTCCGCGTCCGCCAGCTCCAGCCAGCGCATCCCCTCGTGGCCGCCGTTTTCCGAGGGCGGATTGAACGCGAAGTGCGTGCCCTCCACCGTCGTCTCGTACCGGCCAAAGGGCGCGCTCATCTTCCGGTCGCAGTAGCTCTCGTTCGGGCCGCAGCCCAGGTACGTGAGCGCCTCCAGCCCAGGGGCGGCGACGAGCTCCAGGCCCACGCGCGGCAGCGCGCGGACCGCGGGGTCGATGTCCCACTGCGCGTCGCACTCCAGGGTTTCCGCCGTCAGGCGCCAGCGCAGGGTCAGCTTCGCCCCGAACGCGCCCGAGAACCCGTACTCCGCCTCCACAAAGGCGGTGTCCCCCTTGGCAAAGGCCGCAAAGCGCGTGCACTTCTCCTCCAGGCCGCGGGCCGCGGAGAAGATGTCCCACCAGCCCCAGCCCGCCTGGCAGTCCAGGCCGCTGATGGGCCGGTCAAAGCAGGCGCGCACCGGGCCGCAGAGGTAGGCGGTCTCCCCGCGGGACAGGCGCACGAGGTGGCCGGTCTTCTCCTCGAACTCCGCCGCAAGGTCCCCGGCCGCGGCGCGCACCGTCTCCCCTTCCCAGGCGACGGCGGCGTCGGGCAACACGCGCACGGGCGCCTCCTCCACCGCGGCCGCGCCGCTATGCAGCGGGAACTGCACGCAGCCGACCTCGGCCCGCGCCTCGGCAAAGAAGGTCGCCGTCCGGCGCAGGACGTGGAGGTTGAGGTCGTAGCGGCAGCCCGGCTTGCGCGCAAAGGCCGGCTCAACGTCCACCACCGCCTGCGCAAGGGGCGCGATGTCCGGCAGATCCAGCTCCTTTGTCAGGAGCGGCACGCCGTTTTCGAGCACCTCGGCCACAACCGCATAATAGGAAAGCGTGTGCACGGGGTCGTGGTTGACGAAGAGCGCCTTGCCCGCGGGCGGGAGCGTGTCCCAGGCGGAGGCGCGGGGCACGGGCGCGATGCGGACCGGGCAATAGCCCTCCTTGAGCTCGTAGGCGACGGGCTTCCACTCCAGGTCCGGCATCACGACGCCGTTGTTCGTCATGAAGTAAGGGCAGTTGTCGTCGTGCATGTTCTCGCCGAAGTCCCCGCCGTAGGCGAAGAAGGGCTCGCCCTCCGCCGTGCGGCCGAGGAGCGACTTGTCCTGCCAATCCCAGACGTAGGCGCCCTGGAAGCGCGGGTAGCGGTCCAGCAGCTCGTTGAACTTGTTCATTCCGCCGCCGCTGTTGCTGATCTGGTAGAGGTACTCCACGAGGATGATGGGCCGGTCGTCCGTGGGCGAGCAGAGCATCTTGACGATGTTGTCCACGGTGGCGTACATGTTGCCGCGGATGTCGGAGATGTTCTTGCCCGGCTCGCCGGCCTCGTACTGGCAAAGGCGCGTGGGGTCGTATTCCTTGAGGAAGCCGTACATGGCGGCGTGGTTGGCGCCGGAGCCGCTCTCGTTGCCCAGGGACCAGGAGTAGATGCTGACGTGGTTCTTGTAGCAGCGGGCCATGCGCTGGGCGCGGTCCACAAAGGCGGCGGCCCAGGCCGGGTCGTGCGTGAGGGCGCCCATGAGGCCGTGCGTCTCGATGTTGCACTCGCAGACGAGCAGGATGCCGTAGGTGTCGCAGAGCTCGTACCAATCCGGGCTGTCGGGGTAGTGGCAGGTGCGCACGGAGTTGACGTTCATGCGCTTCATCTGCCGGATCTCCTCGAGCATGTGCGCGCGGGTGACGGTGCGCCCGCCCTCCAGGCAGTGCTCGTGGCGGTTGACGCCGCGGATGAGCAGGCGCTCGCCGTTGAGCAGGACCACGCCGTCGCGGACCTCCACGGTCTTAAAGCCGATGGAGCAGGCCTCCACGTCCACGGCGCGGCCGCCCTTGCCCGTCAGCTCCACGACGGCGCGGTAGAGCACGGGCTCCTCCGTGCTCCAGAGCTCCACGCGGGGGAGGTGCACGCGGATGCGGCCGGTGTTCATGGTCGGCGCGCGGTCCTGGCGGTACTCGGCGCGGGTCTGGATCTCGCCGCGGCCCTGGCCCACGCGCTCGCCGTTGCGGTCGTAGAGGGTCAGCCGCACGCCGCAGTCTGCAAAGCCGTCGGCACGGGTGACGGTCACGTCGCAAACGACCTCGCCCGTCCGGTGGTGGAGGTCCGGGATGGCGGTGATCTTGTAGTCCTCAATGGCGATGCGCGGCTTGGAGAGGAGCATGACCGAGCGGGTGATGCCGCTCAGGTACCAATAGTCCTGGTCCTCCAGGTAGCTGGAGTCCGCAAAGTGCATCACCTGCACGGCCAGCAGGTTCTCCCCCGGGCGGCAGAGGTCCGTGACGTCGAACTCGCTGGGGAGCTTGCTGTCCTTGGCAAAGCCGGCGCACTTGCCGTTGACGAAGACGTAGTAGGCGGTCTCCGCGCCCTCAAAGCGCAGGATCAGGCGGCGGCCCTCAAAGCGCACGGGCAGGCGGAAGGTGCGGCGGTAGCAGCCGGTGGGGTTCTCCCGCGGGATGTGGGGCGGGTTGGGCTCGAGCTTCCCGCCGGCCTTGGGCCGGACATAGGAGTCCTCCTCCCGGTTCTCCCAGGGGTAGACGGTGTTCGTGTAGACGGGCAGGCCGTAGCCCTGCGTCTCCCAGCAGCCGGGCACGGCGATGCCGCCCCAGGCGCTGTCGTCAAAGTCCTCCTGCCAGAAGGGCTCCACCGCCTCCGGCCGGTCGTAGAGCTTGAACCGGTAGTCGCCGTCCAGCCAAAGGATGTTGGAGGACTCCCGGATGTCGCCGCGCAGCGCCTCGCGCACGCTGGCATAGGCGCCAAAGCGCGTGTGCGCGGGCAGGCGCGACCGGCTGAGCACCTCGGGGTTTTCATAGTCGGGTCTTTGCGAAAATACTTCGTACGGGTTCATGGGGTTCCTCCGTTGTGCGGCGCTGGTTTGGCGGCGAGCCGCCCTGCGCCTCTCCCACTCAGTATAGCAAACCCCCGCGCCTTTTTCAACCGGCGCGCGCGGGCGAAAAAAAGCCGGGGGCGGCCTGTGCGGCCGCCCCCGGGGAGCGCAAAGGGAAAGGGGTTTACTGGTTCAGAAGGGCTGCGTTGAGCTCCTCGGCCACGGGCTGCCACTTGGGCTCCATCTCGGCCAGGAACGCATCCCACTGCGCGTCCACGTCGCCGCCGCCGACGACCAGCTCTGTGATCTTCGACTTGACATCGGAGTCAAACGCGCCGTAGAGCGAGTAGAGCTCTCCGCCAAAGGTCTGTACCTCCCAATCCAGGGGATGGACCTTATAATTCGGCGAGGTCTGGATGTACTCATGGATCTCCTCAAAGGCGTCGAAGCCGTCCATGCGGGTCGTCTCGTTCGGGCTGGGCACGCCGGTAGCGGGCGTGTACTGGTTGTTGGCGGTGTCCACATAGGGCGAGATGTACGAGCCGTCCGGGTTCTGCTCCCACAGGATGGTGTAGGTGCCGTCGTCGTTGACCTCGTAGTCCTTGCCCTCCAGGCCCGCGACCAGGAAGATGCGGCCCTCTTCCGAGGCCAGCCAGTTCCACATATCCAGGATGCGGTACATCTTCTCGTCGTCCATGGCGTGGTTGAAGTGCGAAACGGTCCAGTAGTCCTCGGTCTCCGCCAGCCAGAAGGTGGTGTCGTCCGAAGCGGAGAAGACGATCATGGGCGCGACGTCGTCCGTAGAGTCCACAACGCCGGTGTCGACCATCTTCGGATAGGCCGTGCCGGAGAGCCAGGACGGGCTGTTGTTGCCCAGGAACATGAACGCTTCGCCGGCGAAGAACTTGTTCGCGCCGTCCGAGCCGGAGTCGACGACCTGGTCCTTCCAGACATAGCCGCCCTGGAAGAGGTCAACCGCGAACTTGAGCTCCTCGCGGTAGGCATCGGTGGTGAAGTAGGGCACGTAGCTGGTGCCGTCCTCGTTGAGGACATAGCTGGTGCGCTTCTCCGCAAAGCCCTGGATCTCCATGAACTCATTGGGGAAGGACCAGGTTTCGGTGGTGATGCCGATGGTGGCGCCGGCGCCGTTGTTGCCGGGATCCTGCTCCTGGACGGCCTTGATCATGGCCTTGACCTCGTCCCAGGTGTACATGTCGCCTTCCTTATACATGCCGACGGCCTTGGCCCAGTCGCGGCGGTAGGCGAACATGCAGTAGTAGGCGTTGTTGATCCACTCGGGATTCTGACGGGAGGAGGGCCAGCCGTAGAGCTTGCCGTCGACGGTGAGCATCATGTCGTCGCTGGTGAGCTCCTCGCGCAGGGCCGCAAGGTTCGGCCACTGGGACAGGTCCGCCGGAATCTCGCGGAAGGCGCCGGCCTTGGCCCAGGTCTTGAACTCCGCGGTGTGGTTGATCTTCATGTCCCACCAGAGGATGTCGGGCATGTCGTCGGCCGCGACCCAGGCGCGGACCTTCTCGGTCCAGTCGCCCCAGGTGACGGGGATGAAGTCCCAGGTGACGTTGAACTTCTCGTTGAACCAGGCGTCGCGCTCGGTGCCGCCGGTCTTCTCCGCATCCAGCACGTTCATGCTGATGGTGATGTTGGTGTCATAGGTCGTTTCGCCCTCGGCGGCGGGTTCCGCCGGGGTCTCGCCGCCGTCGTCGGACGCGGCGGGGGATTCGGCGGCGGGCGCCTCGGTGGCCTCGGGCGCTGCCGTCGGCGCGCATGCGGCCAGCGACAGGACCATCAGCAGGGCCAGGGCGAGGCTGACGAGCTTCTTGATCATGTTCTTTTTCCTCCTTTTTCTCTCTGTGTCTTATTTTAAGCGGCCTCGATCTGCCGCTTAAAACCGCAGAAGTTTTTTACCGCCTATCCCTTGACCGCGCCCAACGTCAGGCCCGTGAGGAAGTAGCGCTGCAGGAAGGGATAGACCGCCATCAGCGGGAAGACCGTGACCACGATGCAGGCCATCTTCACGCCCTCGCCGTATGTCGGGGGCCGGATGTCGCCGGTCATGGCCTGGGTGGAGACGAAGTTCGCGCTGGAGATGATGTTTCGCAGCGTCAGCTGCAGGGGCCAAAGGTCCGTCGTCTTCAGGAACAGCATGGCGTTGTACCACTCGTTCCACCGCTCGACCGCGTAGTAGAGCGTGAAGGTCGCCAGGATCGGCAGCGTCAGCGGCAGGATGATCCGGAACAGGATCGTCACGTCCGAGGCGCCGTCCAGCTGCGCGGACTCCTCCAGCTCCTTGGGCAGGGCGGACATGTTCGAGGAGATGATGAGCATGTAGGTGACCGATACGCCCGTGGGCAGGACCATCACCCAGAAGCTGTCGATCAGGCCCAGGGCCTTGATCAGCAGGTAGAAGGGCACCAGGCCGCCGCCGAAGTACATCGTGAACACCATCAGGAAGCGGAAGAAGTTACGCCCCGGGATGGGCTTTGTAAAGGCGTAGGCCATCAGCACCGTGAGCACCATGTTGTAGACCGTGCCCACGATCGCCAGCTTGACCGAGTTACCCATGGACTTGAGCAGCAGCGGCGAGTCAAACACGAACTCATAGCTCTCCCAGGTGATCTTCGTCGGCCAGAGCATGAAGGGATTGCGCGTGTACTCCGCCTGCGGCACGATGGAGACCAGGATCGTGTTGTAGAAGGGATAGATGATCATCAGGCCCAGGATCGACAGCACGATCAGCAGCGTGATGTCAAAGGCGTTGATCTTCTGGATCTTGTTTTTGCGCTTGGTCTTGGGCGCGGGGGCTCGCTTTGCGGTTTCCATGTCGTTTCCTCCTTCCTCACATGATGCCGTCGCCGCCCGCGGCCTTGGAGGCCCAGTTCGCGGCCAGGATGAGCGCAAAGTTGATGACGTTCTTAAACAGGCCGACCGCCGTGGAGAAGCCGTAGTCCATGACCGTGCTGCTCTGGAAGGTCAGGCGGTAGACGTAGGTGTCGATGACGTCTGCGACCTTGTAGACCGGCTCGGAGTAGAGGTTGAAGATCTGGTCGAAGTTCGCGTTCATCATATTGCCCACCTGCAGGATGAACATGATGACGATCAGGTCCCGGATCTGCGGCAGGGTGACGTGGATAATGCGCTGGAAGCGGTTCGCGCCGTCGATGGTCGCGGCCTCGTTGAGCGCCGGGTCGATGCCCGCGATCGCCGCAAGGTAGAGGATCGTGCCCCAGCCGCCCTCCTTCCACATGTCGGAGGCGATCAGCAGCGTGCGGAACCAGCGCGTGTTGTAGAGCACGTTCCAGGTGTCCTGGACGCTGGGGTCGAACAGCATCGCAAAGCGCTTGATGATGCCCGTGTCGCCCAGCAGGTTGATCGCCATGCCCGCAAGGACGACCCAGCTCAGGAAGTGCGGGAAGGTGTAGACCGTCTGCAGCACGCGGCGGTACTTCTTAAAGACGAGTTCGTTGATGAGGATCGCCAAAATGATCGGGAAGGGAAACCCAAACACGAGCTTGAGCAGCGAGATGATCAGCGTGTTGCCCGTCGCCGTCCAGAACGCGCTCTCGCGGAACAGGCGCGTGAAGTGCTGCCAGCCCACCCAGGGGCTGGATTCCAGGAACCCGAACAGCGAAGTGTCGCCAAAGGTCGGCACGAACGTCTTCCAGGATAGCAGGATGCCCGGCATCGTCAGGTACTTGAAGACGAACGTCACCGCCAGGCCCGGCAGCAGCATGATGAGGTAAATCCACTTGTACTGCCAGACCTTCTTGCCCAACAGCTTCCAGCCGCGCGAAGTCTTTAGGTCGATGTAGTCATGGCTCTGGTTGAGCTTGGGTGACATGAACATGGCGTGTTCCCCTCCCCTTTCTCTTGCAAGATTTGCTTTTAGTGTGCCTGCAGGACCTCGAGCATCTGCCGGTCGAGCTTGTGGCCGCGCCAGTCCTCGTACGCGCAGTCCTTGCGCCCGCTGTCCAGGATGCCGAAGCCGCCGCGGAAGTTCCACAGCGCGTAGCCGATGTTGTAGCCCTGCAGCACGTCCATGACGTCGCGCATCCAGCGCACCGCCACGTCGTGGGGCGTGTACCAGTAGCAGCCGCCCTCGCCGCAGTGCACGCCGATGCCCAGCTCCTGCGACATCTTCGCCCACTCGGCGTAGTGGTCGACCAGGCGCTGGTAGTTCCAAACGCCGTTGTCGCTCATCAGGTCCGGCCAGTGCGGAACCTCGGGGAAGTCCTTGCCCGGGGTCCACCACTCCGCCTTGTAGTGCGTCAGCGACATGGGCTGGTACGCGCGGCAGGACTGCGCGATGTGCAGGTCCGCAAGCTCCGGGCAGGGCACGTTTCCGCCGCCCATGCCGTCGGCCACGATCAGCCGGTCCGGGCTCACCGCGCGGATGGCGCGCACTGCCGCGGAGATCGCCCGCTTGTGCTCCTCGCGCGTGATGACGTCCGTGCCCAGGGGCTCGTTGACCAGGTCAAAGGAGAGCCGGCTGGAAGGGATGCCCTTGTAGCGCTTAGCGAACAGGTCCCAGTGCCAGGCAAAGGCCTTGACGGCCTCCTCGTCCTTCCACAGGTCGAAGGGTTCCTTCTCGCCGGGGTTGATGCAGTAGCCCGGCGCGCGGTGGAAGTTGATGTTGATGTGCAGGCCGTACTTTTCGCCCGCGCGCACGCAGGCGTCGATGGACTCCAGGGCCTTTTCGTTGACCTGGTAGACCGGCTCGATCGAGTCCAGGTCCCCGCCCTTTGTCCAGAAGCGATAGCTCAGCGGCAGACGCACAAAATCAAACCCCAGCTCCGAGATGAGCTGGAAGTCCTCCTCCGGAAACCATCCCTCGTTCCGGGTGGTGAACATGCCCAGAAGGTTGAAGCCCCGCCAGCGCGGCAGGCCCACCTGTTTGTACTGCATTGATATTCCCCCCTGTTCTGTATTTCAAGAATTGAGTTTGCATATTGCCGGGATTGTTATGATAATCCCTTGCTCACTATTTAACATCATTTCCACCGCCTTGTCAATACATGTTTTACAAAAAATTCGAAATCTTTTTTTGCATTCCGCACAGGATGGCCGAAAAAATCCCGGAATTATCGCCTATCTTTCGCAGTCGTTCTCCAGCTTCCTCCTTGCGTCGCAGTTGGCAGAAGCACAGAGCGAAGCCAGCAAAAATAATTTTTGTTATTCTCTTGCAAAATTTAGGTTGTTGTGTTAACATTGCCACAAGTGGACGTCCAACAGAAAACCCATTCAAATTGTACAAAAATGGAGGGTTGGCAGATGTTTCAGCAGACCGTTCTCCCCCGCTGGAAGGGATTCAACCTCCTCGGGGCCTTCACCATGGACTCCCCCGGCAAGTTCGAGGAGGAGGACTTCCAGCTCATCGCGGACCTGGGATTCGACTTTGTCCGCCTGCCGCTGAACTATACCTTCTGGATCGACTACAACGACCCCTTCGAGATCAACGACGGCAAGCTCTCCATCGTGGACGACTGCGTGAACTGGGGCGAAAAGTACGGCATCCACGTCAACGTGGCGCTGCACCGCGCGCCGGGCTACTCCGTGGCCAAGGACCGTGTGGAGCCCTTCGACCTGTGGCGCGATCCCGAGGCGCTGGAGGCCTTCAAGCTCCACTGGACGACCCTGGCCAAGCGCTACAAGGGCATCCCCTCGGCCAAGGTGAGCTTCAACATGGTCAACGAGCCGGCGGACGTCTCGCCTGAGGCGCACCGCAAGGTCATGGCCGAGACCACGCGCGCGATCCACGCCATCGACCCGGACCGCCTGACCCTCTGCGACGGCCTGGACTACGGCAACCTGCCCCAGACCAACATCGCGGACATGGCGCAGGAGAACGTGGGCCAGTCCTGCCGCGCCTACATCCCGGCGGGCATCACGCACTACCGCGCGCTGTGGGTGGACCGCAAGCGCAACTTCCCGACGGCGACCTGGCCGGGCGGATACGCGGCCGACGGCCCCTGGGACCGCGAGCGCCTCTTCCGCCACTACGGCGCGTGGGCGGCGCTGGCGCAGAACTACAACATGGGCGTGCACTGCGGCGAGGGCGGCTGCTTCAACCAAACGCCGCACGACGTGACGCTGCGCTGGATGGAGGACGTCCTGGACGCGCTGAAGACCTACAACATCGGCCTTGCGCTGTGGAACTTCCGCGGCGGCTTCGGCATCCTGGACAGCGAGCGCGCGGACGTGGACTACGTCGACTACAAGGGGCACAAGCTGGACAAGAAGATGTACGACCTCTTCAAGAAATACTGACAAAAAAGAGAGGTTCCGAACCCGATAGGGTGTTCGGAACCTCTCTTTTTTGCGCTTACATCGAGATCACGCCGAATACGTTCAGCAGCGAGCTGACGAGGATGATGAGCAGGCAGATGGGCGCAAAGTACTTCATGAACACGCCGTACATCCGCTTTCTGCGGAACGCGGAGGAGAGCTCCATCTCCTGGGCGATCGCGTTTAGGCCCACGGCCCGCGTGATGAGGAAGCAGGTGGCCAGCGCGCCGATGGGCATCATCACGGAGTTCGTCAGGAAGTCGAAGAAGTCCAGCATGTCCATGCCCAGGACCTGCAGGAAGTCCAGCGCGTTGTACCCCAGCGCGCAGAGCGTGCCCAGCCCCAGCAGAATCGCCGCGACCAGCGCCGTGCACTTCTTCCGGCTCCAGCCGAGCTGGTCCTGGAAGGTGGAGACGCCCGTCTCCGCCAGGGAGATGGAGCTCGTCAGCGCCGCAAAGAGCACCAGCAGGAAGAAGGCCACGCCCGCAAAGCGCCCAAAGCCCATGCTCGCAAAGACCTTGGGCAGGGTGATGAACATCAGCGAGGGCCCGGCCTGCAGCGCCTGCGCGTCCCCGCCGGAGAAGGCGAAGACCGCCGGGATCACCATGAGCCCGGCCAGCACCGCGATGGCCGTGTCGAACAGCTCGACCTGGCCGGTGGACTTCTCGATGTCCACGTCCTTGGGCAGGTAGGAGCCGTAGGTGTAGAGCACGCCCATGGCGATGGAGAGCGAGTAGAACATCTGCCCCATGGCCGCGACCACGGTCATGAGCGAGAAGTTCGAAAAGTTCGGGATGAGCAGGTATTTCACGCCCTCGATCGCGCCCGGCCGCGTGACGGAGTAGATCGCCACAAAGACCGCCAGCACGATCAGCAGCGGCATCATGATCTTGCTCATGCGCTCAACGCCCTTTTCCACCCCCAGCAGGATGATCCCGATCGTCAGCGCCGCAAAGAGCAGAAACCACCCCTCCACGCCCCCGGCCGAGCCCAGGAAGGTCGAAAAGTACGCGTCCTGCGCCAGCTCCATCGTGCCGCCGCGCAGGTATTCAAAGAGGTACTTGCACACCCAGCCGCCGATGACGCAGTAATAGGGCACGATCAGCAGCGGCACCGCCGCGTTGATCCAGCCGCCGAAGCGGAACGGCAGCCCCTTGCCGAACTTGGCGAACGCGCCGATGGGGCTGCGGCGCGTCATGCGGCCCAGCGCCGTCTCGGACACGATGAGCGCGTATCCGAACGTCACGACCAGCACCAGGTATACCAGCAGAAAGATCCCGCCCCCGTACTTGGCCGCAAGATACGGAAAGCGCCAGATGTTCCCCAGGCCCACGGCCGAGCCCGCCACGGCCAGGACATAGCCCAGCCTGCCGGAGAAGCTGCTCCGCTTCTTCTCCGCCTTCCGGTTCTCCTCCATGCTCCATTCCTCCCATTCCGCGCGGAGATCTACGCCTTAGAAGCGCAGCGACAGGCAGGAGGGACCGCCGTCGATCTTGCGGTATTCCGAGGTGTCGATCCGGATCGTCTCATAGCCCATGTCGCGCACGGCCTTCTCGGTCTTGGGGAAGCCCGCGGGCACGAGCACCTTGCCGTTGACAAAGAGGCAGTTGACGGCGTAGGCCTCCTCCGGGGCGATGGGCGTCTCCTCAAACTGGCTGAAGACCGGCTGGCCGATGAACTCGCCCGCAGCCAGCAGCCGGTTGTCCGACAGGTAGTCCACGCCGGTCTTCAGGTGCAGCACGCCGCGCACCGGGACCGCCGTGGCCGTCATGCCGTACTTCTCCAGGATGCGGCGGAAGTTTTCAAACCCGGCCTCGTTCGTGCGGCGGGAGAGGCCCACGTAGTAGTGGTCGCCCACCATCATCACGTCGCCGCCCTCGATGGTGCCCTCCGTGATGTACTCGATGTTCTCCTCCGGGTAGAAGGCGCGCAGCGCCTCGACGATGTAGGCCTTCTCCCCGTTGCGGGAGGGCGCGCCGGGGTTGGTGATGATGGCGCACTTGGGCGTGACGACGGCCACGTCCTCCACAAAGCAGCTGTCCGGGTACTCCTCCATGGCGGGGAGGACCGTGACCTTGGCGCCGCAGGCCTCCATGGCGCGGATGTACTGGTCGTGCTGCCGCAGGGCCAGGTCGTAGTCCGGCAGGCCGAGGTCTGCGGTGGTGATGCCCTCGATCATGGACCGGGAGGGACGGCGGACGATGACATTGCGAAACATGGCATTGCGCTCCTTATTCTCTGCATTTTTTCTCGTTCTGCGGCGCGGAGCCGCGCATGTTCTCATTATACAATACCAGGGCGCAAATTCCAACGCGCGCGCCGCATTTCGCCGTTAAAATTTCCGCACGTTCCCCCCGCGTTCGCCTTGTGCCGCCGCCCCAAATGGCGTATCATAGAGAAAAACACGCCAAGGAGGTCGTTCCCATCATGAACCGCATGGACCGCCGCGACGCGCAGAGGGCGCGCAGACGGCGCACCGCGCTCGCGGTGCTCGCCGCAGCGCTGGCGCTTCTCCTTCTCTATTCCCTGTACCGCGTGGGGACGATCCTGTGGACCTACGGCCAGGGCGAGGCGCAGTACGACCAGGTCGCGCGCAGCGTCGCCACGGCGCTGCCCACCCCCACCGCCGCGCCGGATGCATCCGCCCCAGCGGCAGAAACCGCGCCCGCCGCCTCGCCCGCGGCCCAGCCGGAGCGCCTTGCGGTGGACTTCTCCGCGCTGCAGGCCATCAACCCGGACGCCTGCGCCTGGCTCTACGGCCAGGGCGCGTCGCTCCACTACCCGGTCGTGCAGGGCGAGGACAACGAATACTACCTCAACCACCTGCTGGACGGCACGCGCTCGGCCTGCGGCTGCCTGTTCGTGGACGCCGGCGCGAGCGCAGGCTTCTCAGACCGGGTGACGATCGTCTACGGCCACAACATGAACGACGGCTCCATGTTCGGCACGCTGGACGCCTACAAGTCCCAGGAGGCCTACGACGCCCACCCGGAGATGCAGCTGCTGACCCCGGAGGGCAACTACCGCGTGGAGCTGCTGGCGGGGATGGTGACCGACCCCTCGGACGCGGTCTACGGCGGCCTCACGACCGAGGAGGAGGTCGCCGCCTACGTCGAGTCCGCGCTTGCGCGCTCGACCTTCCAGAGCAGCGCCGCCTATGCGCCGGGGGACCGGCTCCTGGCGCTGTCCACCTGCTCCTACGAGACGGACGACTCCATCTTCCTGGTGATCGGCCGCCTCCGCTTTTCTCAGTCCTCGCCTATGCGCCTGCCGATGTGCATCGCCTGCCGCCACTGCGGCGCAGGCCCGTCGTCGCCCCAGTATTCCTCCAGCGCTGCGATCCTCCCTTCGCGCACCTGGAAGAACGACACCGCATGGTGGGAGGACGTCTTCTGCCGGTTCCACACGCGGGTGACGGTGACGATCTCCCCCGGCCGGGAGAGAACCCTCTCCACCTCGCCCTCCCACTGCCCGGGATACTCGCAGTTTGCGCGAAGGAACTCCGCCACGGTGAAGCGCTCGCCGGTGTTCGGCCAGTCCACGCGCGCGTCCGGCCAGAAGAAGGCGCGCATTCCCTCCGCGTCCTGCCGCAGCACGGCGTCCCAAAAGGCCCGGATCTCCAATCGCGGTCCCTCCTTTTTTCTGTGTAAAAAAATCCGCCGCAATCCTTCGATTGCGGCGGAACTCTGGCGGAGAGTTAGGGATTTGAACCCTAGGTGCGCTATTAACGCACACACGATTTCCAGTCGTGCGCCTTAGACCACTCAGCCAACTCTCCAGGACTCTGTCCGTCAGTAGGTCGTCGTCCCGCTGACATTTATAGAGTATAGCACAGCTCGTCAAGGATTGCAAGAGTTTTTTTCAAAAAAATCCCGGCGGCCGGCAGACGGCCCCTGGAATTGACTTTTCCCCGCGGCCGTGCTATGCTGGGAGCGGAAGCCTTGCAGGGGAACTCCGCCCAGGGAGTTGAGAAGGTTAAAACCTGACCCTTTGAACCTGTTGGTTAACACCAGCGTAGGGAGCATGATGGCAATGACGGGAATCCTTGCTGCATGTCGCCGCAGGGGTTCCCGCTTTTTTCACGCGTCGGATTCCCGAGAAGGAGGAAGTATGAAGACGGCATTGACCATCGCCGGATCGGACTGCAGCGGCGGCGCGGGCGTCCAGGCGGACCTGAAGACCATGTCGGCGCTCGGGGTGTTCGGCATGAGCGTCATCGTCTCGGTCGTGGCGGAGAACACGGCCCGCGTCCTCTCCATTGAGGACATCTCGCCCAAGGTCATCGCGGACCAGATCGACGCGGTGTTTGAGGACATCCCGCCGGACGCGGTCAAGGTGGGCATGCTCTCGACCCCCGCGTGCATGGAAGCCGTTGCCGCGGGCCTGAAGAAATACCGGCCCCGCCACGTCGTCATCGACCCGGTGATGTACGCCAAGAACGGCAGCCCCCTCATGCAGGAGAGCGCCATCTCCGCGCTGCGGTCGACCGTGCTGCCCCTGGCCACGCTGCTGACCCCCAACATCCCCGAGGCGGAAAAGCTCGCCGGCATGGAGATCGCTTCGGAGGCGGACATGCGCGAGGCCGCCCGCCGCATCCAGGCCCTCGGCCCGCAGAACGTCCTGGTCAAGGGCGGCCACGCCCAGGGCGAGGCGCGGGACGTCCTGCTGTGCGGCAAGGACTTCCACGTCTTCGCCTCCCGCCGCATCCCGACCAAGAACACCCACGGCACGGGCTGCACGCTCTCCAGCGCCATCGCCGCCTACCTCGCCCGCGGGGAGGCCCTGCCCGAGGCCGTGCGCAAGGCCAAGGAATACGTCACCAGCGCCATCGAGCACGCGCTGCCCCTGGGCCACGGCTGCGGGCCCACGCACCACTTCTTCGCCTTCTACGAGGCGGACTGCGACTAAGGAGGAAAACGCCATGACCTTTTTTGAGGAGGCCGTCGCCGCGGCCATGCCCCTGTGGCGCGCGGCTGCGGACGAGGACTTTCTGACCGGGATGGGCGAGGGCACGCTGGACCGCCATGCCTTCCTCGACTACATCGTGCAGGACAGCCTGTACCTGCGCGACTATCTCAAGGCCTACGCCATGGCGCTGTTCAAGAGCCAAACCCTGCGTCAGATGCAGGTCTTCTACTCCGTCCTGGGCTACGTCAACGACGGCGAAAACGCCACGCGCCTGCGCTACCTCTCCGAGGCGGGCCTCACCGACGACGACGTGGACACCATGGAAAAGAAGCCCGCCTGCGCCGCGTACACGGACTTCCTGCTGCGCGTCGCCCGCGAGGAGGACGTGCCCGAGATCGTCATGGCCGTCATGCCCTGCATGGTCGGCTACCGCTTCGTCTTCGAGGAGCTGCTGCGCCGCTGCCCCGCCGTGCTGGAGGGGCCCTACGCGCCCCTTGTGCGCGACTACACCGCGCCCGAATACGCCGTGGCCTGCGCGGAGTGGACGGACTTCACCAACGCCCTGTGCGCGCCCCTCCCGGCCGAGCGCCGCGCGCACCTGATCGACCTGTTCGTCCAGGCCAGCGCCCACGAGCTCTACTTCTGGCAGATGGCCGGCGGCAAGCCGCCCAAGGACCCCGACTGAGCCCGCGCCCCGTCCCCGCCTCCCCGGGGACGGGGCGCTTTTTTCTTGACAGGTCGGCCGTCTTCCGCTACAATACATACATACCGTATGTATGTATTCTGAGGGAGGGACCAGCATGGCGCGAAACAAGCACCCAGAGCGGACGGTGGAGCAGATTCTCTCCGCCGCCCAGCGCCTCTTTCTGGAAAAGGGCTATGAGGAGACGACGATTCAGGACATCGTGGACGCGCTGGGCGGGATGACGAAGGGCGCGGTCTACCACCATTTCAAGTCCAAGGAGGAGATCCTGGACGCGGTCAGCGACCGGATGTTCCTGGCGAACAACCCGTTTGAGGCCGTGCGCGGGCGGACGGACCTGAACGCCCTGCAAAAGATGCGCGAGGCGATCCGCCTGAACCAGGCGGACGAGGACCGCGCGCGCATGACGGCCTCCGCCGTGCCCCTGACGCGGAATCCGCGCCTGCTCCTGGAGATGATCGAGTCCAACCGGCGCATCCTGACGCCCTACTATCGGGAGCTGCTGGAGGAGGGCAACCGGGACGGCTCGGTGTGCACGCCCTACGCGCGGGAGATCGCGGAGCTGCTGCCGCTGCTGACGAGTCTGTGGCTGCTGCCGGCGGTCTTCCCGGCGACCAAGGCGGAGATGCGGCGCAAGTTCGACTTCCTGGGCGACATGCTCGAGCGCATGGGCGTGCCGCTGATGGACGCGCCGACGCGGGAGCTGGTGGACGCCTTCTTCTCCCACCTGCCCGAGTCGGGCCCCCTGTCCGAGTCGGACTCCCGGCCCGAGCCGGGCCCCCTGTCCGAGTCGGACTCCCTGTCCGAGCCGGACTCCTTGCCCGAGCCGGACTCCTTGCCCGAGCCGGGCCCCGCGGAAAAGGAGGGCTGAGGCGTGGCAAACTCCGCTCTGCGCTCGCGCAACTTCGCCCTGCTCGTGCTGGGGCAGGTGACCTCGCTCCTGGGCAACCTGTCGCTGCGCTTTGCGCTGTCCATGTACATCCTGGAGGCGACGGGGTCTGCGACGCTGTTCTCGGGGCTGCTGGCCCTGTCGATGGTGCCGACGATCCTCCTCTCCCCCTTTGGCGGGATGCTGGCGGACCGCGCGGACCGGCGCAAGGTCATGGTCGCGCTGGACGCGCTCTCGGGCCTGCTGGTGCTGCTGGCGGGGCTGGCGCTCCCCCTGGGGAACGGGATTCCGGCCATTGCGGTGCTGCTGTTCGCGCTGTCGATCCTCGCGGCGTTCGAATCGCCCACGGTGCAGGCGTGCGTGCCGCAGATGCTCGCGGGCGAGGCGCTGCTGCGCGGCAATGCGATCGTCTCACAGGTGCAGGCGGTGGCCTCGCTCGTGACGCCGTTCCTGGGGGGCCTCTTTTACGCGGCGTTCGGCCTGCGGCCGGTGTTTGCGGCGGCGGTTCTGTGCTTTTTCCTCACGGCGCTGCTGGAGTGCTTCCTGCGCCTCGCCCCGCCGGAGGCAGCGGAGGGGCCGCGCGGCCTGCGCGCGATCGTCCGGGAGGATCTGCAGGCGAGCTTCCGCTTCCTCGTGCGCGAGGAGCCGGACATTCTGCGCCTCCTGCTTCTGGCGGCGCTGGCGAGCCTCTTTGTGACGGGGACCGCGGTGGTGGGCCTCCCCTATCTGGTGCGGACGGTGCTGGGGCTTTCGGCGGAGCTCTACGGCCTTGCCGAGAGCGCGCTGGGCGTTGCGGCCGTGCTGGGGGGCGCGCTGGTGGCAGCGCTGGCCAAGCGCCTGCGCGCGCGGCACCTGGCCTGGGTGCTCACGGGGGTGGGGCTCTGCCTGGCGCCGTGCGGCCTGGTCTTCCTCGTCCCGGCGAGCGCCCTTGCGCGCTATGCCGTGCTCGTGCTCCTGTTCTGTGCCTGCCAGATCGGCGGCAGCGTCTTTTCCACGTATGCGGTCACGGCCATCCAGCGGCGCACGCCCGCGGCGCTGATGGGCAAGGTCATGGCCTGCGTCTCGACGCTGGCCATGTGCGCGCAGCCGCTGGGGCAGATCGCCTATGGCGCACTGTTCGACGCCTTTTCCGCGCGCGTGGCGCTGGTCTTTTTGCCGAGCGCGCTGCTCGTGGTCTGCATCGGCCTTGCGTCGGGCCGCTTCTTCCGCCGGCTGGATCGGGCAAACTTCTAGCCACCCCCCAAAATGCACAAAAACGCCGCATCTTACGCATAAGATGCGGCGTTTCCCTTCCTGGTGCACCGAGTACGGATAAATCCGAACCCTCAACCTCCGCCAGTGTGATGGTCTTAGAACCGTCCTTATAGTTGAAAGTAAGGATTATCTTGTCCTCATAAAGATACACCGCATTTACAAAACTGTCAATCAGTCTTTGCCGCTGTTCCCGCTTTGTCACATCAAATTTGCGGAAACGGTAAATGAAAAATGCTATTTGTTCTCTTGTAAGTAAAGGCTTGTGCATTTCCTCCTGCAAAATGCTGACTTCAAGTTGGCTTTTTGTTTCCTCCAACTCGTCTAGTCTTTGCTTGGTAGACGGGGTAAAAATCCCTGCTTGAATGGCGTTGAGCATATTGTTAATACCTTTTTCCGTTTCTGCAAGCTGCTTTTTCAAAAGGGGCAGGTCGGTGCTTTCTTTCTTCTGCAACTCCATCAGCGTATCAATCAGCCGCTCCATAACTTCATCATTCATAATGGCTTTCATGGTATAGTTGACAACTAAATCTTCAATCCAGTCTTTCTTGACCGCTTTCTTGTCGCAGAGCTTCTTTTTCTTGGTATTTACACAACGATAATAACGGTGTACTTTCATTGTATGGCTTGTGCCGCTTTCTCCCACCATAAAGGAGCCGCATTTCCCACAGTACAGCTTCGTTGTCAAAAGGTAATCGTCCTCGGCTTTGTGACGAGCGGGAGCCTTTTTGTTCTTCGCCAGCCGTTCCTGTACCCGTTCAAATAATTCTTTCGGGACAATCGCTGGAATACCGTTCTCCTTGACTACATCACGATAACTGTACTCGCCCATATAGCGGCGGTTTTTCAAAAGGTGGTTCATAATATTCAGCGTGATTTTCCCGCCACGAATGGAACGCATACCCCGACTGTTCAATAGATTAACAAGCTCCTGCATGGTTGCACCCTCACTATATTTCGTGAACATTTCCAGCACCACCGGGGCGGTCTTAGGGTCGATTTGATAATACTGCTGTTCATCAATGTAATAGCCCATTGGAACAGTACCGCCGTTGTATTTGCATTTCAGGGCATTGTCGGTCAGTCCCCGGATAACCTTTTCAGAAAGCTCCGCAGAATAGTATTCTGCATACCCCTCCAACATAGCTTCCAGAATAATTCCCTCGCTGCCCTCGGAGATATTTTCCCTTGCGGAAATGACTTTTACACCGTTCTTTTTCAAAAGATTTTTATATCGTGCGCTGTCGTAACGGTTCCGGGCAAAGCGGTCTAATTTCCACACAAGGACAACATCAAATAAGCCTTTTGCGCTTTCCTTAATCATGTGCTGAAATTCGGGGCGGTTATCTGTTTTTGCTGACAATGCCCTGTCAATATAAGTTCCTAAAATTGTAATATCGTTGCGCTCTGCATACTCCTTACATTCCCGCAACTGTCCCTCGATACTTTCTTCTCGTTGGTTATCGGAAGAATAGCGGGCATAAATCACACCTTTCATTTTCTCTCCACCTCCATCATTTCAAGAAGCGTCTGTTTTAATTTTTCATTTAACGGAGATTGCGGATCAAAACACATTTCAATAAACTGTTTCATTTCCTCACTTCCCGGTGCAATCTTCGGACGGTGTTCATATAGCTTGCCTTGCGGATTGTCTGTCCGGGCAAGCAGGTAATCCAATGATACATCAAAATAATCCGCATACCTTACAAGCGTTTCCAAAGAGGGAGCCGACTGCCCCTGCTCATAGCGATTGATACTGGACTGCTTCACTCCCAAAAGTTCCGCCATCTTTACCTGCGACAGCTTCACACTTTCCCGCAATCTCCGCAGGCGTTCTCCTAATTCTTTCATGGGCTGTAACCTCCTTGTTTCCTCTATGTGTAGTATATCATTTTTAAGGTTTTATTTCAACCCGTATTGAGCATATTTTGAGAAATATACTCGTAAAGCGGATAAAGAAAACGGGGAGGGGTACAACAAAATAAGCGGTCAATCCGGCTGTGGTTTTGCAGCAGATTGCAACCGCTTATTTTGCATTTTGGAGGAAGTGTGGCTACACGCTCCGACAAAATAGGGTTTCCAAAGGGTATCCCTTTGGCACACGACTTTGCTTGCAAAGTGTAGTGTGTTATACGCTCTGTCGGC
>ERZ827492.699-NODE-699-length-30085-cov-4.002631_pt1 | contig 30085 bp, 29 predicted proteins | sample MGYA00519704_ERZ827492 | MGnify/ENA primary metagenome ERZ827492 (study PRJEB31778, sample SAMEA3449325) | human gut metagenome | biome: human gut; feature: human-associated habitat; material: faeces | place: United Kingdom | collected 2010/2012 ...
AGCAGAGACTGTGCATTGCCCGGGCCCTGGCCGTGGAGCCCGACATCCTGCTCATGGACGAGGCCACTTCCGCCCTGGACCCCATCTCCACATCCAAGATTGAAGAGCTGATTGAAGACCTGAAAAAGACCTATACCATCGTCATCGTGACACACAATATGCAGCAGGCCACCCGTATTTCCGACAAGTGCGCTTTCTTCCTGCTGGGTGAGCTGATTGAATACGGCGACACGGACCAGATTTTCTCTGTGCCCCGGGACAAGCGGACGGAGGAATATATCACCGGCCGGTTCGGCTAATCGGCCAATGAGAAGGAGAGTTGAACGATGAGAAAAACCTTTGACGCGGAACTGCTGGAGCTGAGCCGTGAGCTGACCGCCATGGCCGGCACCGCCCAGGATGCCATTGACCTGGTGACCTCCTCCCTGTCTCAGGGGGGTGAGGAGAGCGCCAAATCCGCTGTGGAGCTGACGGAATCCATGGACCAGATGGAGCGGGATATTGAGAACCGCTGCATGTCCCTGCTCATGCGGCAGCAGCCGGTGGCCCGGGACCTGCGCACCATCTCCGCCGCCCTGAAGATGGTCACCGACCTGCAGCGCATCGGGGACCAGGCCGCCAACATCGCCGAGATCTCCATCCTCATGGCCGCCGACGGCAAGAAGCCGGAGGTGCCCGAGGATCTGGCCATCATGAGCCGCCAGGCGGGGCTGATGGTTCGCCAGGCCATCGCCGCCTATGCCGACCGGGACGAGACCACCGCCCAGGCGGTGGTCAACCTGGACGATGTGGTGGATGAGCTGTTTGTGAAGATCAAGCACGACCTGACCGAGCGGATCACCCACCAGGAGGACCACACTGGCCGGGCGGTGGACCTGATCATCATTGCCAAGTACCTGGAGCGCATTGCCGACCACGCGGTGAACATCGCCAACTGGGCCATCTTCTGCGTGACCGGCCAGCTCCAGTGACCCCTCTGCCCGCATGGGGAGAAGCAGAGCGCGGGACCGCGAAAGCCCCGGAAGGAGGAACGGCCCATGCCGTTGAAGATTATCATTGTGGAGGACGACGCCTCCATCCGCACCATGCTGGAATACTATTTCAAGTCCATGGGCCACCAGGTCCGCGCCTACGAGAGCGGCGAGGAGCTGTTCGCCCACGAGGTTAGGGGCGATATCGCCCTGCTGGACGTGATGCTGCCCGGCATGGACGGGCTGGAGATCGTGCGTAGGCTCCGTCAGGATCCGACGACCGCAAAGTTGCCTATCATCATGCTCACCGCCCGGCAGACAGAGATGGACAAAGTGACCGCCCTGGACGCCGGGGCGGATGACTATATCACCAAGCCCTTCGGCGTGATGGAGCTTCAGGCCCGCATCAACGCCGTGCTGCGGCGAATGGGGGAGCGAGATCCCCAGCTGGTGTATGAGGACCTGGTCATCGATCCCGCTGGCCGCACGGTGCGCCGGGGGGATGAGGAAATTTCCCTGACCTATAAGGAGTTCGAGCTATTGCGCCTGCTGGTCAGTCGCCGGGGCACCGTACTGACCCGGGACGAAATCCTGGCGGCCGTGTGGGACTACAATTTCGTGGGCGAGACCCGGACGGTGGATATGCACATCAAGTCCCTCCGGCAGAAGCTGGGGGAGGGCTATATTACCACCGTGCGTTCCGTCGGCTATAAAATGGCATGAGGTGAGACCGAGTTGAAGCGCAAACTGACCCTTTACATCTTTCTCATCGCCGCCGCCGCAGTGGTGGTGTCCACAGTGGTGGGGATCTGGGTCTTCCGGGACCGAGAGCTGGCCGCCACTAGGCAGTCGCTAACCCAGATGCTCTCCCTGATGGACGCAGAAGAGGGCGGGACAGATGTAGACAGCCTGCTGGCCCAGTTTGACCAGTCGGTACCAGAGCTTCGCCTGACCTTCATCGCTCCGGATGGAACGGTGCTCGGGGACACCGACGCAGACACGGAGGAGGACCACTCCAGCCGGCCCGAGGTGGAACAGGCTCAGGCCGAGGGCTGGGGCAGTGACGTGCGCCGGTCGGCTACCACGGGGATCACCACGGTCTATGTGGCCTACCGGTTCGCGGACGGCATCGTGGGCCGGGCGGCGGAGGCCGTCTCCTCCGTCAACGCCCTGGTGCTCCAGGGGGTGGTTGCCTTTGTCATCGCTGGGGTTCTCGCGCTGGTCCTGGCCCTGGTTTTGGCCCGGAAGCTGGCGGTGGACACTGCCAAACCGGTGGAGGAGGCGGAGGTAGCTGTACGTCAGGTGGATGAAACCCTCCAGTCTGCCCGCAGTGAGTTCACTGCTAATGTGACCCATGAACTGAAGACCCCCTTGACTTCGATCAAGGGATTCACGGATATGATGGCCTCGGGGCTGGTGAAAGACCCGGAGGATCAGAAGCGATTTTTGGCCATGATCTCGGTAGAGGTGGACCGACTGACCAAGCTGGTGGACGACATTCTCCAGGTGACAGAGCTTGAGACAGTTGCAGGGGCCCTGCCTGGAGAGCAGTGCAACCTGACCGAGGTGGCACGGGAGACTGAGAAATTCCTGGAGCCTGTTGCCCAGCAGGCCGGTGTGGCGCTTTCGGTGTCAGGTTCAGAAGTGAATGGGGCCATCAGTGCTGACCGTTTCAAGGAGGTGGCGTTGAACCTGATGGAGAATGCCGTCAAGTACAACAAGCCCGGCGGCCGGGTGTCCGTTACTCTTGCCCGGGAGGGAAAAGACGCAGTCTTCACCGTGGCCGACACCGGTATCGGCATTCCACAGGAGAGCCAGAGCCGGGTATTTGAGCGGTTCTACCGGGTGGATAAGGGGCGCAGCCGGGCCGCGGGCGGAACGGGCCTGGGCCTGGCCATCGTCAAGCATATCGTAGCCCTGTACGGCGGCAAAATCACCTTGGTCAGTGTGGTGGGGTCCGGCACCACCATCACGGTGCGCCTGCCCCTGGCCTGAGGAGGCCCTGGGGCGTCCAAACACAGGACAGAGCAGCCCGCCGCGGGGAAAACCCGCGGCGGGCTTTCCCCATGGGCAGCCCCCGGGGCTTGACACTGCCATGGATTTGGCATAAAATTGACCCACTGTCGGAACGATCCGGTGAAAGAGGTGCGCCTATGATTGAATTGAGACAGGTTTCCAAGGTATTCCCCACCGCAGACGGGGAGCTGCGCGCGCTCAGCGACATCAACCTGACCATCCAGGACGGGGATGTGTTCGGCATTGTAGGCATGTCCGGCGCGGGCAAGTCCACCTTAGTGCGGTGCATCAACCTGCTGGAGCGGCCCACCCAGGGCCAGGTGCTCCTCGACGGCAAGGACCTGTGCGCCCTGCCGGAGAAGGAGCTCATCCGCCAGCGCCGGTCCATCGCCATGATCTTTCAGCAGTTCAACCTGCTCATGCAGCGCACCTGCCTGAAAAACATCTGTTTCCCCATGGAGATCGCCGGGGTGAAACGGGCGGAGGCGGAGCAGCGGGCCCGGGAGTACCTGGATATCGTGGGCCTGCCGGACAAGGCGGACGCCTATCCCGCCCAGCTGTCCGGCGGACAGAAGCAGCGCATCGCCATCGCCCGGGCTCTGGCCTCCGACCCCAAGATCCTGCTGTGCGACGAGGCCACCTCCGCCCTGGACCCCAAGACCACCCGGGACATCCTCCGGCTGGTGAAAGACATCAACCAGCGGCTGGGCATCACCGTGGTGGTCATCACCCACGAGATGGCGGTGGTGGAGGAGATCTGCTCCCACGTGGCCATCCTGGACCACGGCGTCCTCCAGGAGACGGGGACGGTGGAGGAGATCTTCTCTAACCCCAAGACGGAGGCGGGCCGCCGTCTGGTCTACCCCGACGGGGTGATCCTCGACCAGCTGCCCGCGGCCAACGTCATCCGCATCGCCTTCAACGGCGGCACGTCCTACGACCCCCTCATCGCCTCCCTGGCCATCGACTGCGGGGTGAAGGCCAACATCCTGGGGGCGGACACCCGGAACGTCAACGGCCAGGCCTTCGGCACCATGCTGCTGGGCCTGCCCGACAACCCGGAGCAGATCGCCAAGGCGATGCACTACATCAAGAGCCAGCCCAACATCACGGTGGAGGAGGTGCGGGACTACCATGGATGAATTGTTCGGGACCTTTTTCGGCAACACGCCGGTGAGCCAGCAGCTGGCCTATCTTCAGGCGGCCCTGCTGGAGAACATTTGGGAGACGGTCTACTCCACCGTGCTGGCCACCGTCTTTGCCTATGTGATTGGCCTGCCCCTGGGCATCATTCTGGTGACCGGGGAGCCGGATGGGATTCGCCCCCTGCCCCGGGGGCTGATGCGCGTGCTGAATTTCGTCATCAACATCCTGCGTTCCATCCCCTTCCTGATCCTGATGATCCTGGTGATTCCCCTGTCCCGGCTGATTCTCCACACCAGCATCGGGACAGACGCGGCCATCATCCCCCTGGTGGTGGCCTCCGCCCCCTTTGTGGCCCGGCTGGTGGAGGGCTCCCTGCGGGAGTCTGACGCCGGCGTCATCGAGGCGGCCAAGGCCATGGGCTGCACCCCCTTCCAGATCGTGCGCAAGGTGATGCTTCCCGAGGCCCTGCCCTCTCTGATCACCGGCCTCACCACCGCCACCATCACCATCCTCAGCTATGGCGCCATGTCCGCCACCATCGGCGGCGGCGGGCTGGGCACCCTGGCCATCAACAATGGCTATCAGCGGCGGATGGATCTGATCCTCTATGTCACGGTGATCCTGCTGATTATCCTGGTGCAGATCATCCAGTCCATCGGCACCCGGGTGGCCAACCGGCTGGATCACCGGATTACCAAGGCCACGCCTAAGGCGAAAAGACATAAGGCAGACAAGGCCGGGATCGGCTGAAAATGCACGGGGCAGACAAAGCGGGCGTCTTTGTCTGCCCCTTCTCTGTGCAGGGTGCTGTATTGACACCGGCGCTTTGATCGGTTAAACTAAATGCAACCCAACTGAATATGCTCTACCAAAGGCAATGAAGAGAAGAGTACGCGGAAAGATAGGTCACAGAGAGCCCGGGCAGCTGAAAACGGGCACCGAAGGTTCCGCCGAACATGGTCTCGGAGCTGCGCGGGCGACGGGGAAACCCTTGAGGCCGCGACGGGGGCGCCCGTCACAGCGCAGGAGTATCGGATTTTGGATCCCGCACTCCCCAAGGCCCCTGCCGTGAGGCACGGGTGAAGCAAGGTGGTACCACGAAGCGAAGGCTCTCGTCCTTGACATCGGTCAAGGGCGTTTTTGTTTTTTGGAAGCCCTTGTCCCCGTGCGGTTGGTGAATCCCACGTCTGCGTGGTTCACAATACAGGATGTCATCCCAATTTTCTGATGAAGGAGAATAGCGTTATGAAAAAGAAGATCTTTGCCCTGGCGCTGGCCTGCGCGGTCAGCCTGTCCCTGCTGGCCGGCTGCGGCGCCGACAACCAGCCCTCCGGCGGCAACTCCCAGGCCCCCGCCAACAGCGATGCCGGCACCCAGGCTTCCGCCCCCGCGGAGAACGTCACCATCCGTGTGGGCGCCACCCCCGCCCCCCACGTGCAGATCCTGGAGCAGGTGGTGGACGTGCTGGCCGAGCAGGGCATCACCCTGGAGATTGAGACCATCAACGACTACAACACCCCCAACGACGGCGTGGAGGACGGCTCTCTGGACGCCAACTACTTCCAGCACATCACCTACATGAACGGCTACAACGCCGACAACGGCACCCATCTGGTGAGCGTGGGCGAGATCCACTATGAGCCGCTGGGCCTGTACGCCGGCAAGACCGACTCCATTGACGCTCTGCCCGACGGGGCCCAGATCGCCGTGCCCAACGACACCACCAACGAGGCCCGCGCCCTGCTGCTGCTGGAGCAGGAGGGGCTGCTCACCCTGGCGGAGGGCGCCGGCATCAACGCCACTGTGCTGGACATCGTGGACAATCCCAAGAACCTGGAGTTTGTGGAGCTGGAGGCCGCTCAGATCCCCACCCGCCTGGCCGACGTGGATATGGCCGTCATCAACGGCAACTACGCCATGGGCGCCGGCATGAGCATCGCCGATGCCCTGGCCATCGAGTCCTCTGACGGCACCGCCGCCACCGCCTATGCCAACGTGGTGGCCGTGAAGGAGGGCAATGAGAACAACGAGGCCATTCTGGCCCTGGTGGAGGCCCTGAAGAGCGACGAGGTCAAGGCCTATATGGAGGAGACCTTCCAGGGCTCTGTGGTGCCGCTGTTTTAATCAGAAGCGCCGAGCCGCCGAAACAGCCACACACCCCATAAAAGCACAAAGGCCGCCCGGGAACAGCGCACGCTGTTCCCGGGCGGCTTTTTATCGTGACAGGCCCAGGGCCTGGATCAGGCTGTCCCACCATTCCATCAGCTTGAACTTCACCACATATCCCCCGTCCCGGCCGGTGATGAGGGATACCTGATCCTCGGACAAGCCAGCCTGGGCGGCGGTGGCGGCCACCTCCTCGGTGACGGAGGCCAGGCACAGGGGCGGGAACACTACGCACCACCAGTTCTGGCCCCCGCCCTCCCCGATGACGATCCTCAGGGCACGGTAGGTGCCTGCGGGCAGGGAGAAGCCGTCGTATACCTTGGTGGGGAACCAGCAGTCTTCCAGGGATACTGTGACCGGGTAGTCATACCCTGCCCCGGCCACCACGGCGGCACCGGCTTCCGCCAGGGCCTGGAGCTGCTGGGATAGGACGGCCTCCGCCTCCCCCCGGTCGGTGACGTCCTCCAAGAGGAGGTCTGCCTGCTCCAGTACCGCGTCCCGGACCTGGAGTTTCAGGACCTGGTCTTCCTGGGTGTCGGAATTGGCCACCACGTGGAGGCGGAGCACTTGCCCGGCCAGGGCGCTGGCGCTGGCAGAAGACCAGACGCCGGCGGTGAGGGTCAGGCCGAAGGCTAGAAAGAGGGCCGCCTCCCAGAGGCGCAGCTTGTTGGAAACCATAGAAAACGCACCGTCCTTATGTAGGGTACCTACATTGTGGACGGTGCGCCTGCTTTTTATACAGTTTGGGCGAGGAAAACTTCACGATACTGTTCTTGCAGCGCCTTGACGGCCCGGTGGGCGGCACTCTCATCCAGGAACAGGCCGAACACGGTGGGGCCGCTGCCCGTCATTGAGGCGCCCAGGGCACCGCAGTCGATGAGCTGGGCCTTGATGGCGTCAATCTGGGCTCGGCGCCGGGGCTCCAGCACATCCTCAAAGACGTTGTACATCCGCCGGGCGACGTCTGGCAGATCGCCTCTTCCCAGGGCGGCGATCAACCCCTGGGTGTCCGGACGGCGCGTGATTTTCTTCGTGTCCACTCGTGCGAAGAGCTGGGGGGTGGAGATGGGGAAGGGGGGCTTGCACACCGCCACGTGACAGGGGGGGAGTGGGGACAGCGGGGTGAGCACCTCTCCCCTGCCCTCGGCCAGGGCGGTGCCCCCCAGGACGCAGTAGGGTACGTCGGAGCCCACCGCCTCCCCGATTTTGGCCAGCAGCTCCGGGGAGAGCCCGGCGCCGGTGTGTTCATTCAGCGCCCGCAGCACCGCTGCCGCGTCCGAACTGCCCCCCGCCAGCCCGGCGCACACAGGGATGTGCTTTTGGATGGCGATGTCCACTTGGATGTCCAGACCGGTGGCCGCCCGGAATGCGGCGGCAGCCGCTTGGGCCAGGTTGCGCCCGTCGGCGGGTAGGTAGGAAAGGTTGGTATCCATCCGGCCCGCCCCCGGGGTGATGGTGAGGGTGTCGGCCAGGGAGATGGACTGCATCACCATCTGAAGGTCGTGGTAGCCGTCCTCCCGGCGGCGGAGGATGTCCAACGAGAGATTCAGTTTAGCATAGGCCTGCACCTGCATGAAAAGACCTCCTCCTAATTGGTAAAAGTGATACTCCTCCTGGATGCGGATGGATGGAGCTGCCGGCACGGGTATGCCGTGCCGGCAGCAGTGCATCGTTCAGCGGATTTTTCGGGCCTCTAAATAGAAGCGCTTGTCGTTGGGCTGTCCCATGGAAAAGGTTTTCCGAGGCAGCGCCCCATCGCGGATGACAGTGGGAAATAGCTCAGCCTTATCCATGGTGGGCAGAAGAAAGGCGATATTTCCCGATCGGGCGGCAAACTGCCTGGCCACAGTCTCTCCATGAATGTAGTCCACCCGGCCTGCATGGCCTGCGAGATATTCGTCCAGGAACAGCTGCAGAGTCTCCGCCGGAAGCTGGAACGGTGGATTTGGGATGGTGATATCTCCCTCCCCCGCTCCACAGACATAGTGCAGCACCTGGCCCCGGCCGGTTGCGCCCCGGCTGGCGCCGGGGAAATGATGGATCAGGGCGGTGAGCAGGGCTTGCGAATCGGTGTGAAAGACTACCCGGTGGATGGGTTCAAACTCCAGGCTGTCGTCATGGAGGTTGACCAGCTCGCACAGGGCGAACCGGGCGGGCAGGCTGGCCCAGCGGTCAGGGGAGGTCAGCCGTTTCTGCCGCTCATAGCACTCCTTGGCGGTGGCCAGGGAGTGGTTGCCGTCCCCCACAGCGAAGAGCATGACCGGCGCGTCGGTATGATACCGGGTGCGGAAACTGTCGGGGTCGGCCAGACGGGACATGGCCTGCGCCGCTTGGTCGAGCTGAGCAGGTCCAAGGCGCCAGCCGGCCAGCCGGCCACCCTCCTCCATGAGAGGGAAGTCATAGAGCGGTTCCATCTGGTCCTTCTGGGCGGTGAGGGGCTCGATGACAGTGCGGCCGGGATCATCGCACAGCAGCATGGTATGGGGCAGCTCGATGGGGGCGTTCTTCCGCACGGCCACCCGGGGCGGGATGCGGGAGAGGATTACTCCTTCCGTGGCCCGGACCGGAGCGCGGGAGCCGGGCTCGTAATCATACTGCTCCAGATCTACCATGCCCACCAAGCCTCGGCGTACCCTGCCGTTGTGTAGGGTGCGCTCTACATAGATCATGCTCTGCTCCAATTGGACGAAACGGCCCTCCCGGAGGTATCGGCTCATGGTGTTATTCACATCCATGATATCTGTTTCCACATGCGGGCCGTCCAGGCTGCTCTCCGTAAGAATCAGGCGCAACGAGGATGGGGCGCGGCCCACCCGCTCCTCCACCCGCTGCCAGTACTCCGGCTGGGAGGTGTACTGGTCGCAGGCCACCACCGACCAGAGGGTGAGGTCGCAGTCCTGGGGAAGCAAGATGTCCGCAGGACGAAAGGGGAGCGTGGAAAAATCGGCTGACATGGGAAGGACTCCTTTCCGATGGACGTACGGCCGGGAGAGAGTCCCCGACCCCGCTGATGCAAAAGGGGGATGGGGACACTCAGTTCAAGGCACCCTGGATGGCGCGCAGCAGATCGTCAAACTCCTCAAAAGCGGGCAGCTGCGGATAATCGGCCTTGATCTGGGGGGTGGTGCGGAAAAGAAAGCCAGCCTTGCTGGCCTGGATCATAGCCAGGTCGTTGAAGCTGTCTCCGGCGGCGATGGTGTCGTAGCCCATGGACTGAAGCGCTCGCACGGTAGTGAGCTTGGACTGGGGACAGCGCATGTGGTAGCCGGTGATGGATCCGTCGGTGGCTATCTCTAGGGTGTTGCATAGCAGGGTAGGCCAGCCCAGCTTCCGCATCAAGGGCTGGGCGAACTGTTCAAAGGTATCACTGAGAATGACCACCTGGGTGAGGGTGCGCAACTCATCCAGGAAGGCCTTGGCGCCAGGTAGCGGATCAATGCCGGAGATCACATCCTGGATCTCTTTCAGGCCCAGGCCATGTGCCCGGAGGATGTCCAGACGCCAAGCCATCAGCTTGTCATAGTCCGGCTCGTCTCGGGTGGTGCGGCTCAGTTCGGGAATGCCGCTGGCCTGGGCGAAGGCAATCCAAATCTCAGGGACCAGTACGCCCTCCATATCCAAACATACGATATTCACAGTGTCAGCTCCTGTCGCAATCGGGTCAGACCCGGGAATTTTTCAGATTTTCCAAGAAGTGGCCCATACGACTGAGCGCTTCGCCCAGATCCCGCATGGAGGCCGCATAGCAGGCACGGACATAGCCCTCGCCCCCCGGGCCGAAGGCGGTGCCGGGGATAACGGCAACCTTTTCCTCCACGATGAGCCGCTCGCAGAATTCTTCGCTGGACAGTCCGGTGGACTTGACGCAAGGGAAGGTGTAGAAAGCGCCCCGAGGCTCGAAGCAGTCCAGCCCCAGTTTGCGGAAGCCGTCCACCAGGAAGCGCCGGCGGCCGTCATACTCTTCCCGCATGTTCTCGATGTCCCGATCCCCGTTTTCCATGGCCTCAATGGCGGCGTACTGGCTGGTGGTGGGAGCGGACATGATGCCGTACTGGTGGAGCTTAGTCATGGCGCTGATGAGCTCTTTGGGTCCGCACACATAGCCCATGCGCCAGCCAGTCATGGAGTAGGCCTTGGAGAAGCCGTTGATGACGATGGTGCGCTCATACATGTCGGGCAGATTGGCCATGGAAACGTGGTGCTGGCCGTAGGTCAGTTCGGCGTAGATCTCGTCGGAGATCACCATGATATTGGTGCCCCGGAGCACGTCGGCGATGGCCTCCAGATCATCCCGGCCCATAATGCCCCCGGTGGGGTTGTTGGGGAAGGGGAGCACCAGGGCCTTGGTCCGGGGGGTGATGGCGGCGCGCAGCTCGTCGGCGGTGAGGCGGAACTCGTTCTCCGCCTTGGTCTCTACCAGCACGGGCACTCCGTGGCACATGGAGGCCAGCGGCCCATAGCAGACGAAGGACGGGGTTGGAATGATGACCTCGTCCCCCGCCTCCAGCAGGCAGCGGAAGGCCAGGTCCAGCCCCTCGCTGCCCCCTACGGTGACCAGGATCTGGCCGATGGGGGCGTACACCAGGTCAAAGCGCCGCTTCATGTAGCGGCTGATGGCCCGGCGCAGATCGGACAGGCCCGCATTGGGGGTGTATTTGGTAAAGCCCTTTTCCAGGGAATAGATGCCCGCGTCCCGGATGTGCCAGGGGGTGGGGAAGTCAGGCTCACCGATGCCCAGGGAGATACCGCCGTCCATCCCCTCCAGCAGGTCAAAGTATTTCCGGATCCCGGAGGGAGGGACGTCCTGGATGCGCCGGCACAGAATCTGATCGTAATTCATCATTCAAAAACAAACCTTTCCTCCTGAACCTCCTGCTTCTGGAAGATCAGGTGTTTTTCTTTATATTTCTTCAGGATGAAGTGGGTGGCGGTGCCGGTGACGTCCTCCAGGGGGGCCAATTTCTCCCCCACGAACAGGGCCACTTCCTTCAGGGAGCGCCCGGAAATGATGACGGTCAGGTCGAAGGAGCCGCTCATCAGGTAGACTGACTCCACCTCGTCGTACTGGTAGATGCGCTGAGCCACCCGGTCGAAACCCTCACCCCGCTGGGGGGTGACGTTGACCTCGATGAGGGCGGTGACGCTCTCCCGGTCGGTGCGGTCCCAATCCACAATGGCGGTATAGCCCAGAATGACACGCTCCTCCTCGTACTTCTTGATTGCCGCTGCCACCTCTGCCTCGGTGAGACCGGACATGGATGCCAGTTGGGCGTGGGTCAGGGTACAATCGTCTTCCAGCAGCTGCAGCAGCTTTTTCATAGAAGTGCCTCCTTATATTGTAATATTGCAAACAATTGGGGAGCAGGGTATCATATACACGCCAGGCGTCCCTTTGTTTGGTTAAAGTGTATTATATACCGGGGGAGGGAAGAAGGCAATCCCCCATTCTTCTGGGGAGAGAATTCTTGCAAATAGTGTACGATCTTCCCGAATGGGAGAGAAATGTTTGGTGAAATTGTGCTTTTCATTTCCGGATGAGGGTGATAAAATGGCGTGTAACTAAATTTGGGGAGTACGCTTTGACTGGGAGGAGGGTTTCCGTGGAGTACACAGCCTTGATTGACCGGATTTTGGAGGCGGAACGAGCCGCAAATGCGGTCACAGATGAAGCGCGTGAGGAGTTGGCCGGACTAAACGACCACCTGATGGTGGAGAGCCAGCGTATTAGGGACAATCTGATGGCGCGGGCAAAGGAGCGCCTGGAAAAGCTCAAGCAGGAGGAGCTGGCTAAGAGAGAGCGGGCCATTGCGGCCCAGGATGCCCGGCTGACAGAGGCTGCGGAAAAGATGGAGCGGGCCTATGCCAGGTATGGCGACAACTGGGTGGACACCTTGTTTCGCCAGACGGTGGACATTCCGTGAGCGCCCAGTATGAAGCGCTGGCCACGAAGGCCAGGGCGATGTATGGTCGCCGGCTGCGCCGGGCGGAACTGGCGAGAATTGCACGGCTGGGTAGCGTGCAGGAGGTGCTGGCAGAGCTATGCCAGCAGCCCGCCTGGGCTCAGGCGGCCCAGGCCTTGGCAGGGGAGCCGCTGGTCACCCGGGCCCGGCTGGAGGATGCGCTACGGGGTCAGGTGCGCCAGGAGGGGCTGCGCTTGGCCTCCTTTCTTCCCCAGAAGGACTGGCCTCTCATGGATTTCCCCGTCCGCCGAGCGGAGCTGGAACGGATCCTGGCCGCCCTGCGCAGACTCCATGCAGGGCTGTACCGGGAGACAGAGGAGCTGCCTCGAGCCTATGTATCCCGGGCCAGGGTGGATTTGGAAAAGCTGCGCCAGTGCACGGACTTTAGCGGCCTGGTGGATGCCACCCAGGGGAGCATCTTCCATGACGCGCTCAATCGCCTGCGTGCGGGAGAAACGCTTCCAGACTACGGAATAACCGAGGCGCTGCTGTGGTCGGTTTACTATCGGTATACCCTTCAGCTGGTTGCCCGCCGCTATGCCGGGGATACCCGGCGGCTGTTGGAGCAGTCGGTGGGGAGCCAGGTGGATATGCTCAATATCATGAATATTCTGCGCATGAAGCAGTATTTTCCGGAGGAAGACGACTTCCTGCCCGTATTACTTCCAAACCATTATAAAGTGCGTCCGGAACAGATCCGAGCCATGTGCAGCGCGCCCACTGCCCAGGCTGTGATGGAGATGGTGGAGGCGACTCCGTATGCTTCAGCGTTTCGCGGTGCTGCGCCGGAAGAGCTGCAAAACCGGTATGGCGCAGTGCTATACCAGCTCAGCCGGCGGCAGCTGCGAATGGGAAAACCGTCGGTGTACACAGCGGTGGCCTACCTGAACCTGCGGGAATTGGAGCTGCGGGCTGTGGTGTCCGCAGTAGAAACGGTCAAGTACCAGCAAGACCTGAATCCGGCCCTGCTGGAATTTCTGGATGATTGAGTGCGGAACGGCAAGGGTTTGGGGAGAAGGAGGAGTTTCATGTCAGTACAACCGATGAAATTTGTCACCATTACCGGTCCGATAGCGGGATTTGACCAGGTGGTGAGAAGCTGTGTGATTGACCGGCAGTTTCATCTGGAACCGGCCATCCAAGCGGTCCATCATAACAAATGGCTGCGGCCTATGGATACGGCCAACCCCATCACCCCCCTGCTGCGGCAGGCGGATAACTTGGTCACTCGGCTCGGGCTAGAGCCGGCGTTCCACCCGTTCCCGGAGCAGGCCGATGTGGAGGGGGCCAAGGGCTATCTGGATGACTTGGGCGAGCGGCTGGACCGGATGGAACAACAGGTGAATCAACTGCGCCAGGAGGCGGTGGATGACCGCTCTGCGGCAAGCCAGCTGGAGAAGCTGGCCGGGCTTTCCCTGGAGCTGTCCGAGTTAAGGGAGATGCAGCACCTGGTGTTTCGGTTTGGGCACATGCCTCAGGAGAGTTACCGATCCTTCCAAGAGGCGCTGGATAAGCGGGAGGATTGCTTCTTCTTCCCCACGAAGACGGATGGGGACCAGCTCTACGGCTGCTACTTCGCCCTGCGCAGCCGGGAGGAGGCGGTGGACGCCTTGTTCACCTCCATGCATTTCGTCGCCGTAGATTTTAGCGACCAGGTGAACGGTACGGCCCAGCAGGCGATTGCCACCCTCACAAACCAGGCACAGGATGATGAGACAAAGGCGCGGCTGCTGGAGGGACAAGAACGGGACCTGGCGGCCAAGGAGGGGGAGCGCCTGCTGGCGCTGCGAGCTTGGCTGTGCCGGGAGAACCAGGTTATGGAGGTGCGCCGGTATGGGGCCCGCTCCAAGGAGACCTTTTACCTCATGGGCTGGGTGCCCAGGGGAGAGCTGGACCAGTTCCTGTCTGACGTGGAGGCCTTCGGTAACCTGGACTATATGACCGACGAGGCAGAGGATGCAGGGATGACTCCCCCCACCAAGCTGAAGAACGGAATACTGGGCCGGATCTTTGAACCCTTCCTGCGCATGTACGGACTGCCTAACTATCATGAATTTGACCCATCCACCTTCATGGCGATCACCTATTGCCTGTTCTTTGGCATCATGTTCGGAGACGCGGGGCAGGGTGCCTTGCTGATCTTGTTCGGCTTGTTCATGGCGCTAAAAAAGAAGATGTGGCTGGGCCGGATCATCTCCTGTTGCGGCGTGGCCTCGGTGGTGTTCGGCTTCGTATACGGCTCCGTGTTCGGGTTTGAGGACATCCTGCCCGGCTTCAAGATCTTGGAGGGGAGCAACGTGCTCTACCTGCTGCTGGCCTCGCTGGGACTGGGTGCGGTGCTCATCGGCTATGTGATGGTCATCAACATCATCAACGGGGTGCGCCAGCGGGACTTTGATAAGATTTTCTTTGGGCCCAATGGCCTGGCGGGCATGGTGTTCTACTTCGGACTGATCGCCGCGGCGGTGCTCACCCTGCTGGGGGTGGTCAACCTGTTCACGGCCTGGTACATCCTGCCGGTGATCGTCCTGCCCCTGCTGGTCATGCTCTTCCGGGAACCCCTGTCCAAGCTAGCGGCCAGGGAAAAGGACTGGAAGCCGGAGTCCTTGGGCGGGCTGCTGGTGGGCGGTTTCTTCGAGCTGTTTGAGACACTGCTGTCCTTTCTTACCAACACCTTGTCCTTCCTCCGGGTGGGCGCCTACGCGATCACCCATGTAGCGCTGATGCTGGTGGTGCATGCCCTGGCAGGCTCGGGCAACATCGTGGTCTTGGTGCTGGGCAACCTGTTTGTCATGGGCCTGGAGAGCGTGATGGTGTGCATCCAGGTGCTGCGTCTGGAATTCTATGAGCTCTTTGGCCGGTTCTATCAGGACAGCGGCCGGGAGTTCCAGCCGAGGATCGTGGATTATTCCGCCAAGCTGAACTAAGGGAAAAAGAAATTGGAGGTTATCAAGATGAAAATCATCCTTGTCCTGCTGGGGACCCTGCTGCTGTTTCTGCCTCTTGTGACCATTGCCGTACGCAAGCTCACTGGGGCCTCTGCCCGCCACGCTCTGTTGAGCAATGTGGCCATGTTTTTTGGCCTGTTTCTGATCACGTCCGTAGTAGGACTGACTGGGGCCTCTGCCGCCGCCCCTGAGGCGGCCTCTGCAACCGCAGCGTCCGCCGCCGGCCTGGCCGAGGGCCTGAAGTACATTGGCGCCGGCCTGGCTGTGGGCCTGTCCGGCATCGGTGGCGGCATCGCTGTGGCCTCTTCCGCTTCCGCCGCTCTGGGCGCCATCTCGGAGAACGACAGCATGTTCGGCAAGTCACTGATCTTTGTGGGCCTGGCCGAGGGTGTGGCCCTGTACGGCCTGATTATTGCTCTGGTGCTGCTGTTCGTATCCTAATTAGAAGCGTCCGAGCCGTCGTGAGCAGCCCGGATGGACCGGTGTGTAAAGGCTGGAGGTGGAGGAGAAGCGTATGCGCTACTTTGTGATTTCTGACAACACTGATACCCAAGTGGGGCTGAGACTGGCCGGCATCGAAGGGGTAGTTGTACGCAGCCACGAGGAGGCCAGCGCTGCGCTGGACCGGGCATTTCAGGATCCCACCATCGGCATTTTGCTGGTTACCGAACGGTTGGCAGAGCAGTGCGCCGACCAGCTTGCTCCTCGGAAGATGGAGGGGCGGACCCCCTTGGTGGTGGAAATCCCGGACCGACATGGATCCCGGGCCCAGGACTCCATTACAAGGTACATCCGGGAGGCCATCGGAGTGAAGCTGTAAGGGGACAGGCGTGCTGCGGCATCAGCGCGGATAGAGGAGGTCATATTATGCAGCAACAGATGGAGAAGCTGCTCCATTTTACAGATGCGGTGATGAAGAATGCCGCCCGGGAGAGCGATGAGCTGCGCAGGCAGTTGGCGGACACCCGGACGAAAACGCTGGAAAAGGCGCGGGAGGAGGCCCAGGAGGCTGCTCGGACCTATTACGACCGGGAGGCCGCCAGAATTCGGGCGCAGGCAGGTCGGGAGGTTTCCATGCACCTGATGGAGGGGAAACGGAAGATTTACCTGCGCCGGAAGGAGATCGGTCAGGAGGTCTTTGAGAAGGTGCGCCAGCGCATTGCTCAGTATACGGCATCGCCGGAATATCCCAAACATCTGGAGGCTTTGCTGGCGGCGGCTATGAAGCAGTTGCCCGGGGCCAGGCGGGTGTCCCTGCGTCTGCGGAAGGAGGACCTGCCCCTGGCCGATCGGCTGGCCAAAACAATTGCACCGGTGAAAGTGGAATACGAAGAGGGCTCCTTTTCCCTGGGCGGGTTGGCCCTGCGCTGCCCGGAGCTGGGGCTGCGGGTGGACTGTTCCTTTGACAACCAGCTGGAGGAACTGGCTAGCCACTTTGCAGAGTCCTTTGGGCTATCCGTGTCTGATGATGAGCTGTGAGGAGGTGACCGGCCATGGGTGAATATCAGATCTACAGCGTCAACGGCCCGGTGGTGAAGGTCATCGGCGGCCGGGGTCTGGCCATGATGGACATGGTCTATGCCGGCCGGGAGGAGCTCATCGGAGAGGTGGTGGGTGTAGAGGGGGAAATGACCACCGTTCAGGTCTATGAGGACACCGCCGGACTGGCCCCCGGAGAGCCGGTGCGCTCCACAGGTGCGCCTATGGCTCTGCTGCTGGGACCCGGTCTGCTGGGCAATATCTTTGATGGTATTGGCCGTCCCCTGCGGGCACTGGAATCTGCCTCCGGTCCCTTTCTGGGGCGGGGGATCAACATCTCTACCCTGGACAGCGAGAAGAAGTGGGACGTCACTATTACGGTGAAAGAGGGGGACCAGGTGGCCCCCGGCACCCTGTATGCCCAGTGCCAGGAGACCTCCGCCATTCTCCACCGCTGTCTGGTGCCCGCGGGCCTGAAGGGCACCGTAACCAAGGCAGTGGCCAGCGGTGCCTACACTGTGGACGACGTGCTGGTGGAGGTGACGGACGAGCGGGGCAAGGTGACCCAGCTGAAACTAGCCGCCCGATGCCCCATCCGGGGCGCCCGGCCCATGCGCCGGCGGCTGCCCATTTCCAAACCGCTTATCACCGGCCAGCGAATCATCGACACACTTTTCCCCATCGGTAAGGGGGGCGCCGCCGCCATTCCCGGCCCCTTCGGTGCGGGCAAGACCATGACCCAGCATCAACTGGCCAAGTGGTCGGACGCGGACATCATCGTCTATCTGGGCTGCGGGGAGCGGGGCAATGAGATGACCCAGGCTCTGGAGGAGTTCTCCGAACTGAAGGATCCCCGCAACGGCCTTCCCCTGATGAACCGTACCATTTTGATCGCCAACACCTCCAATATGCCGGTGGCTGCCCGAGAGGCGTCGGTGTACACCGGCATGACCATCGCGGAATATTACCGGGACATGGGCTACCATGTGGCCCTGATGGCCGACTCCACCTCCCGCTGGGCGGAGGCCCTGCGGGAGATTTCCGGCCGGCTGGAGGAGATGCCCGCGGAGGAGGGCTTCCCCGCCTACCTGGCCTCCCGATTGGCTGAGTTCTACGAGCGGGCCGGATATGTGGAGACGCTGGAGGGCAAGGAGGGGTCGGTCACCGTCATCGGCGCCGTCTCCCCCCAGGGGGGTGACTTCTCCGAGCCGGTCACCCAGAACACCAAGCGGTTCATCCGCTGCTTCTGGGCCCTGGACCGGGGGCTTGCCTACGCCCGGCACTTCCCCTCCATCCACTGGATGAACTCCTATTCGGAGTATACCTCGGAGCTGAAACCCTGGTACAATGAAAATGTCTCTCCTGAGTTTGACAAATGCCGTCAGCGCATCTCCAATCTGTTGCGGGAGGAGAGCCAGCTGCTGGAGATCGTCAAGCTCATCGGCTCCGACATTTTGCCAGAGGATCAGAAGCTCACGATGGAGATTGCCCGGGTGATCCGGTTGGGATTCCTTCAGCAGAACGCATACCACGAGATCGACACTTATGTTCCCCTGCAAAAGCAGCTGAAGATGATGCAGACCATTCTGCGGCTGTATGACGGAGTAAAAGTGGCGGTGGATAAGGCGGTGCCCCTGTCTCAGTTCACCGCTACCGGAGTGTTTGACAGCCTGGTAAAGATGAAGTACGAGATTCCCAACGACGACCTGTCCGGCTTTGCCAGATACGAGCAGGAGATTGACGCGGCGCTGGAAAAAGTCCACGCTGCCAACAGCTGAGGTGATCGCAGATGAGATTGGAATATATCGGCCTGTCCGATCTGAACGGCTCCCTGGTGGCGCTGGAAGGTGTGTCCGGCGTCTCCTATGACGAATTGGCCGAACTGACTATGTATGACGGCTCCCGCCGCTATGGCCGTGTTATCCTCATTGAGGGGGACCGGGCGGTGCTCCAGGTCTTTGAGGGCACCCGGGGCATTTCCCTGGAAAACACCCGCACTCACTTTAGTGGCAAACCCATGGATATTGCGCTCTCTAAGGAAATGCTGGGACGGGTGTTTGATGGCGCAGGTCGCCCCATTGACGGGCTGGGGGAGCTCTATCCCGATGAGAGGCGGAATATCAACGGCTCCGCCATCAACCCGGTGAGCCGCCAGTACCCCAGAAGCTGTATCTACACCGGCATTTCCGCCATCGACGGTTGCTCCACTCTGATCCGTGGACAGAAGCTGCCCATCTTCTCCGGTGCCGGCATGGCTCACAACGAGCTGGCCGCCCAGATGGTGCGTCAGGCCCGGGTGGCGGGGGACGACGGGGAGTTTGCCATCGTCTTTGCGGCCATGGGCGTCAAGAATGATGTGGCTGAGTTCTTCCGCCGGAACTTCGAGGAGGCGGGGGCCCTGCCCCGGGTGGTCATGTTTCTGAACCTGGCCTCTGACCCCATCATCGAGCGGATCCTGACCCCCCGCTGCGCCTTGACCGCGGCGGAGTACCTGGCCTTTACCCACGGGTACCATGTGCTGGTGGTGATGACGGACATGACCTCCTACTGCGAGGCAGTCCGGGAGTTTTCCTCATCCAAAGGGGAGATCCCCTCCCGGAAGGGCTTTCCTGCATACCTGTACTCCGATCTGGCCTCCCTGTATGAGCGGGCGGGTATGATTGCGGGAAAGAAGGGCTCGGTTACCCAAGTGCCCATCCTCACCATGCCGAACGACGACATCACCCATCCTATCCCAGATCTGACCGGTTACATCACCGAGGGGCAGATTGTGCTGGACCGGAACATGGACCAGTCTGGAGTGTACCCGCCCATCAATATCCTGTCCTCCCTGTCCCGCCTAATGAAGGACGGCATTGGCAAGGGCTTCACCCGGGATGACCACCCCGGCCTGTCCAATCAGCTGTTCGCCGCCTATTCCAAGGTGCAGGATGCCCGGAGCCTGGCCAGCGTCATCGGCGAGGATGAGCTGTCCCCATTGGATCAGCAGTATCTGAAGTTCGGCCGGGCTTTCGAGCAGTATTTCGTCCGCCAGGGCCAGCAGGAGGACCGCAGCCTGGAGCAGACCCTAGAACTGGGCTGGACCCTGCTGTCCATTCTCCCCCGGGGTGAGCTGGATCGGGTGTCTGACCAAGAACTGGATGCTCACTACCGTCAGGGTGCTTTCGAGGCGCTCACTGCGGAGGAGCGCGGACAATGAAATTTCCGCGCCCGTCGGTTGACGGGGCGTGGGATGTGAGGGAGGTGTCCCTATGGCAGCGGTATTGCCCACAAAAGGAAATCTGATGGCCGCCAAGCGATCCAGGGCGCTGGCCCAGACCGGCTATGAGCTGATGGATCGGAAACGGAACATCCTGGTGCGGGAGATGATGTCCCTGCTGGATGACGCCTCGGCGGTTCAGAAGGAGATTGACGAGGTGTTTCACTCCGCCTATGCGGCCCTGGCCCGAGCCAACATGGAGTTAGGCCTGTGCGACCGCATTGCGGAAGGGGTGAAGCCGGACGACAGCCTGGATATCCGCTGGCGCTCGGTGATGGGGGTGGAGCTGCCCCACATCCCCGGCCAGTCTCCCCCGCCCAAACCCACCTATGGCTTTGCCTATACTTCTGCCGCCTTTGACCGAGCCTATATTGAGTTTGACCGGGTAAAGGCTCTGGTACGTAAGCTGGCCGAGATCGAGACATCCATCTACCGGTTGGCGGAGGCCATTAAGAAGTCTCAGAAACGAGCCAACGCCTTGAAAAACATCGTGATTCCCAGCTTTGATACCACCATCCGCACCATCACCGAGGCACTGGAAGAGAAGGAACGAGAGGAGTTCGTCCGTCTGAAAGTGATCAAGCGGCAGAATGAGAGCAGGAAATCTGAATAGAGCAGCGGCTGCCCTGAGCTCAGGACAGCCGCCTTTTGATTTTAGATTCCGGGAGCATGTGCGAAAATGGAGCGAAACACATGGGCGCGCGCAAGGATTTGCCCAACCTCTTGGGAAGGGTTGCCGGGGAATTTCTGCGCTTGCAGAACAGGAGCCGATGTGGTAACATATAAAAGGTTTTTTCTGCCTTATAGCGGGAAAACTTGCTGGAAAGCAAGGGAAAACAGCTCTGTCTGGATGGGCGGCGCTGCGCAGAGGACCGTGACATATTGATCCGGCAGGATGGGCAGCTCCTGAAAGCATACTGAGCCTACCTGTTTCACTAAAACACCATTTTCCACGAGGGAGGGCAAAGAGAACATGCGGGCCAGCGTGCTCTTCTCTGCCTTGATCAGGCTCTCCTTTCGGGTCCATAGGCGGAGAAAGGCGGGAAGCGACTGCTTCTGCGATGCGACCCACTGGCGCTCTGGTTCGGTCAGGGAATCCAGCGGCAGGGGTGCGGCGGAGGGGCATAACGCCTCTGTATCAATGCCAAGAGGAGCGCTGCCCCGGGCGCACACGACCAGCCCTCCAGAATGGCTTACGCTGATGGAATCCGCGCTATGGCGGCTTTCCGCCCCGGCGAGGCTGCGCAGTTGAAGACCAGTCAAATGACGCATGGCGTCATCCAGGCGCAGATAGGGGGCCAGAGAATGACCCTTCGCGTTGCACCAGCGGATGAACGGGTCTGGTTCATCCAGTATCGGCGTAATGTCACACCAGGAAATGTGCACGCATGCCCCTCCTTGCCATATGATGAGTCGCGATGGAATAAAACGCCCTGACCAAGGGCCAAGGCTCTGTCCTTCCTACGTATTGTATCATAGCAGGAAACCCCGAAACTGTAAATGGAAAGAGCGGACGCTTACCTATGATCTTTTCCTCCTATCAATTCATTTTTTTGTTTTTCCCAGTTGTGCTGCTGGGCTTTCACCTGTTGCGCCAGTGGAAGAAAGCTGCGGCGGTAAAAGGATTTTTGGTCTTGGCATCCCTGGTCTTTTATGCATTGGGGCAGCCGGAGTTTGTGCTGGGCTTTGCCGGCACTGTGCTACTCAACTATCTGATCGTTTCCGCCATGCATCGAACTCAGCGGCCGGTACCCCGCCGCTTACTGCTGTGGGCGGCGGTGGTGTGGAACCTGGGCCTGCTGGGTTATTTTAAGTACGCCAACTTCTTTCTGGAGAATGTCAACCTGGTTTTCGGCGTGCAGATTCCGCTGCTGTCTACCATCCTGCCCATTGGCATTTCCTTTTTTACCTTTCAGATTCTTATGTATACCGTTACCTTCTACCGGGGGGAATGCGGATATGCATCCTTTCTGGACTATACCCTTTTTATCAGCTTCTTCCCCCACCTGACGGTGGGTCCGGTGGCCAAGGAGGAGGAGATCCTTCCTCAGATCTGCGGAGATGCGCTGTTGAAGTTCTCCCCTGAAGATATTTGCCGGGGGATTATGCTCTTCTCCATCGGCTGCGGGAAGAAGGTTCTTCTGGCCAATCCCATGATTGACTTCGCAACCTCGTTTTATGGTGGTGATGTGGCGGCGGCAACCACGGTGGAGGCCTGGGTGGGGGTGCTGTGCTACACGTTTGCCTACTACTTTGACTTTTCTGGATATATTGACATGGCCCGGGGCTTGGGTTGCTTCTTCGGCATCCACCTGCCTATCAACTTTGATTCTCCTTACAAGGCCCGGGACTTCGCCTCTTTCTGGCGGCGGTGGAACATCACGATTTCCCGGTTTTTCAACGAGTATGTGTTCGACAATATTTTTCACTTTGGTGACGGAGTGGGGAAACTGATCCTGGCGGTGATGGCCACATTCGCCGTGTCCGGGATCTGGCATGGCGCCGGATGGCATTTCATTGCCTGGGGACTGGTTAACGGTGCACTGGTCTGCCTGGCAAACCTGAGGGCGCTGAAGATGTGCAAGCCACTGCCGGCGGCGCTGGGGGTGGGGCTGACCTTTTTTTGTTCGGTGTTGATCCGGGTGCTGTTTGACTGCACAGGACTGAGCCAGGCGGCGGTGATCTATGGCAGGATGTTTTCCTTGGCGGCCTGGTCCGACCCGGCCGGACTGCTGGCCAGCGCCCTGAATTTTGCCGGAGACCACATTGCCCTGTGCGCCGTCCTTGCGGTTTCGGCGGTGATCACCTTCTGCCTGCCCAACTCAAACGGGATCATGGAGAAAAAGAGTTTCTCCGTGAGGGATGGGGTGTGGTGCGGCCTGTTGCTGGCTGTCTCCCTGTTCAACATGAGCCAGGTGTCCAGCTTCCTCTACTTCAATTTCTGAGCTTCGCGCCCACAAAGGAGCATGCTATGAGCGTCAAAAAGTGGATTTTGGTATTCCTGGCGGCTGTGCTGGGGGGAGTGGTCCTGCTGGCAGCCTGTAACGTGGTGATTGATCCCTTTGGTGTATTCGGAGACCATTTTTTCCAGTGGTACGCCTATGACATGACCCAGAACCCCAGAGTGGCCAAGATCGCCTATCTGGACCAGCACTATGAGAGCTACGACTCCTATGTAATCGGCAGCTCCAAGGCATCCTCCCTCAGCGTGGATCAGCTCAATGACTATACCGGGGACAGCTGGTACAATATGACCTGGTACGGCGGGGATCTGCTGGACGAGGCTCAGCTGGCCGCGTACCTGGTGGAAAACTATAAGGTGGAGAACATCATCCTCACCATTGACCCGGAGTGCGCCAATCTCTACAACGAGGGATCCCAATCCGATCTGCGCCAGGCCATGCACGGGAAGGTGTGCGGGGAGAACGGTTTGCTGTTCTATGGCCGTTACCTCTTTTCCAACCTGAGCTATGCCTGGGATAAGGTGGTGAGCCGATTCAGCGCCGGCTATCTGCCGGACGATTCCACCGTCTATGTGCCGGAAACTGGGGTGTATGACAAGACCCTGCGGGACTCCTCCCCTATCAACGACCTTGCCAGCTACCTGGCCTATGAAGGGATGTCCACCACCATGGGTGCGTGCCAGATGAACTATATTGATGAGGCCATCGCCGCCATCCAGGAAATCAAGGATCTGTGTGATCAAAACGGGGTTGATTTTACCATGGTAGGCGTTCCGGTTTCTGAAGTGGAGTTTTCCGCCTATCCCCGAGAGGGGGTGGAGGAGTTCTGGAACCGGGTAGCCCAGATCGACGACTTTTACGCTTTTTGGGGCTATAACAGCGCCAATGGGGATCTGCGCTACTTCTACGATGTGCAGCACTTCCGCAACAGCGCCGGCGAGATGGTGCTGGCAACCCTGTTTGACGATGACTCCGTCTATGTGCCCGAGGGGTTTGGCGCCTTGACCACGGCAGACAATGTGGAGCAGGTGATAGAGGCGGCCTATACGCAGGCCGGGGACAGTGAGCGGTCTACCGCCGATGTGGCTATCCTGATGTACCACTCTTTTACGGAGAATGAGGAGGAGGTCAGCGGGACCACAGTGCTTGCCTCTGAGTTTGAGGCCCAGTTGCAAGCCCTGCGGGAGGCAGGCTACACCAGCGTGACCTATCAGCAGCTCATCGACTTCGTCACCCGGGGGACGGACCTGCCGGACAAGCCGGTAGTGATTACCATCGACGATGGCTATCAGAACAACCTGGATCTGGCCGCCCCCCTGCTGGAGGAGTATGGGTTTATCGCCAATATCGCGGTGATCGGAGTGTCTATCGGAGCGGATACCTATAAGGACACCGGCGAGCCCATCCTCCCCCACTTTTCCCTGGAGGACGCCCTGCCCTGGGTGGAAAAGGGGGTGCTCACCCTGACCACACACAGCTACGACATGCACCAGGTGGCCTCCCTGGACGGGGAGGATTGCCGGCAGGGAGTACTCCAGATGGAGGGGGAAAGTGAGCAGGCTTATATTGGGGCCCTTACCCAGGACTTTCAGACGGCGGTGGAACAACTGGAAGCGGTGATGGGGGAGGTGTGCCCGGTGTATACCTATCCCAACGGCCTGTGCTCCTCCCTGTCTGAGGTGGTGCTCCAGGAGCTGGGCGTCCGGGTGACAGTGACCACACAGAGCGGAGTCAACCAGTTGCTGAAAGGGGCGGATCAATCCCTCTTCCAACTGCGGCGCATCACGGTGGAGGGCGAACTGACAGCGCAGGAACTGCTGGAGCGAATGGAAACCTATTTACGGCAGATCGCGTAGCAGAAACAGATATGAGGAGGTAATCTCAGATGGAGCAGCAGGAAATCAAGGAGCGGATCTACCAGTTCCTTACCAAACTGAAGAAGGCGGACGGGCTGGAGTATGACACCGAGCTGTTCAAGAGCAAGTATATCACTTCCCTGTTTGCCCTTCAGATCGTTCAGTTCATCGAGAAGGAATTTCACATCAAGCTGGGCCGGAAGGACATCACGGAGGCCAACTTCCACACCATCAACGCCATGGCCGAGCTGGTCCACCAGCGGCTAAGCAGCGGGAGGTGACCGGCATGGCGGACAAACCGACCCAGGTCAAATGTGTGATCTGGGATCTGGACGGGACCATCTGGGAGGGCACCTTGTCCGAAGGAGGCGCGGGAGCGCTGCGCCCCGGTGTGGCGGACACCATCCGGGAGCTGGACCGGCGGGGAATCATCCAGTCCATCGCCTCCAAGAATGACGCTGGCAGCGCGATGAAGAAGCTGGAGGAGTTCGGCCTGGCCGACTACTTTCTCTGTCCCCAGATATCCTGGGACCACAAGTCCGGTTCGGTGCAGACGATCCTGACCACCCTGAACCTCAAACCGGAGGCGGTGGCCTTCGTGGACGACAACCCCTTTGAGCGGGACGAGGTGCGCTTTGCCCACCCCAAGGTGCGTGCCTATGACGCGGACCAGGCGGCGGGGCTGACCGACCTGCCGGAATTCACGGTGCGCTTCATCACCCAGGACTCGGCCCACCGCCGGCAGATGTACCAGGCGGACCTGAACCGCCAGGCGGCAGAGCAGTCCTTTGGAGGGAGCGCGGAGGAGTTTCTGGCTACGCTGGACATGCATATGGATATTTCCCGGGTGACAGAGGCAGATCTGCGGCGGGTGGAGGAGCTGACGGTACGTACCCACCAGCTCAATTCCACAGGATATACCTATTCCTATGAGGAGCTGTTGGCCCTCTCCCGCTCCCCTGACCATATCTTTCGCATCTGCGGGCTCCGGGACAGCTACGGGGACAGCGGCAAGGTGGGTCTGCTGCTGCTGGAGCGGCAGGAGCAGGTGCTGCGCCTGAAGCTGCTCATTGTCTCCTGCCGGGTGATGACCAGGGGAATTGGCTCGGCCCTGTTGGCCTACGCCACCCAGCTGGCTCAGGCGGAGGGAAAGCGGCTGCAAGCGGAATTTTTTGAAACGGAACACAACAGGATCATGTATATCACCTATAAGCTGGCGGGGTTTGAGGAGGTAGAGGAGAACGGACCCAACCTCCTTTTGGAGTATGCGAAGGATGAGCCCATCCCCTTCCCGCCCTATCTTGCGGTAGACACCTCAGGCGCCGACGACGTGTAGCACGGGCGGCCGCCGGAAAGGAGGGGCCATTGAGTACAGTTGTTTTGATCCCTTCCCTGTGTCCGGACCAGCATTTGTCCCAAGTGGTCCAAGGGTGCCTGAGGGAAGGACTTGCCGACATCGTGGTGGTGGACGACGGCTCCGGACCCAACTATCAACAGATCTTCCGTGAGGTGGCGGCGCTGGGAGCGGTGGTGGTTTACCACGATGTCAATCGGGGAAAGGGTGCGGCGCTGAAGACTGGGATCCGCACGGCGCTGGAGCAATTCCCCGCCCTGTCTGGGGTGGTTACAGCGGATGGAGACGGACAGCACTTGCCGGAGGATATCCGACGGGTAGCCCAGGCCCTGTCCGGGGAGGGGCATCCTTTTGTGATGGGCATCCGGGATTTTACCGGGGATCAGGTGCCCTGGAAATCTCGGATGGGCAACCGGATCACCTCTTTTTTCCTGCGCATTTCCACTGGCCTGGACTGTTCGGACACCCAGACGGGACTGCGGGGACTGCCCCGGGAGCTGCTTGGCCAGCTGTTGGACCTGCCTGGAGAACGGTATGAGTATGAGACCAATATGCTCACCCACGTGGTGGCCGCCCACTACCCCTTGGAGATGGTTCCAATTCAGACGGTGTATGAGGACAATAACCGGGGGTCTCACTTCCGTACTGTGGTAGACAGCGCGCGGATCTATCAGCGGCCCTTGAAGTATGCTGCCTCCTCCCTGATCGGATGCGGAGTGGATCTGCTGCTCTTTACCCTGTTTTCCATGCGGTTGGGTATCATGGTGTCTACCATCCTGTCCCGCTGCGCGTCAGGCTATATAAACTTTAAACTGAACCAGGTCTGGAGCTTTCAAGTGCGCAAGCGTACCCGGAGCCAGTTTTGGAAGTACCTGCTGTTGTGGCTGTGCGTAATGCTGGCCAGCGGCGGCACGGTCACTGTACTGCAGGCGCTGCCTTTGCCGCTGACCTTGACCAAGGCGCTGGTGGATGCGGCGCTGTTCATTGTGAACTATTGGATCCAGCGCCGCTTTATCTTCCGGGAGGCGCCTGAGGCCGTCTCCGGGAAAGGGTGAGAGAAATGGCGGTTGTGTCGCTAGTTGCCCTGCTGTGCATCCTGTTTGCCTTGGCTTGGTACACCCGGCAGACGCCAATAGAGCTTGCCCCATACCTGCTGTGCGCCGTGGGGTTGATCCTTTACGGGCTGGCCTTTTTTAACCTGATGGGACTGATCGACTGGATCCTGGCTCTGGCCGGTGCGGCCTGCGTTCTATGGATGATCCGAAGAGGCGGCAGGAAGACGATAGGACGGGAACTGAAACGACAGCTGGGAGACCCCTACCTTTGGGGATGTGTCCTGTTACTGCTATGGATGTGCCTGCTTCTTCGGGGAGAACAGATTCTGGAATGGGACGCCTATAATTTCTGGGGGCCGGACATTAAAAGCCTATACTACCGGGAGGGGTTTGCCGCCAAGTACAGCAACGTGGCGCAGGGGTTTGGCGATTATACCCCCATGTTTCAGATGATCATGTGGTGGTTTGTCCATCTGTTTGGGAGCTACCAGGAACAGTATATCTTTTATGGATACTTTATTTTCAGCAGCCTGATGCTCTTTTCCATAGGCACGGTGTTTTGGAAACGATATCCGAAGGGAAGGCCTTTTACCTGGCTGCTGGTCCCATTTTGCGCCCTGTGCGTGCCGGGTGTATGCAGCTCGGCACTCTATCGGTCCATCTATGTGGATCCCATGATGGCCATTCTGTTTGGCATGATTCTGTGCAAAACTGTCATGCGCCCCGCAGAGCATGTGGGATTTTGGAAAGGGGAACTGGTGGTTGCGGCTGGATGTCTGGCCATGCTGAAAAGCATTGGCCTGCTCTGGAGCGTACTGGCCGGCTTATTCTTCCTGATATGGTGGCTGCGGGAGAAGCGGGAGTATCGATTTTCTCTACTACTTCTGGTTGTGCCACTCCTCTTGTCCCAAAGCTGGACTGTCTATTGCCGGGTGATGGAGCGCAGCGGCTATCTCTCCAATGGCTTTCTTGACCGCGCGGCCCAGCGCTTCACTGAGCTGGTCAACGGAACCTTCCTGGATGCGGAGTTGACCCGGGGGTATCTTCGGTCCTACATCCAAGCATTTTTTATTACGCCGGTTCACCGGGAGCATACCTGGGCCATTGACCTGTCGCCGTTCGCCGTTGTGGTTTTGCTGATATGCGCCGCACTCCTCCTGTGGAGGCTGGGGGCGGTACCTGAGAGAAAGGGGAAGCGCCTGCTTTTTTACACACTGGGCACCCTGTTTCTGATTTATCTCGTGGTATCCGTGGGACAGCTTACCATGTTTTACGATGAATCACAGTATCTTGATCCGGTGAATGCGGTTACCCTGATGAGCCGGTACTGCGAGCCAGCCAATACCGGGCTTCTGATGCTGATGTTGGTGTTCTCCACAGGGATGGCGCCAGGGGCCGTACTGCGCCGCTTACCGGAGGCGCGCCAATGGCTGATGGGCGGGCTGGCTGCGCTGGTGATACTTGCCTGTACAAGTTATAACGAGGCATACCGCAGGTTTGTCTACGACGAACTGGATGAGACCCGGATCGAGAACCGGGAGAGCTTTGAGGCCACTTATGCGGACTTTCTGGACGCGATCTCCTCCGTCCCCTATCAAGAGAGCGAAGCTCGGGTGCTGTTGGTGCTGACCCAGGAGGATATGAGTCCAATCGTAACCAACGCTGCCTCACCGGTGTCTTTCTCCTATGTCTATCTGAACCAGGGGGGTGAGGAGGACTACGAGGCGCTGCTGGCCGCGCTCCAGGCCGGTCACTGTGGCTACCTATACCTCAAGGAATGCGAGGCCTCCTTACTAGGTTTTCTGCCAGAGGGGACGCAGAGAGGACAGCTTTATCAGGTGGAGCGCACTCAGGAGGACCAGCTTAGCCTGGTGCCCTGTAAATGAGCACTCTACGGGCGCTGGCAATCAAAATTAGCATGAGACGGGCCCTTCGGCCCAGCCTGCTAACCAGGCTGGGCCGAAGGGCCCGTTGTTTTGCGAAGGGGATGGGCTTATCTGGTTTGTACGCCGGAAGCGTTGCGCTTTTGCAGGTAGCGGACGATGCAGGACAGGGTAAAATTCACGAGAAAATACAGCAGCATGGCAAAACCGAACAGGAGGAACACGTCGGGGGCGGTGATCTGCCGGCCAACCACATTGTAGAAAATGCTCATCAGGTTCTTGGTGCGGAAGAGCAGCTCGGCCACCGCTACCTGGGCCATGAAAGAGGTGTCCTTCACCACGGTGATGATCTGGCTGAGCATGGTGGGTACGATACGCCGGAAGCACTGGGGCAGGATGATGTACCACAGGGTGCCGGCCATGGTGAAGCCCTGGGAGTGGGCGGCCTCAAACTGGCCCTTGGGGATGGCGTTCAGCCCGCCCCGGACGATCTCCGCCATCATGGCCGAGGTGAACAGCACGTAGGCCATAGTGCAGCGGGCCCAGTCGCTGGGCAGCGGGGCGGCAATGAAGCACACCATCACCCACAGCAGGTTAGGGGTGTTGCGGAACCACTCGATGTAGGCCCCGGCGATTTTCCGCAGCGGCCTGGGAGCGTAGGAGCGGATGAGGCCCAGGATGGTACCGAACAGGATGGACAGCACGATGGCGATGGCGGCCACCCGCAGGGTGATGGCGAACCCCCGGAGGAGATAGAGAAGGATGGTCGGGGTGAACAGGGAGGACAGATACTCGATCATGCCGCCGCCTCCTTTCCGGTGGGACGGGCGGACAGCTGGCTGTCCTGCCGCTTGAGCCTCTCTTCGTACCGGCGGGCCCAGGTGGACAGGGGGAAGCACAGGCAGAAATAGAGCACCCCGCTGATGAGGTAGGCAGGGCCGTAGCTGGCGCTGCCGTTAGTGGCCCAGTTATTGGCCACATACATCAGGTCGCCCCCGGCGATCATGGCCAGCACCGAGGTGTTCTTGA
>ERZ827492.700-NODE-700-length-30068-cov-13.594876_pt1 | contig 30068 bp, 44 predicted proteins | sample MGYA00519704_ERZ827492 | MGnify/ENA primary metagenome ERZ827492 (study PRJEB31778, sample SAMEA3449325) | human gut metagenome | biome: human gut; feature: human-associated habitat; material: faeces | place: United Kingdom | collected 2010/2012 ...
GTTCCCGCCGCGCAGGCGGAGGCGTTTTTCGCCGCGGTGCGCCGCCGCGCCGCCGGCGAGCCCTTGCAGTACGTCCTGGGGCGGGCCTGGTTCATGGGCCTGCCCTTTGTGGTGGATGGGCGCGCGCTGATCCCCAGGCAGGACACGGAGCTGCTGTGCGAGGCGGCGCTGGAGCAGGGCAGGCGCCTGGGCGCGCGCACGGCGCTGGACCTGTGCACGGGCACGGGCGCGGTGGCCGTGGCGTTGGCGCGCCTGGGGGGCCTTTCCGTCACCGCGACGGACATCAGCGCCGGGGCCCTGGCCCTTGCGCGGGAGAACGCGTGGCAAAACGAGGTCTCCCTCGCGCTGTACGAAGGCGACCTCTTTGACGCCCTGCCCGCGGGCCTGCGCTTTCCGCTCATCACCTGCAACCCGCCTTATCTTACGGCGCAGGACATGGAGAACCTGCAGCCGGAGGTCCGGCGGGAGCCGGCCCTCGCCCTCTTTGGCGGCGCGGACGGGCTGGACTTCTACCGCCGCCTGGCCGGGGAAGCGCCCGCGCGCCTTGTGCCCGGCGGAGCGCTGCTGATGGAGATCGGTTCCGCCCAGGGCGAGGCGGTCTGCGCGCTCTTTTCGGGCTGGAACCCGAAGATCCTGCGCGATTTGAACGGCCTGGACCGCGTGGTCCTGGCGCAGCGAAACCCAACGATGGAAGGAGAAGAAGCGGCATGGTCAATCTGATGGAAAAGCTCGAGGCGCTGGCCGCGCGCTACGACGAGCTGCAGACGCGCCTCTCCCAGCCGGAAACGGTCGCGGACATGGACAACTTCCGCCGGCTCATGAAGGAGCACGCGGACATGGAGGAGCTGATGGCCGCCTACCGCGAGTACAGGGCCACGGCCGACAACCTCGCGGGCGCCCGCGAGATGCTCGAGGACGCCGACCTGCGCGAGATGGCCAAGGAGGAGATCGCCCAGCTCGAGCCCCGCAAGGAGGAGCTGGAGAAGCGCCTGCAGCTCCTGCTGCTGCCCAAGGACCCCAACGACGAGCGCAACGTCATCCTGGAGATCCGCGCCGGCACCGGCGGGGAGGAGGCCGCGCTCTTTGCCTCGGAGCTGGCGCGCATGTACGGCCACTACGCCGACGCCCGCGGCTGGCGGTGCGAGGAGCTGGACGCGAACCTGACGGAGCTGGGCGGCGTCAAGGAGCTCTCCCTGCGCATCGAGGGCCAGGGCGCGTATTCGCGCCTGAAGTACGAGAGCGGCGCGCACCGCGTCCAGCGCGTGCCGGAGACCGAGAGCGGCGGCCGCATCCACACCTCCGCCGCCACCGTCGCCGTCATGCCCGAGGTGGACGACGTGGAGGTCGAGATCAACCCGAACGACCTGCGCATCGACACCTACCGCGCGGGCGGCGCGGGCGGCCAGCACGTCAACCGCACGGACTCGGCCGTGCGCATCACGCACATCCCGACCGGCATCGTCGTCCAGTGCCAGAACGAGCGCAGCCAGATCCAGAACCGCGAGCAGGCCATGCGCATGCTCCGCGCGCGCCTGTGGGACAAGGCCCAGCAGGAGCGGCAGGAGGAGGTCTCCGCCTTCCGCAAGAGCCAGGTCGGCTCCGGCGACCGGTCCGAGCGCATCCGCACCTATAACTATCCCCAGGGCCGCGTCACGGACCACCGCATCAACCTGACGCTCTATAAGCTGCAGCAGTTCTTAAACGGCGACATGGACGAGCTGCTGGACGCCCTCATCTTTGCCGACCAGACGGCCCGCCTGGCCGCCGAGGACATCGGCTGAGCCGCGCCGCGTTAGAAGGGAAGGAACACACATGGAAACCCGAATCTGTCCCCCGACGGAGGAAAACCTCCGCCTAGCCGGCGAGATCCTGCGCGCAGGCGGCCTGGTCGGGATGCCGACGGAGACGGTCTACGGCCTTGCGGCGGACGCCACGAATCCCAAGGCCGCCCTCTCCGTCTTTGCGGCAAAGGGCCGGCCCGCGGACAACCCGCTCATCGTCCACATCAGCGACCTTTCCCAGCTCCCCGGCGTCGTGCGCCAGGTGCCCGGGCGCGCGAAGAAGCTCCTTTCCGCCTTTTGGCCCGGGCCCCTGACCATGATCCTGGAGAAGGCGCCCGCCATCCCTGCGGAGGTCACGGCGGGGCTGAACACCGTGGCGGTGCGCTTCCCCGTGCACCCCGTCGCCCGCGCGCTGATCGACGCGGCCGGCCGGCCCCTGGCCGCGCCCAGCGCCAACCTCTCCGGCCGGCCGAGCACCACCACCGCCGAGCACGTGCTCCACGACCTGCAGGGCCGCATCCCGCTCATCCTGGACGGCGGGCCCTGCCAGGTCGGCCTGGAGTCCACGGTCGTGGACCTGAGCCGCGGCCCGGCCGTGCTGCTGCGGCCCGGCGGCGTCACCCGCGAGATGCTGGAGGCCGCCCTTGGCGAGCCGGTGGCCCTGGGCAAGGGCGTCATGGAGCCCCTGCCCGAGGGGGAAAAGGCGCTGAGCCCGGGCCTTAAGCACCGGCACTACGCGCCCCGGGCCCAGGTCGTCGTGGTCCTGGGCGGGGACGCGGCCCGCGGCGCCTATGTCCGCGCCCACGCCCGGGAGGACGCGCGCCCCTGCGCGCTCTGCCTGGAGAAGAACCGCGGCCTGTACGGGGAGGTGCCCGTGCTGTCGGCGGGCAGCACGCCGGAGGACTACGCCCACAACCTCTTTGCCGCCCTGCGCGCCGCGGACGAGAAGGGCTATACCCGCGTCTACGCCGAGGGGCTGGACCTTGCCGGCGTGGGCCTTGCGGTCATGAACCGCGTGGAGCGCGCGGCGGGCTTCACCGTCGTGCGCCTGGACGATGCGAAGGAGGATCGCGCATGAACGTACTCTTTGTCTGCACGGGCAACACCTGCCGCTCCGCCATGGCCGAGGAGCTCCTGCGCCGCATGGCCGAGCAGCTCGAGATCGAGGACCTGGAGGTCCTCTCCGCGGGCACGGACGCCGACGAGGGCATGCCCGCCTCCTACGGCGCCTGCGCGGTCATCGCCGAGCGCGGCGGCGACCTGTTCAACCACAGCGCGCGCCAGCTCACCCGCGCCATGATCGAGGACGCGGACCTCGTGCTCACCATGGGCCGCTCGCACAAGGCGCGCGTGCTCGCCCTCTGCCCGGAGGCGGAGGAGAAGACGCACACGCTCCTGGGCTACGCCGCCGGGCGCGACCAGGACATCGAGGACCCCTTCGGCGGGGACGCGGACGTATATCTGAAGACCCTGGACCAGATCGAGCTTGCGCTGGTGGTGCTGCTCATCCGCCTGTATCCCGCACACGCCGAGGAGATCCGCCGCGTCTACAGCCCCAACGACTGACGCGCTGTTCCAAGGCGCGAAACGATTTGCGCCCGCGCGGAATTTGGAGTATACTGAAAGGCAAAAGGGAGGGGGAATCGACAATGATCGCAATCGGCAGTGACCACGCGGCCTACAAGCTCAAGCTCCTCGTCGAGGAGCACCTGAAGGAAAAGGGCGTGGAGTTCGAGGACCTGGGCTGCTACGGCCCGGAGCGCGTGGACTATCCCGTCTACGGGCAGAAGGTGGCAGAGGCCGTGGCCAGCGGCCAGTACGAGGCGGGCATCGTGCTCTGCGGCACGGGCATCGGCATCTCGCTTGCGGCAAACAAGGTGCCCGGCATCCGCTGTGCCGTCTGCTCGGACACGTATTCGGCCAAGTACACGCGCCTGCACAACGACGCCAACATGCTCGCCATGGGCGAGCGCGTGGTGGGACCGGGCCTGGCCATGGAGATCGTGGACGCCTTTTTGTCCACGCCCTTTGAGGGCGGGCGCCACGCCGCGCGCGTGGCGATGATCTCGGAAATCGAGAAGAAGTACAACAAATAAAACTGTGTTAGGAGTGCACACCATGGGCAAGATCTTCGTCATGGATCACCCGCTGATCCAGCACAAACTCTCTCTCATCCGCGACAAGAACACCGGCTCCAAGGAGTTCCGCGAGCTGGTCAACGAGGTGGCCATGCTCATGGCCTACGAGGCCACGCGCGACCTTCCGCTGACCGAAGCCGAGGTCGAAACCCCCATCTGCCCCTGCAAGACCAAGGTCCTCGCCGGCAAGAAGATCGGCGTGGTGCCGATCCTGCGCGCGGGCCTTGGCATGCTCGACGGCGTGCTGCGCCTCATCCCCGCCGCGCGCGTGGGCCACATCGGCCTCTACCGCGACCCGGAGACGCTCGAGCCCGTGGAGTACTACTGCAAGCTGCCCGGGGACATCACCGAGCGCGACCTCATCGTGCTCGACCCCATGCTCGCCACCGGCGGCTCGGCCTCCGCGGCCCTCTCCTTCATCAAGAACCGCGGCTGCAAGTCCATCCGCATGATGAACCTCATCGCCGCGCCCGAGGGCATCGAGCGCGTCCGCCGCGACCATCCGGACGTGGACGTCTACGTCGCCTGCGTGGACGAGAAGCTCAACGACCACGGCTACATCGTCCCGGGCCTGGGCGATGCCGGCGACCGGCTCTTCGGCACCAAGTAAATCCCCATTGGGCGCGCCGGGGGAGAGTCTTTCTCCCCGCGGCGCGCCTTTTTTGCAGAAGAGGAGGGATTCCCATCGAGATCAAGCGAAAGACGCTCCGCCGCGCCGAGTGGTGGGGCGGCTGGGAGATGCGCTTTGCCTGGGGCGGCTTTGCGGGCTTTGGCGTCCAGGGCGTCGCGGCGCTGCTGCGCGTGGACCGCGTGCAGGTGCCCCTGATGGACGGGGAGCGCTTGCTCTGCGGCGCCGGGTACGACTGGCTGCAGCTCGCGCCGCAGGGCGAGCGCTGGTGGTGCACGGCCTTCTTCCGGCCGGATGGGCAGCTGGAGCAGCTCTATTTCGACATCACCCGCGGCAACGCGCTCAACGGCCCGGATTCCCACTTTGAGGACCTGTTCCTCGACGTGGTGGCCGAGCCGGACGGCCGCGTCTTCCGCCTGGACGAGGCAGAGCTGCGCGCCGCCGTGGACGCGGGCCTCGTCTCCAGCGCGGAGGCCGCGCGCGCCCGGGCCGACGCCGACGCGCTGGAGGCCCGCCTGCGCGCCGGCTTCCCCGCCCTGTGCGCGCTGCTTGGCCGGGTGCGCGCAGAGCGCATTCCCGAGCTTTGGGCGCCTCAAACCCGGTTCTAGTCCCCTTTCCGCCCGCATACGCTGGAACAACCTGATGTGTACGGGAGGGAACATTCATGGAACGATACGATATATACCGCGACATTGCCACCCGGTGCGACGGCACGGTGTTCATCGGCGTGGTGGGGCCGGTGCGCACGGGGAAGTCCACGCTCATCGCGCAGATGATGGAGCAAATGGTCCTGCCCAACCTCCCCGAGAGCTACCGCAAGGAGCGCATGGTCGACGAGGTGCCGCAGTCCGGCTCGGGCAAGAGCATCATGACCACCCAGCCGCGCTTTGTGCCCGCGGAGCCCGTCTCCCTGGACATGGAGGGCGTCGGCGACCTCTCGGTCCGGTTCGTGGACTGCGTGGGCTACATGGTCGAGGGCGCGTTGGGCGCGGACGAGGAGGGGACGCAGCGCATGGTCCGCACCCCCTGGTTCGAGAAGGAGATCCCCTTTGCCCAGGCCGCCGAGGTGGGCACCGACAAGGTCATCGGCGAGCACTCGACCATCGGCATCCTCGTCACGACCGACGGCAGCTTCTCCGGGATCGACCGGCTCGGCTATGTCGAGGCGGAGGAGAAGGCGGTCTCCGCCCTCAAGCGCAGCGGCAAGCCCTTTGTGCTCGTGCTCAACTCCGCAGCGCCCGATTCCCCGGAGGCCCGGCGCCTGGCGGAGGACCTGACGGAGAAGTACGACGTTCCCGCGCTGCTGCTGGACGTGCTGCACCTGACGCAGGAGGACCTGGCGAGCCTGCTGCGCACCGTGCTCTACGAGTTCCCCCTGCGCGAGGTCATCGTGGACCTGCCCACCTGGGTCCAGGCCCTGCCCGAGGACGAGGACCTGCCCCAGGCGATCCTTTCGGCCGTGCAGCAGAGCGGACAGGACCTTGCGCACGTCCGCGACATCGACCGCATGATCGGCCGCTTTGAGATGGAGGACGCCAGGACGCCCTTTGTCGAGGACATGGACCTGGGAACCGGGCGCATCACGCTCGGCCTGCCCCTGCGGGAGGGCCTCTTCTACGAGGTACTCAGCCGCCGCTGCGGGGAGGAGATCCGCTCCGACGCGCACCTGATGGCCATGATGACGGACCTTGTCGCGGCAAAGCGCGAGTACGACCGCGTAGCCGACGCGCTGGAATCGGTCAAGACCACGGGCTATGGCCTCGTCGCCCCGGCCATGGAGGAGCTGACGCTCGCCGAGCCCGAGATCACCCGCCACGGCGGCAGCTACGGCGTGCGGCTGAAGGCCTCCGCGCCCAGCCTGCACATGATCCGCGTGGACATCGCCACCGAGGTCAACCCCATCCTCGGCTCAGAGAAGGAGAGCGAGGACATGGTCCACTACCTCCTTTCCGAGTTTGAGAACAACCCCGCCAAGCTCTGGAGCACGAACATCTTCGGCAAATCCCTGCACGACCTCGTGCGCGAAGGCCTCGCCGGCAAGCTCATGCGCATGCCCGAGGACGCGCAGCAGAAGACGCGCGAAACCCTTTCCCGCATCATCAACGAGGGCAGCGGCGGCATGATCTGCATCCTGCTCTAGGGCCCCGGGCGAGCGGGGGCGGAAAAAACGCACGGGATTTTTTGCCCCGCCCCCCTTGAGCTCGCGGGAAAATTGTGCTATACTGTATAGGCTTTCAAGCGCGCCTGTAGCTCAGTGGATAGAGTGTCCGACTCCGACTCGGGAGACCGCAGGTTCGAATCCTGTCAGGCGCACCAAAAAAGGCCGGGAAACTCCGCGTTTCCCGGCCTTTTGTTTTTCAGAAAGTGAGAGTCATAGGGCGCGCGTGCCATTTGCGTGCCAATTTAGGTAAGATTGCACAGCGGCAACGCACTTCTCGCCAAAGCGTTCTCCGGGATGACCGTAGACATCCAGCGTCATCTGCGTGCTCGCGTGGCCAAGATAGGCCGCGACATCGTTTGCCGGGACGCCAGCTTCCAGCATTCGCGTCGCACAGGTATGGCGCAGCGTGTGGAAAGTCGCATTGGGAATCTCCATCCGTTGAAAGAGAGCGGCGGCGGTGTGCGTGAACTTGTCAATAGGGATAGTGTTTCCCAAGGAAGTTGTAAAGACCCAATCCCCTTCCCATGGGCAGAAGGAACGCAAGCGTTGTTCTGCCTGAACCTGCTTCCAAGCTTTGAGCAGCGCAAGGAGCTCCGGCGCGACGGAGATGGTGCGCATGCTGGAAGTGTTTTTCGTGGGGCCAATGCGATTCAGACCGTTCTGACGCTGCACGGCACGACGAATGGTGAGCGTTCCCGCCTCGAAGTCCACGTCTGCCCAAGAGAGGGCGCACAGCTCCTGCCGACGCATGCCAGTTCCCAGCGCAAGAAGGAGGATTGCCTTCCAGCGAAGCCCGAGATTCTCCGCCCCCACACAAAAGCGCTGGATTTCCTCGTCTGTCAAGGCGCGTTTTTCTCGGACAGGCTCTGATTTTGGAGATGTAACTTTGTCCATGATGTTCCGGTCCGTCAGATCATTCTTGTAGGCCCAGGCCATAGCGGCCTTGAGCGCACGATGGTGATGGAGAACATAAGTGGGAGAGAGCCCGCCTGAAAGGCCATCCAAAGGCGCGCTCTTTGGATCGGCGATGCGGCGGTAGAAGGCATGCACATCCTTAGGACGTAGCTCTTGTAGATCCATATGTCCTAACGCTGCACGGACCCGGCGCAGCGTTTCCCGATACCACTCCTGTGTGCGGATAGAGGTCGTTTCCAGGCGGTCTTCTTCAAACAGATCCAACATAGCGTTCACGGTCATTTTTTCCTTATTCGTGAGCGCATCAATCTCTGCTTGAAAGGCTTTGAGCAGACGCTCGGCCTCTCGATCGCTGCGCGCTTGGACGGTCTTTGTCCGGCGGACGCGCTTGCGCCCCAATCCCGTTCCGCCGGAAACAAAGAGCCGATACTTTCCATTTTCCAATTTCTGATAGGATCCTGTAGAGTAGGTTCTGCGGTCTGCGGACATTTTCGCGTCGCTCCTTTCTTTACTTTTTGCGAGGTGACTGCTATAATGAATATAGCAAAGCTCACCCTATGTGTCGCCGGGTGGAAAAAGTTTTGCTGCTGCCCCGACCGCGTTGCCGCGCGGCCGGGGCACTTGTTTTACTCGGAGAAGATCTCGTCCAGGTCGATCGTGTAGCCCTCCAGGACCTGCACCGGGACTTTGTCGCCCTTCTCATAGGCGCCGGCCAGGCGGTAGCCCTTGTCGTCCAGGACATACTGCAGAACGGTGCCCAGCTCCGCCTCGACGGTCCAGTACTCGCGGACGCCGTACCGCCTGTAGAGGTTCATCTTGCGCACCAGGTCGTGCTGGCGCGTGCCCGGGGAGAGCACCTCGATGATGAGGTCCGGCGCGCCGTGGCAGCCCCTGTCGTCGAGCTTCTTCCGGTCGCAGACGACGAAGACGTCCGGCTGCACGACCGTGGGCTTGCGCTCGTCCGCCTCGTCGAGGAACACGTCCAGCGGGGCGATGAACGCTTGACAAGGCTTGCCGCTCAACGCTGCACGAAAAGCGGAGGCGAAAGCGAGCGCACAATTCTGGTGAGACATAGAGGGCGAGGCGAGCAGGTACGGCATGCCCTCCAGGATCTCCATGCGGTCGTTCTCCGGCAGTGCCAGGTACTCGGAGAGGGTAAAGGTTTGGTCAGAGTATTTCTTGGCCACGGTCATGTGGGGCACCTCCTTTGGATGTGAATTCCTATCGCTTATTTCAAAAAGTTTATCTTTGCATGCATTAGGAGGCCAACTCATTCACATATTTATCGCGATGTTCCCAGGCTACAGGGACGATTTTTGCATCACGAAGTAGCTGGAGTGCGTTTTCATCCTTAGAACGCTTAGTCTGGTAGAATGCATAAACGCGAGTGTCGATTGGACGCAGACACACGGCATCTTCCCACGCAACACGCAACATGGAAGCGGTTCCCCGATCCAGGGCGGTGATGACACGGATAGCGCGCTCTGGCTGTTTCGAAGACGCAGCAATCACATAGTCAAAGGGATAGGTGAAGCCGCTACGTCCAGTAAATCGTATATTCGGAACAAAGAGTATACCGTTTTTCTGCAGAAAGTGCTCCACGTCCTGCTGAAAGATGTCCACAATGTTGGGTTGGGCGAGAACGTGAAGATCGCCTACGGCCATCATGGCTTGCAACAGGTCCAGCTTTTTTTGCGAAAAATGCTCCTTGGAACACGTGGTATACAGGGAATCGCTGGTCGGATCCAGGGATACGCCGAAGCGATGTAGAATCAAGGTCAGATGCTCCTTGCGCTTCGGAGTGCTAAAATCGACACCGCTCATGGCCAGGTCGGAAAGCGTGAGGCCGTCGTCGGAGAGACGCAAACTGCCATCCTCTTGCTCCTCCACATAAATCTGCATGTAATCGTTGTGGCGATCCAGCAAGGGCGCAGTAATCTCGTGCACGCCCTTTCCCAAAGCCTGCACGGTGGTGTTCTCGCGGATCCAGCGCGCGAACTGGTCCACAAGGGAAGAACCGAGATGGGATGCTGACATATCAAAAACTCCTTTGCATCTGTTCTGGTTCGTGAATATGCGCGTATGCGCAGAACCAGTTAAAGATCCACGGCATATCATCCAGATGGTTCGCCGCCTCTGGCTCAATTTCCTCCAAGGGATATGCCATCGAATCCCCGAACTTTTGCGTAGCGATGTGTAAATGTGGGCCAGCAATTATTCGGCCATCCGGCGGCGGGTTCCGATGCGGCTTGTCATTCATGCACAAGCGTAACAATACCTCAGAAGTGTGTACGCGCTCGTTATAGGTGCAGCGCGTGAGGCGGTAATGCCCGCGGCGTAGGACGTCTAGGATATAGCGCTCAACACCGCGTCGATCCTGCAGTTTGAAGCTGTCTTTACTTCCCATAGGCGGGAAAACGACCTGGTTGTTGACGAAAAACTTTTCATCAGCAAGAAAATGATCAATATCTGATTGCAGCATCGTATAACACCTGACTTTCTTTTCCTTGTCCCAAGCTGGAAGTACAAGAACAACGAATCGATGCCCTACAGCAAGCCTTCGCAATACTACTCTTGCTCACAGAACGTCGCGCCGTAATCGGTCAAAGTGACAGAGATGTAAGGCTTTTTGCGCGAGGCTCCCTGTGTTGCGCGAATGCACTCGAAGCTAATTAAATTTTTGATGTGCTCGTTGAGAAATCTCAAGAGGTCATCATCCGAACGGCCTGCGAAGAAGTCCATTGATCGTAATTTATTCATCAACGTGTCCACGTGAACTGTAGTGTGCTGTGTACCGTTATCTCTTCGCTGCGTCTTGTCGTATTTCTCCAGCTCATAAATTAGGAAAAGGACAACCATATCATGTTCGCTCATAAGATAACTCCTTTCAGTTCATGGTTCATTTCTTTTTGCGCCGCAGCTCGACGCAGACGCCGAGAATCCGCACGGGCAGGGATTCGATTTCAGCATTGGTATAGAACGCAGGGGTGAACTCTGCGGCGTTGAGAGGCACGAGCGTTACGCCGCCCAGGCTGCGCTGGATGCGCTTGAACGTTGCGTCGTCCCCGTTGACCATGACCACAGCGTCATCTCCGGTTTCGGCCGTATCCTGGCGGCGAACGATGATCGTATCGCCATCGAGATATTCCGGCATCATGGAGCGCCCGCGAATCCGCAGGCCGAAGTATTCATGGCCGTCGTTGGCCTCTTCCGGACTCAGGTCCTCGTAATCCAAAATGTCTTCGATTGCCTCCACAGGCACGCCGGCAGGAATCGTTCCCAGCACGGGGACGGTTCTTTTTATCCTCAGAGGAACATCCACATTGCGCCCAAGAAGATAGTCGACGGAGACGTCGAAGAGACTGGCAAGCGCAATGGCCGTGTCAGTGCTTGGATTTGTTACACCGCGCTCCCACTGACTGACGGCTGTTTGGTTGACAAAAAGCAATTTTGCGAGTTCCTGTTGGGAGAACCCTTTCTTTTGGCGTAGTGACTTAATTCGGTTCATAGAATCACCCCTACTAGGATTCTAGTAGACACGCTCCTAAAAGGCAAGGTCTTTCTACACAAAAGTAGAAATACTACTTGACAAGGGCATGCTAAAGACCTATACTAAAGCTGGTTAGTAGTTAAACTACTGATTGGAGGTGAGACTTTGTACATTAAGCACTACAGAGAACGAGCGGGGATGACGCAGAACGAACTTGCGCAACTCCTCCGACTTAATCAAAAAGCGGTTAGTCAATGGGAAACTGGGGAGACGATGCCGTCAGCAGATAAGCTCCCCCAGCTCGCTCGGATTCTTGGCTGCACGATCGACGACCTGTTCCGCGACAACGAAAACGCCGCCGGCGGGCGCTGACGGCGGAAAGGAGAGAAGCATGAACCGGGAACAAACGACGATCCGCCTCCCCGCGGAGCTCCTGGAGGCACTCCGTGAAGAAGCGGATAGGCGAGGATATTCCCTGAAGGACCTGATTCTCTTCCTACTGTGGGAGTCGGTACAAAGGGAGGAGGATCACTCTTCGCTGCCATCTTGAAGCTCGTTTTCGTAGACTTCGACAATGTAGTCTGCAATGGCACATTCGATTTCCTTGGCAACGGAACGGCGATGAGCTTGGGCAATCTTCGAGATTTCGTTGAACAAGCCCTCGTCCATCCGAAGCGTGAACCGCTTTTCGGAACCATTGGTATACTGGTCAGACTTTTTACGCGCGATCAGCCCCATGCGTGCATTCTCCTTTCTGGCGTCATATAGACAGTATACGTCATAAAAAATATGACGTCAACAGAAAAAGGGATTGACGTCAAAAGTCGGACATGCTATCCTGTAAATGGGAGGTGACGTCTAAAGGATGACAAAAGATGCAAGAACTCGCTTCACGTTCCGGCTACCCGAGGAGCTGTATGAGACCCTCAAAGACAAGGCCGCAGTCAAAGGCGTGTCAGTAAACGCAATCATTCTGCAGATCCTCTGGGAATGGTTGGAGCACAACGCCGCCGGCGGGCGCTGACGGCGGAAAGGAGAGAAAGGAGAACATGAAGCCCTATGAAGTGCTGAGAGAGGAGCTCCGCAATCGCGGCTATTCTGCGCAGGATGTCGCCGGTTGGCTGAATTTATCCCCGGCCTGTGCATCTGCCCGCATGACAGGGCGAACGATCTGGTCGATCGAGGAGATCTATGTCGTCATGGACAAGCTCGGCCTGGATTATCGGGAGATCTATCACGTGTTTCCGCCGCGTGGGGCATATACCGGCCCCATAGGTGCGCACGCAGTGGACCCGACGACACATGCGCTAATGACGTTGCTCATTGAGCGTCTGACTGCCCAAGGAGGAGAAAGGAGCGCCTCATGAAGCCCTACTGGAAAACCGAAGACCCGGCCCAGACCACCGGCGCGCGGGCGGGCGCATGAGCGCCTGGGAGGGCCTGGCCCTGGGCGCGCTGGTCCTGCTGGCGCTGACGCTGGCAGTGACGGCGGGTGCGGCGGCGATCGCCGCGGCCGCGGAGGCGCTGCAGTACACGAGGGACAGGCAAAAGGAGAGGAGGCGGCGCAATGGCCCGCAGAAACGACATCACCATCCGCGCTAAGCGCGACCGGCTCTACGCCGAGGACCCGGGCCGCAGCACGGGCTCCGGACCCGTGACCACGCGCAGGATGACCGCGGAGGATTACCGACACCTGTTTGATCTGAAGAGAAGGAGGAAGGCTGGATGGAATGGCATCTCGAAGGGGACAACGTGATCGTGGTCGACGCGTTCACCGTGCGCGACAGCGACGCCCAGCGCTGGGCGGACCTGATGGCTGTGCGCGTGGAGATCCCGGCCAGGAAGGCATAAAAAAAGAGCCGCCAGGACAGGCGGCAAGAGAAACATCACACCTTTAGGATACCACAGGAGGACACCATGGTCAAGACAACCCTGCACGAGGCCCGCGCCGCGGCGGGCCTATCCATCCGCACCGTCGCCGAGGCGGCGGGCGTGAGCGAATCGTCCTACGGCAACTACGAGCACGGCTTCTACTACCCGCGCCCGGACGCGCGGGAGCGGCTCTGCGCGCTCTTCGGCGCGGCGGAGGCGGACCTCTGGCCCGAGGGCAGCCGGCGCTACCCGCGCAGCGCGCTCCCGGCCCCGCCCCCGGCGCGGCACGCCACGGCGGAATCCCTGCGCCGCGCGGCGCACATCCGGCCGGGCGACCGCCTGCGCGCCCGCGGCTGGGCCTGTACGGTCATCGGGACCGGGCCGCACTTCTTCACCGTCGCCTTCGACCGCACCGGCGCGCGGGAGTGCTACGCATATCACGCCATTCTGCAAAAAGAGCTGAGGAGGGTCCGCAATGTCTGAAAGAGAAATCGCCGTCGCCGTGCGGGACGCGCGGGGCGCCGCCGTCGAGGCGCAGAGCTACTTCGTCATCGTCTGCACCAACCGGACCGAGGGGCGGGATTCCGTGACCATAGAGACGCAGCACATGCGTCCCCGCACGCTCGCGGCGTCTGTCCTGAGCGCCCTGCAAAAGGCGCTCGACTGCTCCCGCGAAGACGCCGTCCGCTACATCCTGCACATCGCGCTGCACACGAAGAGCGAGGAGGTGCAGGACGCATGAAATTGCTGTGGATGGAGATCGAGAACTTCAAGGGCCTCGCGCACTTCCGGCTGGATCTGGGCGGGAAGTCGGCCACGGTCTACGGCGCGAACGCGACCGGCAAGACCACGCTCGCGGACGCCTTCACCTGGCTCATGCTGGGCAAGGACGCCGCCGGCCGCGCGGACTTCGCCGTAAAGCCCCTGGGGCCGGACGGCCAGCCCCTGGCCCGCGGCGTGGAGACGAGCGTCCGCGCGGCCCTTGAAACCGAGGACGGCGCGACCACGACGCTGCGCCGCACCTACAGCGAGAAGTGGGAGCGCCGGCGCGGCAGCGCGCAGGCCGAGATGACCGGCCACACGACCGCCTTCGAGGTGGACGGGCTCCCGGTCAAGATGGCGGACTACAAGGCGTATGTGGAGCGCCTCTGCCCGGAGAAGACCTTCCAGGCGCTGACGAGCCCGGAGCACTTCTGCGCCGTGCTCCCCTGGCAGGAGCGGCGGCGGGTCCTGGCGCAGATGGCCGGCGCCGTCTCCGAGGAGGAGATCTTCGCCCAGAACCCGGAGCTGCGCCCCCTCGCGGCGGCCCGCGGCGCGCACCGCGTCGAGGACTTCAAGCGCATCCAGGAGCGGCAGCGCGCGGCGCTCTCCAAGGAGCTGGACGGCCTGCCCGCCCGCATCGACGAGGCCTCCCGCGCCGTCCGGACGCTCGACGGCGATCCCGCGCAGGCCCGGGCGGAGGAGGCCCGCCTGCGCGGGGAGCGGCAGGCCCTCTCCGACGCCCTGGCCCGCGGCCGGGACGGCGCGCTCGAGGCCGTGGAGCGTGCGCTCGCCGAGAAGCGCGCCGAGATCGCGGAGCTGACCACCGTCAACGCCCGGCGCAAGGCGGACAAGCGCGCGCAGCAGGAGGCGGAATGGGCGCAGCGCCGCAAGCCCCTCCAGGCGCGCACAAACGCCGCCTACGCCGAGGTCGCCCGCCTGCGCGGGGAGCGCTCCATGGCGGAGGCGGAGGCCGGGCGCCAGGGCGCGGCGTGCGAGGCCCTGCGCCGGGACTACGCGCGGGTCGCTGGGGAAGCCTGGCAGGGCGACCTCGCCTGCCCGACCTGCAAGCGCCCCTACGCGCCCGAGGACGTGCAGCAGGCGCGCGCCGCCTTTGCCGCGGCGCAGAAGGAGCGGCTGCAACAGATCGCGGTGCAGGGCGCGGAGCTCGCCCGCGCGGCCGCAGAGGCGCAGGAACGCGCCCGGAAGCTCGGGGAGGAGCTGGCGCGCGCGGAGGAGGAGCGGGACGCCGCGGAAGCCGCCCTGGCCGCCCTGGAGACGCCGCCGGAGATTCCGGACTGCCCGGGATACGCCGCGGGGCTTGCGGCCCTGCAGGACGAGCAGCGCGCGCTGGAGGCCCGCGCGGAGGCGCTCCGGCGGGACCGCGCCGCGGCCGAGGGCGAGACGCGGACCCGGATCGCGGCGCTGGACGAGAGGATCCGGGCCTGCGCGTCGCTGCTTGCGCAGGCGGAGGCGAACGAGCGGGCGCGGGCGCGCGTGCAGGAGCTTTTGCAGCGGCAGACGGAGATCGCATGGGACCTGGAGACCGCGGAGGGCCGCATCGCCCTGTGCGAGGCGTATGTCCGCGCGCTGGCGGCGCTCACCGAGGCGCGCGTGGACGGGCAGTTCCGGCGCATCCGCTGGAAGCTCTTCGAGGAGCAGATCAACGGCGGCCTAAACGAGACCTGCGCGGCCACGGTGGACGGCGTGCCCTTTGCGGACCTCAACCGCGCCATGCGCGCCAACGCGGGGCTGGACGCCATCGCCGCGCTCTCGCGCTTCTTTGGAAAGACCGTGCCGGTGTTCGTGGACAACGCCGAGGGCGTGACGGCCCTGGACCGCATCCCCGGCCAGCGGATCCGCCTGGCGGTCTCCGCCGCGGATGCGGAACTCAGAGTGGAAACGGAGGATTGACCATGGGACTGATCGTGAAAAAGCTGGAAAAGACCGCGGTGCCGCCCCTTGCGGGGGGAACGTATGCCGGCGTGTGCATCGGCGTGGTGGACCTGGGCGAGCAGTACAACGAGCGCTTTAAGAAGGTGCAGAACACCGTGAGCCTGACCTTTGAGATCGCGGGCGAAACGGTGGAGCGGGGCAACGGCCCGGAGCCGCGCTGGCTCTCCCGCGAGTACACAAAGACCCTGGGCGAGAAGGCGAACCTCACGCGGGACCTGCAAAAGCTCCTGGGCGAGGGGGATCTGGACGGCTTCGACCTGCGCGCGCTGCTGGGCCGCGCCTGCCTGCTCTCCGTGCAGTGCCGGGAGCGGCCGGACGGCGCGCGGTTCAACCGCGTGGAGGGGCTCATGGCCCTGCCCAAGGGGATGCCCGCGCCCGTGCCCGCGTCCGAGACCTTCCTCTTCGACATGGACGACCCGGCCACGCACGCGATACTCCCGGCGCTTCCGCAGTTTCTGCGCGAGAAGGTGGAGCGCTCCCCGACCTGGGCGCGGCTGCGCGCCGGCGCCGAGGAGATGGACCTGGACGAGGACGATGCGCCCGGCAACGCCGCGCCGTCGGACGTGGACCCGGAGACCGGGGAGATCCTCCGCCCGGAGGACATCCCCTTCTGAAGGAGGGCCTATGCTGCTGACACCGTATGCAAGCTCCTCCGCGGGCAACCTGTACGAGGTCTTTGACGGGGAGACGCGCCTGCTGCTCGAGTGCGGGCTCCCGCTGCGCGCCCTGCAGGCGGCGCTGCCCCGGCCGCTTTCGGCCTACGCGGCCTGCCTGCTCACGCACGAGCACAAGGACCACAGCCGCGCCGCGGCGGCGCTGCTGCTGCGCGGGGTGGACCTCTGCTGCACGGCCGGCACGGCGCGGGCGCTGGGCCTTGCGGAGGGCGTCCCACGCCTGCACCTCGTCCGCGCCGGGGCGCAGATCGCCATCGGCTCCCTGCGCGTAAAATTCTTTGCCACAACGCACGACGCGGCCGAGCCCGTGGGCTTCCTCCTCGAGAGCCGCATCACGCGCGAGCGCCTGCTCTTTGCCACGGATACGGCCTACGTGCGCGTGCGCGTGCCACGCCTTACGGAGATCGCCATCGAGTGCAACCACAGCCTTGCGCAGCTGGAGGCGAGCGGCCTTCCCCGCGTGGTGCGGGAGCGCGCCCGGCGCACGCACATGGCGCTGGAGACGGCCTGCGCGTACCTTGCGGGGCTGGACCTGCGGCGCGCAGAGCGCATCTGGCTGCTGCACCTGTCCGCCGTGCACGGGGACGCGGAAGGGTTTGCCCGGGCCGTGCGGCAGGTGACGGGCGTGGAGACAATCGCCTGTGCGGCAAAGGCCGGCGCGCTGGGCGATGCGCGGAACCATAGACTCAGTCCAAAGGAGGGATGACCATGGCCTGGATCGAGGCGCACGACACGCTGCCGGACCATCCGAAGGTGCTGCGCGCGGCAAAGGCGCTCCGCCTGGACTCGGACGCGCTGGTGGGGAAGCTGCTGCGGCTGTGGACCTGGGCGCTGAGCAACCGCGAGGACGGGGTCCTCTCGGACCTGGACGCCGGCGTCCTGCACCGCATCATGAACTACAGCGGCAAGGCGGACAAGCTCCTCACGGCGCTGACCGAGGTGCGCCTGCTCGACGCCCTGCCGGACGGGCGGTATGCCATCCACGACTGGGACGAGCACGTCGCCATGCTCATGGAACAGCGCGACCGCAAGCGCACACAGGCCCGGGAGCGCCAGCGCCGGCGGAGAGCGGCAGGCGCCGCGCCCGAAGCGCGTGACGTCACGCCGGAAGAGGCGCACCGTTCCGCTCCCGAAGAGCGTGACGAAGACGCGCCCTGTCACGCACCTGTCACGCGTGACACGAGCGTGACACAACCCCCGTCTGTCACGCGTGACGTCACGCACGATGTCACGCCCTGTCACGCGGTTACCGTACCTAACCGTACCGTACCCTATATAGACGACCCTATAGACGACCCTGCTGTCTCCCCCGCGCGCGTGCGCGCGCGAGAGGCGGCTTGTGGAAAAACTGTGGATAACCTTTTGCAGGCGGAGATCCGGGAGACGATCCGGGAGGGGTTCCGGCAGCGCGTGGGCCGGGAACCGCAGGAAGCCGAGCTTTCCGGGCTGTGCAACCTCTGCGGCCATGGCGGGATGCCGACGAACATGGCGCTGCTGGCCGTGGAGCAGGCGCTGACCTACGGGGCGACGAGCGTCGCCGGCTATGCCTGCAAGACGCTGATCTCCTGGCAGAACCGGTCGATCTTCACCCCGGAGGCCGTGCGCGCCTGGGAGGCGGAGCGCGCCGGGGAGACCGCCCCGGCCAGCTAGAATTTCGTAAAGGAGGGCCTGACATGACCACGATTTCGACACGAAAGACCCCGCGCGCGCCCGCGCCGCGGCCCGTTCCCACCGCCGAACTGCGCGCCTTGCGCGCCCAGCTTCGCGCTGCCACGGCGCTCCTGGATGATCCGTGCCATTGGTGTGACCCGCTGGAGGCGCGAGGCTGTGCGGGCTGCACCCGCCGCGCGCCGGACTGGCGAAAGGGGGCGGCGAGGTGAGGAACCTGAAGCGCATCTCCGTGCTCTGGCTGAGCACCTGCCAGGAGCGGCCCGCGGGGCTCGTCAAGGCGTTCGACCCGGTGACCGGGAACCGCCCGGCGGCTGGGCGCTGGACATACTACGTCGGCATCGGGCGCGGATGGGACGAGGCGGCGGACGTCCGCGAGATCCTCGCCTGGGGCCAGAAGTACGAGGACCTGAGCGTCCTCCAGGCGTTCCTCGCGGAGACGGAGCCGCCCGCATCCGACGCTTGGTACGAGGACGTCTACGGCTACCCGCAGTGCCCGCACTGCGGCTACGAGTGGGACTCGCCCGCGCCGCCCGGCCGCTTCTGCCCGCACTGCGGCATGCGCCTGGGTCCCCTGCGCGCAGGGGACGGGAAGGAGGAATGCCCATGAAGACCTTTGTGCAGAAGAGCTTTTCGGAGCTGTTTGACGAACAGGGGAACTACATCCCGGACGGCCGGTACCGGGAGATCCTGCGCCTGAACGCGCTGCTCGCGGCGCAGGGCGTGCCGCACACCTGCCTGCGCCGCCTTGACGGCTGGCAGGTCTGCTTGCCCGGGCCGGGACGGGCCTGCCGCATGGACGCGATCGAGCACTTCGGCAGCTACGGCGCGGGGGAGGACCGGCTGGAGCTGCTGGACCTGGACGGGGCGGAGGAGCCGGAAGGGTTCCTCACCGCGGAGGAGGCCTGCGCGCGCATGGCGGCGCGCTGGGCGGACATGCAGCGCGCCGGCGCGAAGGAGGGGGGAGCCGTGACGAGGGAAGAGGCGTTGATGCTGTCGGCATATACGGGCGTTCTGCTCGTGCCGGACTTTGAAGACGTTCACAGATACTGCGAGGAGCTGATGGGATTCCCCATTCTCACGCACGAATTTGCGGGGGAAAGGCTCCAAAGCGAGATCCGGGAGAAGCTGCGCCCCCGCGTTTGGGCGCTGTGCCAGGCTGCGGCCGACAATCCATCCGCCGGCCGGGAACAGGCGGACGGGAAGGAGGAATGCCCATGAAGGTTTCGCAGCGGGTTGTGGACGCGATCCGGGCGGAATACCAGCCCTACGACCGGAGGCGCAGCGCGCGGGCGCTCGCGGAGAAGTACGGGCTGTGCAAGGACTACGTTTGGCGGATCGTAACCAGACGGGCGCGAAAGTGGAGGAGGGGATAGCCATGCTGAAGACGCACTACCGCGACTATGCGACGGAGGCGTACCGGCTGCACGCGCGGCTGGGGAGCGCGGCGGCGTACAAGCGGCGCGTGCTGGCGGAGGCGCTCGCCCGGCGGGCGGAATCTGGCGGGAGCGTTGGGAGCGCCGGGCCGGGCAGCCCGACGGAGGCCGCGGTGGTGCGGGCGGAGGCGGCGCTTGCCGAAACCGAGGGCACGCTCCGGGACCTGGAGGCCGTGGAACGGGCGATGGAGCGGATCGGGCGCATGCGCGGGGGGACGTGCATCCTGCGCGCGGTGCGGGAGGTCTACGAGGCCGAGGCGGATCGGCCCATCGAGCGCGGGGAGATCGCCCGCCGCGTGGACAGGCTGTCGCTGGAGATGCCGGCGGGGCCGCGCAGCATCTACCGGTGGCTGGGCACGGCCCGGCAGGTCTTCGCCGAGGAGCGCGGCCTGCGCACCCGCGAGCCGTGAGGGCGCAAAGAAATTTGCGTTTTCGCAAAAGTTGGCAGTAGTGCACGCAACGTATGTGCTATACTGTGTACAGTCGGAGTTGCGGGGAGCAGGGACGACGACCAGGCATGTGAGACACCTCCTGGCGAAGAGGGCAGCCCAAGGTTTTCGGGGCTGTCCTCTTTGCGTCCCCGGACTCTGACGCGGCGGTGCGGACATCCAGGGCCCCACCTTCGGCGCACGGCCGCCGCCTTTCACGACCAGAAAGGCGGGAGGACATGAGACTGATTTGCGGCGACGCGCTGCGGGAGATGCAGCGCATGGACGACGGCGTCTTTGACGCCATCCTCACGGACCCGCCCTATGCGTCCGGGGCGATGACCAAGAGTGGGCGCGAACAGGCGACATCGCGGAAGTACACGGCCGGCAAGGGCCGCTGTCCATACCCGGATTTTGCCGGCGACCAGATGGACCAGAGGAGCTGGGGGCACTTTCTGCGCGACGTGCTTCGCGAGGGACTGCGGGTGTGCAAGCCCGGGGCGGTGTGCGTGCTGACGATCGACTGGCGGCAGCTGCCGGCGCTCACCGACGCCCTGCAGCAGGCCGGGTGGATCTGGCGCGGCACGGCGGTATGGGACAAGGTCAACTCCCGGCCGCAGAAGGGGCGCTTCCGCCAGCAGGCGGAGTTCCTCGTCTGGGGCAGCAAGGGGGCGCTTCCGCTGGACCGACCGGTGCCGGTGCTGCCCGGGGTGTTCGCGGCGGCGGTGGAGGCAAAAGGGAGGCAGCATCAGACGCAAAAGCCCCTGGCGCTGATGCGGGAATTGGTGAAAATCTGCGTGCCGGGCGGGCGCGTGCTGGACCCGTTCGCGGGGAGCGGCACAACGCTCCTGGCGGCGCGGGAACAGGGTCTGGACGCCGTGGGCATCGAGGCGGTGCCGGAGATCTACCGGGCCGCCAAGGCGCGGCTGGGGCTGTGAGCAAACAGGAGGCGGGCGGCGGACGCCCGGGGTATGTGCCGGCAGAAGACGGGCGCAGGGCGGGGCGCGGCCGGCAAGCATGCGCGCTGGAAGAATCGGGAAAGGAGCGGATGGCGAATGGCTGTGCTGGAGAACAGAAAGTATGAGTGCTTCTGCCAGGAATACCTGGTGGACCTGAATCAGACGCAGGCGGCGATCCGGGCGGGCTACAGCCCGCGCTCCGCCGGGCAGACCGCCTCCGCGCTCATGAAAAAGCCGAAGGTCCGCGCGCGCGTGGACGAGCTCATGGCCGAGCGCTCGCGCCGCACGGGCGTCAACCAGGACCGCGTCGTGCGGGAGCTGGCGCGCATCGGCTTTGTGAAGCTGACGGACCTAATCGACCTGGAGACGGGGCAGATCCGGCCGGACGCCTCGGAGGACGACCTGGCGGCGCTGGCCGGCTACCGCGTCAAGCGCATCCCGACCGAGGCCGGCATGGGCCTGGAGGTCGAGGCGCGCCTGGCGGACAAGGGCCGCGCGCTGGAGCTGCTGGGCAAGCACTTAGGCATGTACACGGACCGGACGGAGATCCGCGCGGCCGAGCGCGTCGTGGTCGTGGACGACCTGCGGGAGGAGGGGGAGACGTGACCGTCCGCCTCTCCTCCCTGGTGGCGCCCGCGTTCTGGAGCGTGCACCGGGACATCCGCGACCACGGGCACACGCACTACTGGCTCAAAGGGGGCCGCGGCTCGACCAAGTCCAGCTTCATCAGCCTGGAGATCGTCCTGGGGATCATGCGCGACGCGGAGCGGGGCGTGATGAGCAATGCGGCGGTCTTCCGGCGCTACGGGAACACGCTGGGCGAGTCGGTGTTTTCGCAGATGCTCTGGGCGGTGGAGGCGCTGGGGGTCTCCGCCTGCTGGCAGCAGACGCGCAGCCCCATGCGGCTCACCTACGCGCCCACGGGCCAGCGCATCCTCTTCCGCGGCGTGGACAACGAGACGAAGGTCAAGTCCATCAAGGTCCCCCGCGGGTACGTAAAGTACGTCTGGTTCGAAGAGGTCAACGAGTTCGAGGGGCCGGAAAAGATCCGCTCCGTCAACCAGTCCACGCTGCGCGGCGGCAGCGAGTTCGTCGCCTTTTACAGCTTCAACCCGCCGGCCTCGGCCGCAAACTGGTGCAACCGCGAGGCCGCGCAGGAGAGAAGCGACCGCCTTGCGCACCACAGCACCTACGAGAGCGTGCCGCGCGCCTGGCTGGGGGAGCAGTTCCTCGCCGAGGCGGAGCACCTGAAGGCCGTCAATCCCACGGCCTATGCGCACGAGTACCTGGGCGAAGTCACGGGCACGGGCGCGGAGGTCTTCACCAACGTGCGCCTGCGGCGCATCCCGCAGGAGGAGATCGCGCGGTTCGACCGCCTGCGCTGCGGCCTGGACTGGGGCTACGCCGCGGATCCGCTGCACTTTGCCATGGCGCACTACGACAAGACCCGCCGCCGGCTCTACATCTTCCGCGAGGTGCACAAGGTCCGCCTCTCCAACCGCGCGGCGGCGGAGCAGATCCGCCCCCTGGCGGGGGACAGGCCCATCGTCTGCGACAGCGCGGAGCCCAAGAGCATCGCGGAGATGCGGGACCTGGGGCTGCGCGTGCGCGGCGCGCGCAAGGGCCCGGACAGCGTGGAATACGGCGTGAAGTTCCTGCAGGACCTGGAGGAGATCGTCATCGACCCCGAGCAGTGCCCCAACACCGCGCGCGAGTTCACGAGCTATGAGCTGGACCGCGACAAGGAGGGGAACTTCAAGGCCGGGTTCCCGGACCGCAACAACCACAGCATCGACGCCGTGCGCTACGCCCTGGAGGACGACATGACCGGCGCGCAGATCCGCATTCTGAAGTGAGAGGGGGGAAGACCATGACGAATATGACGGCCATGACCGAGACGCAGCGCCTGACGCTGGTGCTGGACCGGGCGCGGGGCATGAACACGGCCGAGATCGTGGAAAGCGAGGTCGACGAGTTCCGCCGCTTTGCGCAGCCGCAGGCGTGGAGGGTGAGCGAAGCGAACCTGGAGGCCGAGGACGCCCCCGAAGGGGGACCCGCAGGCCGGAACCCCGGGCCGCCAGGGGCGGCACGGGGCGAAAAGAGCCGAAGCCTACTACCGCAACCGGTCGGCCGTGCAGCGCAAGACGGCCCGCTACGAGAGCCGGTCGAACACGAAGATCGAGCACAGCCTCCTGCGCAAGCTCGTGGACCAGAAGGTCAACTACCTCCTGGCCAAGCCCTTCACGATCTCCTCCAAGAGCGCGGCCTACGAAAAGGCATTGAACGGCGTCTTTGACGCCCGGGCGCGCGCGGAGGTCATGGCCCCGGGAAGGGTCTGCGCAAGCAGACCTGGAGGTCGTGCGTTTTGGCGTAAGCCAAATAAGCCGACCGGAACCCCGGGCCGCGTTCTGCGGCACGGGGCGCACCGGCAAGGAGGCGATCAAGAAGGGGATCGGCTGGGCGCAGCTCTACATCGGCGAGGAGGGGACGCTGCGCCTCAAGCGCCTGCCCACGGAGCAGATCCTCCCCGAGTGGGCGGACGACGAGCACACGCGCCTCGACTGCCATACTGGAAGGGTCTGCGCAAGCAGACCTGGAGGCCGAGGACACCCCGAAGGGGTCCGCAGGCCGGAACCCCGGGCCGCCGCAGGCGGCACGGGGCGGACAGGCGCGTCTACCCGCAGGTCGCCTACGAGGGCCGGGAGAAGGTCGTACTGGAGCGGGCGGAGCTGTGGAGCGCGCAGGGCATGTGAAGGGTGAGCGAAGCGAACCTGGAGGCCGAGGACGCCCCCGAAGGGGGACCCGCAGGCCGGAACCCCGGGCCGCGAAAGCGGCACGGGGCGAAACGAGCGCTTCGTGCGGCGCATGGGCGGCGGGCGCTTTGCCCCGGACGCGGACCTGGGCGCGCGGGAGAGCCACTTCGCCGTGGACGGCGCGCCCTGGAACTGGGATGCGCCGCCCTTCCTCTGGGTGCGATACTGCGAGGAGGAGCTGCCGCTGCTGCACTTCGTGCGGGAGCTTATCGACGACTACAACTGGCAGACGTCCGTCTCCGCGGACATCCTGCGCGACGCGGCGCAGCTGGTGTACGTGCTGCGCAACTACGGCGGGGAGAACCTGCAACAGTTCGTGCGGGAGATGCGCGAGAGCCTGGCCGTGCAGGTGGAGGGGGACGGCGGCGTGGACACGCCCTGTTGCGTAGGGTGAGCGCCAGCGAACCTGGAGGCCGTGCGTTTTGGCTTTGGCCAAATAAGCCGGCCGGAACCCCGGGCCGCCGCAGGCGGCACGGGGCGCAGCCTGATATGAACGCCGTAAACTCGCTGCTCGACCGGCACCGGCGCGACCTCTACGACCTGGCGCGCAGCGTGGACACGCAGGACCCGAACCTCGGCGATGCCAGCGGCCAGGCGCTCAAGTTCCGGTATGCCGACCTGGACATGGACTGCAACGATCTGCTGCGCACCGAAACGGCAGCTGTCCCTGCGGGCCAGATGCCGTTCCGGTGTTCCGGCCTGCGGTACTCCTTCGGAGTGTCCTCGGCCTCCAGGTCCGCGCCTCGGCGCGGACCCTTCGCGGGCGGAGTTCCAGGCCATGTTCCTGCGGATGAAGCCGTTCCTGGACGCGTACTTCCGGCTCAAGGGCCTGGGGGACTTTACGGGCGAGGAATTCAGCGTGGTGTGCAACCGCGACATCATCGTCAACGAGATGGAGGCCATCTCCAACGCCAGGAACTCCGTCGGGTTGTTGTCGGAGAAGACCATCGTGGCCAACCACCCCTGGGTGGAGGACGCGGAGGCGGAGCTGCGGCAGAAGCAGCGCGAGGAGGCGGAGGCCCGCGAGGAGCTGCCCTTTGTCGCGCAGGGTGCGCAGCCCGCGCAAAACGGCGCGCAGCCCGCGCCGGGCCCGCAGCCCGCGCCGGGCCCGCAGCCCTCGCAGGGCCCGCGGGAGCGTGAAGACGAATGACGGCGGCGGAATACTGGGCGGAGCGGAACCGGATGGTATTAGAGCAGGGCCTGGAGAAGGCCGACGCCGTGGCCCGGGAGCTGGAGAAGAGCTACCGCCGGGCGCAGCGCGAGGTGCAGGCCGCGGTGGACAAGATCTACGCGACCTTTGCCGGGGAGAGCGGCCTGAGCTACGCCGACGCGCAAGCGTATTTGACCAAGGGGGAGCTGAAGGAATGGCGCTATACCTTGGAGGAGTACGTCGAACGCATCAACGCAAGCGGAGACAAGGACCTTCTGCGGGAGCTGAACGCGCTGTCCGCGCGCAGCCGCATCCGGCGCCTGCAGCAGGTGCAGACGGCGATCGACGTGGCCGCGTCGGAGCTGGCCAGCCGGGGCGAGGCGCTCACCCGCGACCTGCTGGAGGACGCCTACGGCGGGGCCTATGTGCAGGTCGGGGGCGCGCTGCAGGCGGGCCTGGGCGTCGGCGGGCGGCTGGAGATGCTGAACCGGACGGAGGTGGCGCAGGCCGCGGCCTATCCCTGGAGCGGGGCGAGCTTTTCCGAGCGGATCTGGAACAACGCGGACAACCTTGCGCGGGCGCTGCGCCAGGCGGTGACGCAGGGACTGATCCAGGGCCAGGACGTGCGGCAGATGAGTGCGGCGATCGCCAAGGCCACGGGATCTTCGGCCGCCGACGCCGAGCGCCTGATCCGCACCGAGACGGCGCGCTGCATCGAGGAGGCGACGCTCAAGGGCTACGCGGCCGCGGGCGTCGGGCGGTACCAGATCCTCGTGGACGAGGATGAGCGGACCTGCAAGTTCTGCGGGGCCATCGACGAGGAGGCGGTGCACGAGGTCGCCGGGGCCGTGACCGGCGTGAATCTGCCGCCCTTCCACCCGCGCTGCCGCTGCACGACGGTGCCGTACTTCTCCGAGGAGGAGCTCGACCGCTGGGAGGCCCTCGGCGCGGCCGCGAATGGGGAAGAAGTCACTCCGGACACAGAAGAGGACACAGACGCGGAAATCACTCCCGACGTCACTTGGTTTCGAGCCACCTACGGAGAAACGGTTGCAAAGGGGATGCAGGCGCTGCTGCAGGCGGCGGATGAAGATGTCGTGCGCGCATGGAATTCGGTTTCGGCAGATTTCCGCACAAAAAGTTCTGGATATGCGGGAAGCCAGGCCTATTACTCGCCGATGGACGATGCAGTCACGATCAACATGCGCTCTTCCGTGGCGGGGAACAACTACCAAAAGCCGCACCAGCTTGCATTTCACGAGTTTGGACACATGGAGGATTATCTGCTGAACCGAAAATTCGGCGATGGAGATCGCCTCCGGGCGCTGAGCGAGAGCTTCCAAGGGCGCAATTCGGACGGAACTGTACAACTTGGGGCAAGGGGAACGCTTGGACTGCTTGGGCGCACCGCCAAAGAAGAAGCGGCGGAGGCCGTCAAGAGAGCGAAGAAAAAATACGGCGTGAAGACGAAAAAAGAAGCCGTGCAACACTGGCTTCAGGAGATTGCGCAGGGGAAGTCGCTGTATGCAAAAGCCGATGTTTCTGATATACTGGAAGGGGCGGGATGCGGCATATCCTACCCGTTAGGAGTCGGCCATGGAACGAGCTACTGGAAAGGGCGAGACAATGGCAAAGAGATCTTCGCAGAGATCACTTCCGCCGAGATCGCCAACGCGGAGTCTCTGGAGCTCATCAAACAGACTTTCCCCAGAACGTATGCCGTGTACCGAGAAATTTTGAAGGTGGTGAAGGGAAATGCGTGAAATTGACAAGGCCTTGCAGACCTATGAAGAGCGATTCGGCGAGCGCTTCCCGACGGAGGCCATGGGGCTTGCCTCCGCGGAGGAGGTCCTGGCGGAAATCCAAAGGTGCCTCGAAGCGGGAGAGGCGGCAAGGCTGGACTACGACCCTACGGCAGACTACTGATACACCACCAAACGAAAAGCGTCCGAAGCGATTCGGGCGCTTTTTGCATGCCAGGAAGGAGGACGAACATGGACATCCCGCAATTTTCCGTAAACCTCACCACCAACGCGCGCGAGGCGCTGGAGATGGTGGACGCGCTGATCCTGCACCTCAACGAGGCGAACCGGCTCATTCGGGAGCTCTCGGGGCGGGAGGTGCATCTCCGCTTTGCCCCGGGGCCCGATGAGGAAACGACAAAGGAGGACGAAGAATGATTCGAGATCGCAAATGGCTCGCGCCGGAGGGCGCGGGCGGAGCCGGCGCGCCGGAGGGCGGCGCCGGGAGCCCCACCGGGGCCGGGAGCCCCACCGGGGCCGGGAACCCCACCGGGGCCGGGAGCCCCACCGGGGCCGGGAACCCCGCGGGCGGCGCGCCGGCCGCACCGGCCCCGCAGCCCGCGCCGCAGCCTGCACCCGTGCCGGAGGCGCGCTACACGCAGGCGCAGCTCGACGCGGCCGTGCAGAAGGCCGTGGCCGCGCGGGTCAAGGAGCTCAACGCGGCCCACGCGCAGGAGATGGAGGACCGCGAGCTGGACTACGCGCTGCGCGGGGCCGTGACCGACGCGCAGGACGCGGACCTGGTGCTGGGCCTGCTGGACCGCGGCAAGCTCAAGCGGAAGGACGGCAAGGTGGAAGGGCTGGACGAGCAGCTGCAGGCGCTGCGCAAGTCCAAGCCCTTTCTCTTTGTCCAGAAGGCGGCGGAGTCGCCCAAGCTCTCCGGCGCGCAGCCGGCGGGCGGAGGCAGCCCGGCGGGGACCAGCGCGCCCACCCGCTACACGCGCGAGCAGATTGCGCATATGACTCCGCAGGAGATCAACGCGCACTGGGACGACGTTTCCGCGTCCCTGAACTCGTAAAGGAGGAGAAAGAAAATGGCTGTAACCACCTTTATCCCGCAGGTGTGGTCGGCAAGGCTTCTTGCGCACCTGGACAAGGCCCACGTGCTGACGAACCTCGTCAATCGCGACTACGAGGGCGAGATCCGCCAGTACGGCGACACGGTCAAGATCACCCAGATCGGCGACATCACCATCAAGGACTACGTGACGAACACGGACATCGACGACCCCCAGGAGCTCACCACCGAGCAGCAGCTCCTCGTGATCGACCAGCAGAAGTACTACGCCTTCCAGATCGACGACGTGGACGCGGCCCAGGCGCGCGCGAGTCTGGCCGACGCGGCCATGCAGCGCGCGGCCTACGGCCTGGCGGACGCCGCCGACCGCTGGCTGGCGTCGCTCATGGCCGCGGGCGCGGACGAGGGCAACCAGCTCGGCTCCGACGCCGCGCCCGTGGCGCTGACGGCGGACACGGCCTACAACTACCTCGTGCGGCTCAAGGTGATCCTGGACAAGCGCAACGTGCCCACAGAGGGGCGCTGGGTCCTCGTCTCGCCCGAGTACCATGGCCTGCTCCTGCAAGACCATCGCTTCGTCGGCACGGGCGGCACCGCGGCCGAGGCGGCGCTGGGCAACGGCTACATCGGCGCCGCGGCCGGCTTCCGCGTCTACCTGTCCAACAACCTGCCGAACAACCTCGGCGCGCAGAAGGTCCTTGCCTCCTACAACGGCGCGACCTCCTACGCCGAGCAGATCCTCAAGACCGAGGCGTATCGGATGGAGAAGCGCTTCGCCGACGCGGTCAAGGGCCTGCACGTCTATGGCGGCAAGGTCACGCGGCCCACCGCCATCGCCGTGCTGACCGCGGCCTTTGACACCGGCATCCTCGAGCCGCTGACGCTGACGAGCGCCGCGGGCTCCGCCTCCGGCAAGACCAAGGTCTCCGTGGACGAGACCCTGCCCGCCGGCTACACCGCCAAGTACAAGACCGCCGCCACGGTCAAGCTTCCGCAGTACGACGAGGCGCTGACCAGCGGCTGGACGGCGTTCACGCCGGACGCGGACATCACCGCCACGACCGGCCAGGAGATCGTCGTGGCCTACGTCGATTCCGCGAACAAGGCCAAGGCGGCCGGAAAGACGACCGTCACGGCCATGGCGTGATGGACCGCGTGGAGAAGCTCGCCGCGCTGCTGGGCATCGCGGACGACGCGCAGGACGCGATCCTCGCGCACTGCCTGAACACGGCCGAGGGCCTGATCCTGGACTACTGCGCCCTGGAGGAGATCCCGCCGCGGCTGGAACCCGTGCTGCTGGACCTGGCGGTGGACGGCTACCGCCTGGGCGGGTACGGGCAGGCCGCGGCCCCCTCGGGCCCCGTCGCTTCGATCACCGAGGGCGAGCAGAGCGCAAGCTTTGCCGGCTCTGGCGGCGCCGTGGCCGCGGGGTCGGACGCTGCGGCACTGCTCCGGGGGTACGCCTCGCGGCTCAACGCCTACCGGAAGCTGAGGTGGCCGAAACATGATTGACTTTGCGGCGCTCGGGCGCGCGGCGGAGGCGCTGCTGCACAAGGACGAGGTGCGATTGTTTCGGCCTGTGCTCGTGCCGGACGGCATGGGCAGCCAGCGGCCGGGCGAGCCCGAGGACTTGGGCGCGATCCGCGGCAACTTGCAGAGCTACAGCGCGGAGCGGGCGCAGGCGGAGTATGGCGTGACCTGCCGGGCAGAGCGACGCCTCTTCTGCGCGCCGGACGCGCGGATTGTACCGGGCGTGCTCGCAGAGGAGGCGGACGGCACGCGCTGGCGCATCGCCGCCGTGCCGGAGCGGGGCAAAAGCCACGTTGCCGCGCTGCTGGAGCGGGAGGGGGTTGCCCATGCGGACGGAAGTGAAACTTGAGGCCGACCGCCTGGCCGAGGCGCTGCGCGAGCGGGTGGAGACCCTGCAGGGCGGCGGCGCGCCGCAGGCCATGGCCAAGGCCTGCCAGATCGTGCTGCGGACCGCGAAGCGCTACGCGCCCAAGGACACGGGCCTGCTGCGGCGCTCCCTCACCTACCGCGTGGTGCGGGAGGGCGAGGACATCGTGGGCCAGGTGGGGACGAACGTCCACTACGCGATCCACGTCGAGTACGGGCACCGCACGCGGGCGAGCAAGAACGCCATCGGGCAGATCAAATACGTGCCGGGGGTCTACTTCCTGCACCGCGCCCTGCGGGAGAACCGGAACAAGGTCATGGGCGCGCTCCTCGAAGGGGGAGCGGAGCGACCCTGAAGGCCGAGGACACCCCGAAGGGGGCCCGCAGGCCGGAACACCGGCGCGGCGGAGCCGGGACGGTGCGAGAAAGGAAGGGGGAGCGGAGCGACCCTGAAGGCCGAGGACACCCCGAAGGGGGCCCGCAGGCCGGAACACCGGCGCGGCGGAGCCGGGACGGTGCGAGAA
>ERZ827492.708-NODE-708-length-29857-cov-12.441917_pt1 | contig 29857 bp, 19 predicted proteins | sample MGYA00519704_ERZ827492 | MGnify/ENA primary metagenome ERZ827492 (study PRJEB31778, sample SAMEA3449325) | human gut metagenome | biome: human gut; feature: human-associated habitat; material: faeces | place: United Kingdom | collected 2010/2012 ...
AGGAACGATACGGCCGCCAGGAACAAGGCAAGCACACGTTTCATAGGCGAAGTGTTTTCGGAAAGATAAGCAAAAACCGCGAATCGTGCAAGTCCCGCTGCGACAATGACATCGGCTCCGCGTCAGCGCATCATGCCGCCGAACGTGCGCCGCCCGAAAAGGTAACGCAGAACCACCGAACCGCGGTAGATATGCCCGGCGGCGGAGCCTTTGCGGTTCCCGCGGATCGCGCGCCGCTTGCGGGACAGCTCCTTGTGCCAGCGGAAAAAATCGCGGTAGGCGCGGAACACCGCCCGGAAATTGTCCCCGCGGCCCTGCGCCAGGTAGGAGAAAGCCGCCAGCAGGTCGAGCGCCGGACGTGCCACGGCCACGAAAAGCCGCTGCGCGGGAGAGGTGCATTTGTAGAGCATCGCCAGATTGTTCCGGTGATTGTAGAAGACCTTGGCCGGAGAATCCGTCTGGAGCGTGCCGCCGCCGAGGTGGTAGACCGTGCTTTGGGGAACGACCCGCACGCGGTAACCCGCCAGCTGCATCCGCCAGCAGAGGTCGATCTCCTCCATGTGGGCGAAGAAATCGGCGTCGAAGCCCCCCAGCGCCCGGAACACGTCGGCCCGGCAGCAGAAAGCCGCGCCGCTCACCCAAAAGACATCGCGGGCGTCGTCGTACTGCCCCCGGTCCTCCTCCACGCAACGCAGGATGCGGCCCCGGCAGAAAGGATAACCCAGAAAGTCGATGAATCCGCCCGAAGCCCCGGCGTACTCGAACGTCGTCCGATCGGTACAGGAGATCAGTTTCGGCGCAGCGACCGCCACGTCGGGATTCGCGTTCAGGCAGTCGAGAATCGGCCCGAGCCACCCCGCGGGAGTCTCGACATCGGAATTGAGCAGCAGGTAGTAATCGGCCTCGATCCGCTCCAGCGCCCGGTTGTAACCGCCCGCAAAGCCGTAATTGCGGTCCATGCGCAGCACCGAGACCGTAGGGAATTCGGCGGCGAGAATCGCCACGGAATCGTCCGTGGAACCGTTGTCGGCCACCACGACCCCGACGCCTTCGGGCGCCGCGGCCACGACCGACGGCAGGAAACGACGCAGGTGGTCCGCGCCGTTCCAGTTGAGTATGATGATTTTAGCGACCGGCATGAGTTCGTTTGTGCTTCCAGCGGCGATGCGACCACATCCACAGTTCGGGACACTCGCAGATCATCCGCTCCAACTTACGAACGTAACGCTGCGTGATTTCGTATTCGGCGACCTCCTCTTTGCCGTCATAAATCAGTTCGAAGGACATTTCGTAGCGTCCCCGCCGCAGGCGGTTCATCTTCACGAAGTAGACCGGGAGGTTGCAGCGCAGGGCCAGTTTCTCGCCGCCGTCGAAGAAGATCGTATCCTGATTGAGGAAGCGGAACCAACGGCTGTCGGGCCGCCGCGGGGGATTCTGGTCGGCGATAAGCCCCATCACGAGGTTCTTGCCGGCGATGCCTCCGGTCCGGTTGCGCAGGTAGAAACGCAGGCTCTCCTTCATCGAGACGGTCATCGAATTTTCGTAATTGCGCAGCCGCCGGTAGAGTTCCTCCATCACCTTGCTGCGCAGCGGATGGTAGACGGCGACCAGCATCTGCGACCGCTCGTAAAGCCCCCAGTAGGAGCAGTACTCCCAGCAGCCGAAATGGGCCGTCATGGCGATCCAGTCGCGGCCGTGCACCGCTTCCACGTGTTTCTCCACGTCTTTGACCGTGAGCACCGTCCGCCCCTTCTCCTCGTTCATGTAGGCCATGTTGATCGTGTCGACGAAGATTTCGGACAGCGTGCGGTAGAACCGCCGCCGGATGACGGCCAGTTCGCGTTCGCTCTTCTCGGGGAACGAGTTCCGCAGGTTGGTCTTGACGACCTTCATGCGGTAGCGCAGGCAGTAGTAGAGCAGGACGAAAAGCAGGTTTTCGACGACGTAGTACTTGAACCAGTAAGGCATCACGGCGAACACGCGTGCGCCCAGCCAAAGGGTCTCCAGCCAGAAGCGCTGCAAAATGGTCAGATCGGTTCGTTTCATGCCTGCCGCCCGGATTAGGGTTCCACGAAAAGTTTGACGTTCTCGACCTTGGTGCGGATTCTCAACCAGCGGATCAGCGTTTCACGGTCGACCGGAAGCGCGGAATCCCGGGGCGTCACCACGCACACGAGCGTCGTATCGCCGGGCGTGCCCTCGACGTCGAAGGTGATGCCCTTGGTCAGCGAAATGGCCCCGATGTTGTCCATCATGGCACCCACTTCGCGCGAGATGTCGTTCACCTCGACGTTGGTCACCCGGTAGCGTTTCAGCTGCGAGGACATCTCGCCGATCCGGCGGTTCTTCTCCTCCAGCAGCTCCTGATAGCTCTTCTGGAGCGAAACCACGTCGACCTTGTCCTCCGTATTGGCCTGCCGGACGACCAGTTCGGCCTCCTCCAGCCCGAAATTGCGCATCTGCGTACGGGCATTCTCGATCACCTCCTCGCCCAGCGGCTCGCCCACGAGCAGCAGCTCGATCTGCGAGGGGTTCTTGCCCTGCGCGTAGTGTTTGTTGCACTCGATCACGCGGGTATGCGGAAAGTTGAAGACCTGCGACACGTATTTGTCGGCCACGGCCTCGAACAACGAGACGCGGACCATGTGGAACCCGATGACGACGCTCGGGATGAAGGTCACCAGCGTGATGACCATCATCAGCCGCTTGACCGTGCGCTCGCGGACCTTGTCGATGAAGACCTTCTTCTCGTATTGCAGAAAACGCACCATGGCGTAGGTCGCCAGCGCGATGAACACCGAGTTGATGAAGAAGAGGTAGAAGGCGCCGATGAAAAAGCGGAACTGCCCCGTGGCCAGTCCGAAGCCCGCCGTACAGAGGGGCGGGATGAGGGCCGTGGCGATGGCCACGCCGGGAATGACGGTCGACGTGCGGTCCTGCCGCGTCTGCGCCACGATGCCCGCCAGGCCGCCGAACAGGGCGATCAGCACGTCGTAGGTCGTAGGCACGGTGCGCGCCAGCAGCTCGCTGCTGTTCGACGAGAGCGGCGAGATGAAGAAATAGACCGTCGAGGTGATGATGGCGACGATGAACATCAGCGCCAGGTTGCGCAGCGACTTCTTGAGCAGTTCGAAATCGTTGATGCCCAGCGCGAGGCCGACACCCATGATCGGGCCCATGATCGGCGAAATGAGCATCGCGCCGATGATCACCGCGGCCGAATTGACGTTCAGGCCCAGCGAGGCGATCATCGTGGCGAAGATCAGCACCCAGAGGTTGACGCCGCGGAACTCCACGCCCTTCGAGACGGAGGCCACGACCTCGTCGCGCTGCGCCTTGTCCTCGTCGAGGCTGAAACGGCCCTTCATAAATTCGCGCAGCTCCCCGAGCCACGCCGAAAACGAACGTTTTACCTTTTGTGTATCGTCTGTACGGTTCTCTTCCATCAATGCGTTTCGATTTGAGTTACTCCTCCCCGTCCTCCCGGACGCGGCGGACTTTGGGCTTTCCGGCCACGACGATCACGAACTCGCCCTTGGGTTCGGTCGTGCGGAAATGCCCGAGCACCTCGGCGACGGTTCCGCGCACGGTCTGCTCGAACTTCTTGGTGATCTCGCGCGACACCGAAACCCGGCGGTCTTCGCCGAAAACCTCGGCGAACTGCTCGAGACACCGGACCACGCGGTAGGGCGATTCGTAGAAAATCATCGTACGCTCCTCGCCGGCAAGCGCCTGCAACTGCTTCATCCGCCCCTTCTTCTGGGGCAGGAAGCCCTCGAAGCAGAAACGGTCGCACGGAAACCCGCTCTGCACCAGCGCCGGAATCAGCGCCGTGGCGCCGGGCAGCGTCTCGACCTCGATTCCCGCCTCGACGCACGTGCGCACCAACAGGAACCCGGGGTCCGAAATGCCGGGCGTCCCGGCGTCCGACACCAGGGCGGCATTGCGTCCTGCGGCGATCGCCCCGGCAACCATTTCGACCGTGGCGTGCTCGTTGAACTTGTGGTGCGAACGGAGTTTCTGCTCGATGCCGAGGTGCTTCAGCAGGAACGACGTCGTGCGCGTGTCCTCGGCGAGGATGAAATCCACCTCGCGCAGGACGTTCACCGCGCGCAGCGTGATGTCGTCCAGATTCCCGATCGGCGTAGGTACGATATAGAGTTTGGCCATCGTGTCAGGCGAATTTGCGTTCGAGCAGTTCCATCATAAACTTCGCGCCGTCCGAATTGGGATTCCAGGCGTAGTTCTCGGCAATGTGGATCATGCACTCGTCGAAATCGTCGAAGGCGTTGAGCGTCGCGATCGCCTCTTCATAGGCTTCGCCGTCGCCGCCGAACAGATCGCGGATCAGCAGGAACTTGTCGTTGATGCCGATGGCGTTGCGAAGGTCGGCGACCGGTTCGCCGCGGCGCAGTTCCGAAGCCATGTCGCGCCGCGGAGCGATCGTGTCGGCCAGCGTCTGCACGTCGTGGTTGATCACCTCGCCCAGCACGGCCCCGACAGGGACCGCAACCTCCTTCGCTCCGGATTCGGCCTCCTCCGGCTCGGCGGCGGCAGGCGCTTCCGAAACGGTGACGGGTTCCGCCGCGGACTGCGGCACGGACGTTCCGGACTGCGGCCCGGGACCTGCGGACGCAGGCGCAGCCGCCGGTTCGGGAGTCGCGGCAAACCCGGGACGGACAGTCGGTCCGGGCGTCGCAGCGGGTTCGGGACGCTCCGCCGGTCTTTCCGCCGTTTCGGGCCTTGCGGGCTTTTCGGCGGGCGCAGGCGTATCGTAGAGCGACATGATGACGCGCTGTTTGTGACGGTGGCGGACGGTCTCCTCCTCCAGCCCGAACAGCGTGGGCGCGATGTATTGGGGTTTCTCCGCAGGAGCGGGTTCCGGAGCTGGCGCAGGAGCGGGTTCCGGAACGACGACCGGTTCAGCCGCAGCGGCAGGTCCGGGCGCAGCGACCGGCTTCGCAGACGGTTCAGCCGCAGCCTCGGATTCAGGCGCAGCGACCGGCTTCGCAGACGGTTCGGACACAGCCTCGGATTCAGGCGCAGCGACCGGCTTCGCAGACGGTTCGGGCACAGCCTCGGATTCAGGCGCAGCGACCGGCCCGGATTCGGCGGCCGGTTCGGATTCTCCGGCGACGAATGCCGCTTCGGACGCCGCTTCGGACGCCGCTTCGGGATCAGGCTCAAATCCGGATTCCCCCTCAAGTTCCGGCTCGGAATCCGACACCGCAGGCTCCGCCATTCCGGGCGTCTCCGTATCGGGTTCCCCCCCGGCAAACGCCCCGGCAGAATCGGCTGCGACCGTCGTATCGGGTTCGGAAAACGGCTCTGCGGGTTCCGCCTCCGCATCGAACGCGGGTCCTGAAACGGCATCGGGACCGGGTTCGAACACGGCTTCGTCCGTCGGGTCGAGCGAAAGCACCGCCCCGAGGTCGATGGGCCCCGGAGCCGCCGCAGGCTCCGTCTCCGCAACCGGGGATTCCGGAAGGGATTCCACCTCCGTAAAGCGCACCGCATCGTAGAGCGTCCGCAGTTTTTCCAGCGCCAGGTCGCGTTCGAGGGCCGGAATCTCCCCGGAAGGCTCCCAGCCGTCGACAATCGCGGTCAGCTTGCGCAGTTCGGCACGTATCGTCTTCAAATCCATCATTGCGTACTGTTTTGACCTCCAAAGGTAGAAAAAATTTGCGAAAGCCCAGCCATTCCCCGGAACCTTTTGTCCGAAACATCTCCGAACGGGTTTTTCCGGGACATCCGGACCGTCCCGCCGGGCACGGAAAAGGGAGCGGCGGCCGAAGCCGCTGCTCCCTTGCAGCTGTCCCGCACCCGCGGCGTCGGCCGCCGTGCCGGAGAGACGAATCATTCGGTGATCCGGAAACTGCCGCCGAGCGTGCAGTCGGAATCGTGCCCTACCCAGACATGGTAGTCGCCCGGCTCCTGGCCCCACTTTTTGTCGAGACGCCAGAACGAAAGGTCGTCGGGCGTCAGCGTGAAGGTCACCTCGCGGCTCTCCCCGGCGCGAAGCATGACCTTCCGGAAACCTTTCAGTTCACGAACCGGACGCGTCACACCGGACAGCAGATCGCGCACGTAGAGCTGCACGACCTCCTCGCCGTCGCGGCCGCCCGTGTTGGTCACGCGGACCGACACGCGGACCTCGCCGCCGACGACGGTTTCGGGCGTCAGCACCCGCAGGTCCGAATAACCGAACGTCGTGTAGCTCAACCCGTAGCCGAAACAATACTGCGGCGAATTGGGTACGTCGAGATAGCGCGAAGTGTATTTGTTGGGCTTGCCCGACTCGTCGGCCGGACGTCCCGTGCTCTTCATGTCGTAATGGATCGGAATCTGCCCCACCGTGCGGGGAAAGGTCATCGGCAAACGCCCCGAAGGGTTGTAGTCGCCCGACACGACATCGGCCAGCGCCTCGCCCGCCATCGTGCCCGGATACCAGGTCAGCAGTAGGGCGTCGGCAAGTTCCGCTTCGCGGGCCAGCTCCATAGGACGACCCGTAACCAGCAGGACGACAACCGGTTTCCCGGTTTGCTTCAAGCTCTCCAGCAGGTCACGCTGCGCGTCGGGCAGCGCAAGCGACGCAAGGCTTGCCGCCTCGCCGCTCTCCCCCGCCTTCAATCCGAGCGCAACCAGCACCACGTCCGACTTCGCGGCTGCGGCCACCGCCTCCGAAATACCGCCTTCGAGGGCCTTGTGCGGGTCGCATCCGCGGGCATAGGTCACACGGTCGGCTCCGAAACGCGCCCGCAGTCCGTCGAGAAAGGTCGAGGTCCGACCGGCCTCGGCGAAATGAACCCACGAGCCGATCAGGTCCCACCGGGAATCGGCGAAAGGTCCCACCAGCGCGATCCGGCTCCCCTTTTTCAGGGGCAGCACGCCGCCGCGGTTCTCCAGCAGCACCATCGAACTGCGGGCCACGCGACGCGCGGCATCGAGATGTTCCGGGGCGTAATAGCACTTCTCGCGCTCCTTCGCCTGGTAGCGGAAAGGATCGTCGAACAGCCCCAGGCGGAACTTCACGGCCAGCACCTCGCGGCAAAGGCTGTCGATCAGCGACTCCGGGATACGCCCCTCCCGCACCAGTTCGGCGGCATGGAACAGGTAGGCGGCGCTCATCATGTCCATGTTGACCCCGGCGCGCAGGGCCAGTTCGGCAGCCTGCGCATCGTCGCCCGCCACGCCGTGAGCTTTCAGTTCGCCGATCGTGCCGTAGTCGGTCACCACGAATCCGCCGAAGCCCAGTTCGTCGCGCAGCAGGTCGCGCATCAGCCAGCGGTTAGCCGTGGCCGGAACGCCGTCGAGGTCGTTGAACGAGGTCATCACCGTCGCGGCCCCGGCATCGAGCGCCGCCCGGTAAGGCGGCAGGTAGCTGTCGCGGAAAACCCGCTCGGACATATCGACCGCATGGTATTCGCGCCCGGCCTGCGGAGCGCCGTAGGCGGCGAAATGCTTCACACAGGCAAGGACCGACGAGGGGTCGGACAAGTCGCCCTGATAGCCCCGCACCATCGCTTCGGCGACACGCGCGCCCAGATAGGGGTCTTCGCCCGCGCCCTCGGAGACACGACCCCACCGGGGGTCGCGCGAAACGTCGCACATCGGCGAAAAGGTCCAATGGATGCCCATGGCCGAAGCTTCACGGGCCGAAACGCGGGCCAGCGACTCCGCGGCGGCAGGGTCCCACGAGGCGGCGACGGCGAGGTTGATCGGGAAGATCGTCCGGAAACCGTGGATCACATCGGCGCCGATCAACAGCGGGATGCCCAGCCGGCTCTCCTCGACGGCGATCCGCTGCAACCGCTCGGTCTCCTCGAAGGACTTGATGTTGAATACGCTGCCGCAGCGCCCTTCGCGGACCAGCCGTTCGACGGAAAGTTCCGTCTTGTCGGGTCCCGTGACGGCGCCGCCTCCGCGCTGCTGGACCAGCTGGCCGATCTTTTCGTCGAGCGTCATGCGTTCGACCAGTTCCGCGGCGCGCCGCCGGTCCTGCGGGGTGACGGGCTGCGCCCCGGCGGGATACAGCACGAGGGCCGCCAATACGGTAAAGATGCTATTTTTCATCGGTAAAAGTTTGAAAAGACATGCGAAGGTAATGAAAATACCGCAAAAAAAGGGCTTCGGAACGGAATAAACTCACTCCCGCCCGAAGCCCCCGCGATCGCAGCGGCGTCACTCCTTCACGCAGCGCATGCCGTAGGCTGTGGTCATCTTCCGTTCGTAATAGGTCCCCTCGCCCGTGGCGTCGCCCGCCTTCCAGTCGTACATCGGGAGCGGCTTGCCGCCGGCGAGCGTCGACGAACAATAGGCTGCCGAACGCCCCGGATAGTGGATGCGGCCGTTATCGCCCTTGCGGAACATCGTCGACGGGCCGATGAGGGTTCCGCCCGAATTGAGCACATACCAGCGGCTGTACGTGTCGCCCGAGTCCTGGTTCTTGGCGGCGTTGCCGTCCACGTAGGCAAGCAGCGACTGCCATTCGGCCGCCGTCGGCACCCGGTATCCCACCGGGCAGGGATCGTTCAGCCCCTTGCCGCCCTCGGTCCAGCCTTCGGACATCGCTGCGGACGACCGGGTATAGAACGTCGTCGGATTGCCGTTTGCCGTTGCGGCGGTCATCTCCTCGCCGCTGACCTGCCAGCCGGCGGTGCGGGAGGCGTTGAAAACCACCTCGCGCGTCATCGCGCCGAAAGCATCGGGATACTCCGCATGCCCCTCGTAATATTTGTTCTTCGAAAGAATCTTCGCGCCGATGAACGGCTCCTTGCGGCCCCACTGATAGAACAGTCCGTAGGAGCGGAAATCCTGCACACAGGCCTTCGGGTCGGCCGAATGGTATTCGGCCCCGACATTACGGTCCTGCCAGGCGATACCGCCGACGGTCACGTCCGAAGGCATCTTGTCCACGACCCAGACCAGCCACGACCAGACAACCGCGCCTCCGGCGTCGAACAGCGCGACCAGCCCACTGCCCTGCTTCGACTTGGCCGCAGTGCAGGTGATTTCATTCCGGGAAGCGTCGTAGTCAAGCCCCGAAAGCAACTCTGCGTCGGTGGTCCAGACCCAGTCCGCCGCAACGCCCTTCACATACGCGCCGTCGGTGCGCCGCGCCGGAAACGCACGGGTTTCACCCGCCCGGACCACGACCGTATTCGCTCCGGTCGACCGCTGCACGACGGTCACCTGCTGCGGTTCGACGCCCTCCATTTCGGAGGAGACGGTCAGCGTCGCGCTGCGCGGACGCACGCCCTCGCCGTCGTCGGTCAGCAACAGTTTCACGACCGAACTTTTCGTCCCTTCGGACTGCGACACGGCGCACCAGTCGGTCGCACCCTCGATTTTCCATGCCACGGATGCACGCAGGTTCAGGGCCGGTTCGCTCCCGGCGCCGTAGACGGTTATATCGGCGCCGTTCTCCGCCAGCACGAGGATCGGCTCGAACTTCTCCTGCGTCACGGTCACGGTGTGCTTCTCTTCGCCCGCGGCGTAAAAACGCACCGCGGTCGTGCGCTCCTCGGGCAGGAAACTCTGGTCGACCGTCAGAACGATCTTCTTCGTGTGCGAACCTTCGGCGACGTTGGTGCGGCACCAATCGTCGTCGCAGGAGACCGTCCACGGCGAATCGGCCGTGATTTCAAGGACGCTGCGCCCTCCGAACATATCGAACGTCACGTTATCCTCGAGCAGTGAAAGGTTGGATTCGGCGACCTCGGGATCGTCGCTGCACGCCGCACAGCAAACGGCTGCCGCGACGGTCAGAAAAAGAAAAAGTCTCTTCATCGTTGAAGTTGTATTTAAGGTTTTGTTCGAATGTCGTATTTACCAGGACACGGACGATTCGTAGGTATGCCCGAAACTGTCGGTGACCCGCACCATGCCGCCCCGCTCGCTGCCCGGATCGACCCGGAACATATGCCACGTATTGGTCGGCGTCCCTCCGCGCACACCCGTCGCCAGCACCTCCTCGTAATAGGGATCGGTGCGCTGCGTCCGCTCCATCGCCACCGCCTGCCCGCCCGAAGCGGGAATCCACTCCACGGCGCTCCAGGCCGTGTCATAACCCCAGACATTGGCATAGACACAGGCCGAATTGGTGCGTCCGGGTGCATAGAGGCGCATCTGCATATCGCGCTTCCCGCCCGCCGGCTTGTAATACCACGAGAGCCGTTCGCCATCGACCTCGACCACGGCACAGCCACGCGGCGTACCGTCGCAGTTGACGTCGCCGTTGATGAACAGGTCGCCCGGCGTGCGGGCGATGCAGTGCATGACCTTGCGTCCGTCGTCGTAACGGTAAATGTCATGGTAGTGCTTGTGCCCCCCGAAGGCATGGACCTTATAGGGGCTTATCGCATCGAGGAAACGCTGGAAATTGCGGTGGTTGCGCGCTGCGGTGTTCTTCGTGTGATAGAGAATCGGGCAATGGGACGAGACGACGAGCGTGCTGCCCGCCGGAACGTAGCGCAAATCGGCTTCGATCCAACGGCAAATTTCGTCCGTAAGACCGATCGTAAACTCCTCTTCGGCGGTCGGCGCATGGTCGAAAAGGATGTTGTCGAGGAACAGATAATGGATTTTCCCGATGTTCACCGAGTAGTTCGCCGGACCGAAATAGCGTTCGTAGCTCTGCAAGGCGAGCGAATCGGTCAACTCAGCCGGATCGTGATCGTGGTTGCCCGGCAGGCTGAAGGTCGTGAAGCCAAGCGTCTCCAGCCCCTGACGGTACTTCGGGAAAAGCGACATATCGTTCCAGACCAGGTCGCCCAGACTGACTCCGTAAACCTCCGTCGGAAGCCCCTGCACGGTTTTCAGCACATCGGGAACGACATGACCGAGATAGGAATCCACCGACGTGTTATCGGCAGCCAGCTGAATGTCGGCCATAACGATCAGCGAATGGCGGTCGGACGGAGTCTTGCGTCGTGTCAGCGTAAAATCGGCCCGGTTGACGGCCTGTTTGCGGTCGATTTTGCGGTAGAACCGCGGACAGCCCTGCGTGGCGGGAATCTCGCAGTCGGCAGGCACGGAGACAAAGACGAAATTGCGCCGCGCGAGGTCGGAGGCCAGATAGTAAATCCCCCGTTCGTCGGTCGCCGTCACCTCCAGGCCGTCGCTCACCACCACCCCGGCAATGCCATTGCCGGCGCTGTCCTTCACGATTCCCTTCACCGTCATTCCGGCCTTATCGGGGATCTGTCCGGCGGTCGGGCCGTCGTCACCGCCGCCCTCCGAGGAGGAGCAGGCCGCCAGGACAAGGGCGGCGAGGCACACCGATAGAAGCCGCATGTAGAATTTTGACATATTTTTTTGCATTGAGGATGCGGAGGAGGTCCGGCCTCCTCCGCATCACGGTTATTTCATCACGACCCGGATGATTACGCTGTTCTTTTCGGGACGCACCTTGCCCTGATCATCGGCCCTGACGGAAAGCGGCAGCACATAGGAGGAATCAATGCCGTCGGCAAGCATCGAAGCGGCATCGAAGCGGATTTCGGCGCGGTCCATGACCCTGTCCCCCGACAAGCGCACTTCGGGGTCGAAGGCGAAATACCTGTCGGGCATCACCTTCAGTTCGAGTCTGTTTTCCACGTTATAGACATCGAGCACGGAGGGGTCGACCACCAGTTCCACGGTGATTCCGTCGTCATTGTAACCGCCCTTGTAAAGATAGAGATCGTAAACGCACGCCTGGCCCGAAGCGGCATCGTATTCGAGGACCTGGAAATCGTTCTTCGGGATGCAGACCATAGTGTCCACCGTCTCGTAGACGACGTAATCGTCGCCGCACCCTACGGCTCCCAGCAGAAGCAGGAGGCATATCGCAAGATTCTTCATCGCAATCGGATTATTAAGGTTAGTAACCGGGATTCTGCACGAGGTTGTAGTTGATATTGATTTCGCTCAACGGAATGGCCATCCAGTAGGTCTTGGGGGATTCGAACGTGCGGACGCCGCTCTCCTTCATCGTGGAGACCCGGTAGAAATCGGCCGCCGTTCTGCCGTCGAGATTCCACGCCTTGGGACGCCGGGACATCGCTTCGCCCGCCTCTTTCCAACGGCGCAGGTCGTGGTAGCGCATGCCCTCCATCAGCAGTTCGATCGAACGCTCCCGGTGCAGCACCTTGCGCAGTTCGTCGCCGGTGGGAATGCCCCCGGCCAAGGCCCACGAATCCTTGAAATCGGGCAGCCCCGAGCGGCGGCGGACCAGATTCAGGTAATTGAGGCTCGCGTCGCTCAACGACCCGTTGTATTCGAAATCGGCCTCGGCATAGCTCAGGTAGAGTTCCGCAAGGCGGATGTAAGGATAGGCGTACTTGCGGTAGGTCCACGACTTGGTGTCGTAGTTGAAGGCCGACTGGCGGTGAATCCACTTCTTGAGAATGTAGCCCGTACAGCTCTGGTACTCCTTCGAGGCGTCGAGCACACTGCCCTGCATCTCGCCGGCGCGGCATTTGAGAATGAACTCCTCGCCGTTGATGGCGTACTTGCCGCGGTCGTAGCCCACCGACGCATAGAAGCGCGGCTCCTTGTAGACATGGAGGTTGGCAGTCTCCTTTTCGGCATTATAGGCATAGGGGTCGATATGCATGGTCTCGGGGTCTCGGTCCCACGGCAGGCCGTTGTGCGTGTAGTACATCTCCACGCACTCGAACGTCGGAACGATGTTGATGCAGAAGCCGTCGGTACTGTACGGCAGCTTCAGGCGCGCGCCTCCGTAACGCTGCAAGTGCTCGATGCCGGTCTGGTCGCCCATTGCCCAAAGGTACTCGGTCGTGTTCCAGAGCGGTTCGACGAAGCAGTCGTGGTAGTTGATCTCGCCGCGCTCGGCAGCGGTTGCAGCCGCAGTCGCGTTCGGGCTTTCGTAGAGCCTGTGTCCGTTGTCCTCGGCCAGCGTGATCGCTTCCTGGCAGGCGTCGAGCGCCCACTTCCACTTTTCGGGATTGTAGGTCTGGCTCATCAGCGGCGTGCCGTCGTTGTTGCGGAAACGCGCGTAGAACTCCGTGTTGCCGTTGCAGAGCGGACTGGCGGCATAGAGCAGCAGCCGGGCCTTCATCGCTTTGGCCGCCACCGAGGTGGCGCGCCCCAGGTCGGCATCGGGACGCGTCGGATACCCGTGCAGCAAATCGGCCGCGCGGTCGTAGGTCTCGGCGATGAACGTCACGCATTCGTCGAACGGACTGCGGGCCACATAGACCTGCTCCTCGGGAAGCCCCATGTCCAGCTGCCCCCTGACGAGGATGACCGGGCCGTAGTGAGTCAGCAGCACCCAGTGGTAATAGGCGATCAGAAAATAGGCTTCGCCCTTGAACTCGTCGGCCACGGACGGCGAGATGCCCGGGACTGCGTCGATATTGTCGATCATAATGTAACAGTAGCGGATGCCCTTGTACATGTCATAGTTCGTGCGCCCGGACGGGGAAGAGGTCGTCGCGTCCCACAGACCGTAGTAGGTCTGGCTGGCGTTCTCCTCGTTGTAGAGCATGCTCTTGTAGGGAAAATAACGGGTCTGGCCGTTGGTGGCGGTGATAATGTCGTCGCCGGCGCAGAAGTCGGGCATGTAGCGGTAGGCCGCGATGTTGGGGGCGTAGGTGTAGAGCGTATTGAGGTACTTGCGGGCCTCCTTGGAGGTTTTGAAGATGTCCTCCTGCGTCGCCTGCCCCTCGGGAACCACGTCGAGGAAATCGCACGCGGCAAGCGCTCCGGCGCACGCAAACAGCAAAATGGATATGATTCTTTTCATGTCGCTCGAATTTTAGAAGTTATACTGAAGGCCGAGTTTCACCACGCGCTGCAACGGGTATTTCAAGCCGTTGCCGCTTCCCATTTCGGGGTCCCAGTATTTGAAGGGCGAAATGATGAACAGATTCGTGCCGGCCAGATAGGCGCGCAGGCTTTTGTACGTGAAACCCAGTTCGACGCTCTTCAGGCGCAGGTAGCTGCCGTTCTTGATCCAGAACGACGAGGTCTGCGTGTTGTTGGCGTTGTAGCGGTAATCCAGGCGCGGATAGGCGGCATTGGGATTGGGATCGGCTTCCGACCAGTGGTCGTCGGCAACGTACTGCGTCATGTTGAAGCCCGAATACTGATTGTCGCGGAACGGATGCATGTCGTACATGCGCAGCGAGACGCGCGCCGTGCCCTGGAAGAAGAACGAGAAGTCCCAGCGTTTGTAGTTGACCGAGGCGCCGAAGCCGTACAAGATCTCGGGCACGGTGGGATAACCCAGCGACGTGCGGTCGTTGGCGTCGATCACGCCGTCGCCGTTCAGGTCGCGGTATTTGATGTCGCCAGGCAGATAATCGGGCATGAAGGTCTGCCGGGGCGAGTTGTCGATCTCCTCCTGCGAGGCGAAAAGGCCGTCGGCGACCAGTCCGTAAACCGAATTGACGGGTTTGCCCAGCACGGAGTTGTATTTGTTGGGCAGGTATTTCGCCTCGTCGCGGGCCTTCACCTCGTTGTGCGCATAGGTGAACGTTCCGCGCACGGAGACCAGCAGGTCCTTGTTGAACGCCTTGTTGTATTCGAGCGAAACATCGACGCCGCGGTTCTCCACCTCACCCAGATTGCCGTAGGGCGTGACGCCCGAAAGGCCCATCGTCGAGGGCAGCGAACGCCGCTGCATGAAGATGCCGGTACGATTTTCCTTGTAGACGTCGACGTTCAGCGTCAGGGCGTCGAACAGTCCCAGTTCAAGTCCTACGTTAAGTTTGGTGCTCTCCTCCCACGTGGCCAGGGGATTGCCCACGGTCTTGATCTCGTGTCCGGTCTGCTTGACGAAGTTGGGCGAAAACCACACGTAGAGCGCCTTATTCATGTTGACCGTCGTGAGATAGGGGAAACGGACGATGTTGTTGCTGCTGTCGGCCAGATAGTCGTTGCCCGAAAGGCCGTACGAAGCACGGATTTTCAGCAGGTTCACCTTGCTGCGGATACCTTCCCAGAACGGTTCGCCCGACACGACCCACGCTCCGGCGATCGAGGGAAAAAACCCGAAACGACGACCCGATATAAAGTTCTCCGAGCCGTTGTAGCCGAAGTTGAACTCCATCAGGTAGCGGTTGTCATACCCATAGGTAAAACGTCCGGCAAGACCCTGCTCGCGGTAAGGGAGCACCTTGTACTCATCATTGGTGGGCTGATTGTCGACCTTCTCCTTCTGGTGGTAGACGAACAGGGCGTTGACGTCGTGTTTGCCGAACGTGCGCGAATATTCGATCTGCCCCTGCAACGAGATCTCACGGTAACCGTTCCGCCCCGTGGAGGTTCCCAGATAGGACGATCCGGGCGTGCCGATGCTTTGCAGGTTGTAGTCGAAAGTCCCGTCGCCGTTGTCTGTATAGTCGGTCATTTCGTAATAATAGGGAGAAAAAGAACGGTAAGTCGCCGCATAGGTCTTGTTGTAGAACGAGACCATGCCCCGGACCTTCAGTCCCTTGGTGACGAAATCGAGGTCCTGGTCCACCGAGAAGGTCGTGGTGATGTACTGCGTGTGGCGCTGTCCGTATCCGCGGCTCAGCAGGGCATAGGGATTGATGTCCGTAGAGCCACCGTCCCACGAAGGGGCATTTCCGAAAATCGGGTCGTCGAGATCCTCCACGGAGCCTTTGGGATAGATCGCCGGAAAAGCGACCGGATTGGCGCGCATCGTATAGTAGAACAGGTTTTTCACCTCTTCGACGGGACGGTGCCAGAAAAGCAGCTGCGTGTTCATCTTCAGACTCACGCGGGTCGTTCGGGTGAGCTGCGCGCCGACGTTGGCCTGGAAAAGGTATTTCTGCGAATTGATGTTGGTGTTGAATTTCGACTCCGCGGGCTTCTTCAGGATACCGTTTTCGTTGAAGATCGAAGCATTGAGGAAATAGTCGACCACCTTGCCGCCGCCCCGCACATTGAGATTCATGTTCTCGTTGACCGTAAAATCCTTGAAAAGCATCGAATACCAGTCATTGTCGGGATAGACGTAGGGATTGAGCCGGTTGCGGGTGCCCGTGATCTTCTCGTCCGAAAAGTGCTGCACATAAGTTTCGCCCGCCGGGGTGCGGGTGCGCAGCGCCTCGTTGTAGTTCTCCATGTAAGTCACGCCGTCGGCGATGTCCTGCACGCGCGTCGGCATCGAAATGCCCGACTCGAGACGAACGTTGATCGCCATCTTCTCCGACTGGCGGCCGTTTTTGGTGGTAATGATCATTACGCCGTTGGCGCCGCGCGAACCGTAGAGCGCCGTGGCCGTGGCGTCGCGCAGGATCGAAAACGACTCGATCGCCTCGGGCGGAATGTTGTTGAGCATCTCCGAGACGATCTCCACGCCGTCGAGAATCAGCAGCGGCGATTTGTTAGCTCCGAAGGTCGAGATGCCGCGAATCCAGAAATTCGCACCGTCGGCGCCGGGTTCACCCGACGACTGGGTCGAGATGACGCCGGCGATCTTGCCCGCGAACGAGGTCGAGAGGTTGCTCGACGTCACCTTGAGCGTACTGGGACGCACGACCTGCACGGCTCCCACCAAACTCTCCTTCTTCTGCGTGCCGAAGGCCACGACCACCACGTCGTCCATGACGTTCGACGCCTCGATCAGCGTCACGAGCTTGAACAGTTCGACATCGGCGACGGCGATCTTCTTGGTGTCGTAGCCCAGAAAAGCGAAGGTGACATGTTTCGTTCCCGCCGGCACCTTGAGGGTGTAGTTGCCGTTGATGTCCGAGGTGGCGCCGATGGTCGTCCCCTCGACATAGACCGAAACACCGACGATGGGCTTGTTGTCGGCCGAAGAGATCACCGTCCCCTGCAGGACGATTTCCCTACCGGAATTCGCAGCCGGGAGGGGGGGGGTGACGGCGGCGTTTTTCCGGGCGGGCGCTTTCGAGATGATCACCTGGTTTCCGCGCACCCGTCCGGTCAGCTCCGTTCCCTTGAGGACCGCGGACAGCAGTTCGTCGATGGTCGCAGACCTGACCGAAACCGAAACCCGGCGGTCGAGCAGCGGCCGCACGTCGTCGGTGTAAATGAAGGCGTAGCGGCTGGTCCGCTCGACCTCGGCAAAGACGCTCGACAGCGTTGCGTCCTTCATCTTCACGGTCAGCGACGATTTGGCCCCGGCGTCCTGCCGGGAGGCCCGGACGGGCTGGAGATTCACCGGAAGCAACAGCATCGCCGCCGCAAGAATCCGCAGCATACGGCATGTCGAGCCACTCCTCACAAAGAAAAGTTTCTTCATAAGTAACAGTATTAAGGTTAGTATTTAAGACTGGAATTGGTTGTCAGCGATATACGGCGTCGGCGCAATCGTCGGGGGCAGGCCTCACCGCCACCGAGCCGTCGGGCCCCCGGACGTAGGCGATCCGGAAAATGTCGGAGAGCACGTCGAGCGTGCCGTCCAGGTCGTCGAACAGGATCAGCTTGCCGGTACACTTCCGGCTCCCGATCTCCCCGGAGCAGGTTATTTCGATCTTGTAGAACGCAGCCACCTTTTGCAGGACTTCGAACAGCGTGTTCGAGGTGAAGAACAACAGTCCGTCCTTCCAACTGATGTATTTATAGGGATCGACCTCGTAGACCGAATAGCTGCCGTCCTTCATCGAGAAGCGTTCCGAAGGATTCAGCGTCACCGATTCGCCGTTGGCCACGTCGATGGCCACGGAGCCTTCGACCAGCACCACGGCCGACGAACCGTCGGCCCGGGGCGCGGTCGTCACGTCGAACGACGTGCCCAGCACGCGGGTCGCAAAATGGTCGGTGTGCACGATGAAGGGACGGTTCGCATCCTTCGCCACCTCGAAATAGGCTTCGCCCTCGACGAAGACGTCGCGCGTGTCCCCGAACGCCGACGGGAAACGGAGCACCGACGCCGAATTGATCCACACCCGCGTCCCGTCGGAGAGTTGCAGATGTGCGCGCTTGCCCTTGGGGACCACCAGTTCGCTCGTATGCACGCGCACCTCCTGCCGGGGCGTCCTGCGATCGGTCTCCGCCCCTTCGTTCTCCTTGCCGTCGATCAGGATTTCGCCCTTGGGCGTAAGGCTGATACGGGCGATGTCGTCATACACCTCGCGGCTGCCTTCGCGGGTCACGAGCGTGATGTTCTCATAGGCCTCGGCCGAAGGCAGTCCGGAACCCGTGAAATCCGCACTCCAGAACAGGGCCGCCACGACGCCGGCGACCAGCAGGGAAGCGGCGGCGAAGAGCGCCGCCCGGTTGCGGCGGCGGGGAGGGGCTGCAAAACGGCGCCGGGCGTAATGGTCGGTCAGAATGCGGTCGAGCAGCAACTGTTTCTCCACGGACGGCAGCGCGGGATGGGTCTTGCCCACACGGCGCACCAGGCTCACGGCGCGCTCGAATTCGACCAGGTCCTGCGGATGGCGTTCGGTGTAACCGCACCAATAGCCGTCCTGCGCCCGCTCGGGATCGAGACACCACAAAACGAAGTCCGGGTCGGAGGTGAAGAACTCCGCCGTGTGCTTCTTAATATCGTCCGGTTTTATCATTGATTCCAATCGTAATCTTCAAACTGCATGCTGCGGCTGCGGCGCCGCGCTCTTCCCTATGACGGCGAATCCGCCGTTTTGTCCCCCTCGAACCGCAAAAAACAGCGCCCGCTGTGTCAAGTAGCTATTTTCATCGTCTTGCCGCACTCCCTGCCCTTCCGAAGTTTGCCCAGCCCCTTCGACACGAACTTGCGGACGGCATGGGGCGTGGCGTCGAGTATGACGGCGATGTCGTCATACTCCATCTCGTAGACGAAGCGCAGCAGCAGCGCCTCGCGCTGCTTGGGCGAGAGCTGGTTGAGCAGCGACTCGATCGTTTGGCGGATGCGCAGCACGTGCTCCGATTCGATCATCGCGTCGAGCGAGGTCAGCGACACCCGCAATCCCGGCTCCCGGTCCGAAAGGTCGCATTTGTCCACCCGCGAACGGTGCAGGTCGACCAGGCGGTTGTGAACGATCCGGAAAAGGTAGGCCTTGATGTTGACGATGCGGCCCAGGTCGACCTGGCGGGTCATAATGTCGAGGAATATGTCGTGGATGACATCCTTGACCGTTTCGTTGTCGAAACCGAACCCCATGCCGTAGGCATAGAGCGCATCGGCGTAACTGTTATACAACATAACATATACGTCGGTCTCTTCGGCATACTGCCGGTCGATTCGTCGGGTGTCGTACTTGCGTTGCTGAAACATTCGGTTCATTTGGTTTGGTCGGTCATTCGATATAACGGAAAACCGTCCGGTTTGTCCCCCTGCAAGCGGTAAAAATCGAATAAAAAATGCGAAATAGCAAATTTTCGCTCCCCCCGGGGGACAAAACCGGAAGAGCTCCTACTCCGGGCAAAACGCAACTCGGCCCGAGCCGAGAGCGCCAAACCGCTGGTGGACAGAGTACGGGAGATCGCAGGCGGCAAACCGGCCTTCTGCACGGACAGCTTCAACTCGGGCCAAAGCACCGAAGCCTGCAAAACAATCGCGAGCGTCTCCGATTATTGAAAAGAAATTCGTATCTTTGTGGGCTTGTTTCACGATAAGCGCAATTTGTCTGACAGCAACATAAACGAAACGAATAAATGGCGTTACAATGCGGCATCGTCGGCTTGCCGAACGTGGGTAAATCGACCCTTTTCAACTGTCTGTCCAATGCAAAGGCACAGGCGGCAAACTTTCCTTTCTGCACCATCGAGCCCAATGTGGGCGTGATCACGGTCCCCGACCGGCGGCTGATCCGCCTCGCGGAGATCGACAACCCCAAGCGCGTGGTCCCGACGACGATCGAAATCGTCGACATCGCGGGCCTCGTGAAGGGCGCCTCGAAGGGCGAAGGTCTGGGCAACAAATTTCTGGGCAACATCCGCAACACGAATGCGATCATCCACGTCCTGCGGTGCTTCGACAACGGCAACATCACCCACGTCGACGGCTCGATAGACCCCGTGCGCGACAAGGGCATCATCGACACCGAATTGCAGCTGAAGGATCTCGAAACCGTCGAGAACCGGCTCTCCAAGACCCAGAAGCAGGCCACCTCGGGCGGCGACAAGCAGGCCAAGCGCGCCGTGGAGCTGCTCTTGCAGTACAAGGCGGTGCTGGAACAGGGGCTTTCGGCCCGCACCGTGGAACTCGACAAGGAGGACCGCAAACTGGTCGCCGACCTCAACCTGCTGACCGACAAGCCCGTGTTGTACGTCTGCAACGTCGACGAAAAGAGCGCCGCGACGGGCAACGCCTACACCGAGGCCGTCCGGGAGGCCATCGCCGGCGAGCGGGCCGAAATGCTCGTCATCGCCGCCGCCACGGAGGCCGACATCGCCGAACTGGAAGACTTCGACGAGCGGCAGATGTTCCTCGAAGACCTGGGGCTGGAGGAGTCGGGCGTGGCGCGCCTGATCAAATCGGCCTACAAATTGCTCAACCTCGAAACGTTCTTCACCACCGGGGCCGACGAGACCCGCGCCTGGACCTACCTGCGCGGCATGAAAGCCCCGCAGACGGCCGGCATCATCCACACCGATTTCGAAAAGGGGTTCATCCGCGCCGAGGTGATCAAGTACGACGACTACACCGCCCTGGGTTCGGAGAAGGCGTGCCGCGATGCGGGCAAACTGTCGATCGAAGGCAAGGAGTATGTCGTCGAGGACGGCGACATCATGCACTTCCTGTTCAACGTCTGACGCCGCAAACCGGGATCGTAAAAAAATTAAAGAATACAGCTATGGAAAGACCAGTTCGGGTGCGCTTCGCGCCCAGCCCCACCGGGCCGCTGCACATCGGCGGCGTCCGTACGGCACTGTACAACTACCTGTTCGCCCGCCGGCACAAGGGAACGATGATCCTGCGCATCGAGGACACCGATTCGCAGCGGTTCGTCCCTGGAGCGGAGGATTACATTCTGGAATCGCTCAAATGGTGCGGCATCGAGATCGACGAAGGTGTGGGCGTCGGAGGGCCTCACGCCCCCTACCGCCAGAGCGAGCGGCGCGAAATCTACCTCAAATACGCCCTGCAACTCGTCGAGGCGGGCTGGGCCTACTACGCCTTCGACACGGCCGAGGAATTGGACGCCCTGCGCAGGGAGGCCGAGGCGCGCGGCGAGGCGTTCGCCTATAATTATGCGGTGCGCGAAAAGCTGGCCACGTCGCTGGCGCTGCCCGCCGAGGAGGTGAAGGCGCGCCTCGACCGCGGCGACCAGTGGGTGATCCGCTTCCGGATGCCCGAAAACGAAACGGTCGCGATGGACGACCTGATCCGCGGACACGTGGAGGTCAACACCTCGACGCTGGACGACAAGGTGCTCTACAAATCGGCCGACGCGCTGCCCACCTACCACCTGGCGAACATCGTCGACGACCGGCTGATGGAGGTGTCGCACGTCATCCGCGGCGAAGAGTGGCTGCCGTCGCTGCCGCTGCACTACCTCCTGTACAAAGCCTTCGGGTGGACGGACGTGCAGCCCCGGTTCGCCCACCTGCCCCTGCTGCTCAAACCCACGGGCGGCGGCAAGCTCTCGAAGCGCGACGGCGACAAGATGGGATTCCCGGTATTTCCGCTCTTCTGGACCTCTCCGACGGGTGAGACCGCCCACGGCTACCGCGAGGACGGCTATTTCCCCGAGGCGTTCATCAACATGCTGGCGCTGCTGGGCTGGAACCCCGGCACGGAGCAGGAGATCTTCTCGATGCAGGAGCTGATCGACAGCTTCTCGCTCGACCGCGTCTCGAAATCGGGCGCCCGATTCCAGCCCGACAAGGCCCGGTGGTTCAACGCCCAGTACATGCACCACAAGACCGACGCCGAACTGGCGGCCCTCTACCAGCCCGTCCTGCGCAGCCACGGCATCGAGGTTTCGGACGCCGTGGCCGGCAAAGCCGCGGGCATTATGAAGGAGCGCGCGACGTTCACGACCGATCTGTGGGACCTCACGTCGTTCTTCTTCGAGGCTCCCCGGGAGTATGAGGAAAAGCAGGTGCGCAAGTACTGGAAGGGGCAGAATCCCGCCATTCTGCGGGAGTTGCGCGACGTGCTGGCGGGAATCGACGACTTCTCGCTGGAGAACACCGAACGCATCGTCCACGCCTGGATCGAGGAGAAGGGCTACGGCATGGGCCAGGTGATGAACACCCTGCGGCTGGCCCTCGTGGGCGCCGGAAAAGGCCCGGGCATGTACGACGTAACGTCGTTCATCGGCAAAGAGGAGACCCTGCGCCGCATCGACAATCTGCTGACCAATCTAAAACCCGCAATAGAGTAAAGTCGCCCTTTTCAAAGGGAGATTCAGAGGGATTTTCAACATGAGCCCCGGCGTTAAAAACGCCGTAATATAAGTTCGATGGGGGTTCATAGACAAAATCGCTCCGATCTAAAAACAACCTAACCCCGTCGAACTTATATTAAACTATGGTACAAATCGAACAACACGTCTGGGGCATGACCCCGGAGGGCGAGGCAATCATTCGCTACACGCTGCGCAACGACTCGGGAGCCGAAGTGCAGCTCACGAACTACGGCGCGGCGATCGTCTCGGTGAAGATGCCCGACCGCGAGGGCCGCATGGCCGACGTGGTGCTGGGATACAAACACCCCGAAGGCTACTTCTTCGACGGAGCCGCCTCGGGAAAGAGCGTGGGACGCTGCGCCAACCGCATCGCCTTCGGGCAGATGACCGTCGAGGGCAAGGAGTACCGGCTGGAGGTCAACAACGGCGTGAACCACCTGCACGGCGGAACGAAGAACTTCGCCAACCGCATCTGGGAGAGCCGCGTGGAGACCAACCGCGTGGTGATGTCGCTCGTCTCGGAGGACGGCGACCAGGGCTATCCCGGCGAGCTGTGCGTCGAGGCCGTATTCGATTTCGACGACGACAACGCGCTGGAGATCACCTACCTCGCACGGACCGACAAGACGACCGTGGTGAACCTCACCAACCATGTCTATTTCAACCTCGCGGGCGAAGGCAGCGGGTCGGTGCTCGACCACGAACTGCGCCTGAACAGCTCGAAGATTCTGGAAATGAACGAACGCCAGATCCCCACGGGCAAGCTTCTGGACGCAGCCGGAACCCCGCAGGATTTTCGGGAATTCCGCTCTTTCCGCCCCGGCATCTCGTCGGAGTTCAACCACATCCGCGACTTCAAGGGCTATGACCATCCCTTCGTCGTCGACGGCTGGAAGCCCAATATTCTGGGCGAGGTCGGCACCCTGCGCGAACCCCGGTCGGGCCGTTCGGTGACGGTGCTCTCGTCGCAGCCCAGCGTGATGATCTACACGGGCAACTGGCTCGCGGGCGGATGCCCCGAAACCAAGTCGGGCGGCCGCTATGCCGACTACGACGGCGTGGCGATGGAGTGCCAGAACTACCCCGACGCCGTGAACCACCCCGAATTCCCCTCGCCGCTGCTCCGCCCCGGCGAAACCTACTGCCAGAAGATCGTTTTCCGCTTCGGAACCTTTGCATAGCAAGCGAAACGCTCGCCATGCAATTCAGAATTCACAATTCAGAATTCACAATTGAACTTCGCAGAGATGAAAATGTCTGCAAGTTAAGAAACTGTACAAGAGACAGTCTCTAAATAATTATGAATTCCGAATTGTGAATTCTGAATTTTTACTTACCTTTGCACCCGATATTTCAAAGGGGTGCCTTACTGTCAGGCTGAGATTATACCCATTGAACCGGAGACGGGTAATGCCGAGACCGGGACGAAGCGTAATCAACAACACATACCCCTTTTCAGTCCATTAACTCAAAAAGTTTAACGATGAAAAGGATTTTTCTTTCACTTGCGGCCGCCGCGCTCTGCTCGGCCGCACAGCTGCGGGCTGAAGAGAAGCAGCCCGCCAACCAAAACGCCGGCGATTCGGTCAGAATGTACCGCTTGCAGGAGGTCGAGGTGACCGCCACGCGCGCAACCCCGACCACCCCCGTGGCCTACTCCGACATCCGGCGCGAAGAGATCGCCCGCAACAGCTACGGAACCGACATCCCCACGCTGCTGGCCCTGACCCCCTCGATGATCGCCACCAACGAAACGGGCATCGGCATCGGCGGCACGGCCGTGCGCCTGCGCGGCACGGACCCGACGCGTCTCAACGTCACGATCAACGGCGTGGCGATGAACAACCCCGACTCGCACTCGATGTACTGGTACGACACCCCCGACCTCGTCTCGGCCGTGGGAAGCATTCAGGTGCAGCGCGGCGCCGGCATCTCGACCAACGGCACGGGAGCCTTCGGCGGAGCGGTCAACATGTCGACCGACGCCCTGCAAACCGAGTTCGGCGGCGACGCGTCGCTCTCCTACGGCTCGTACAACACCAACAAGCAGGCCGTGCACATCTCCTCGGGCCTGATGGGCGGCCACTGGACCCTCGACGCGCGGCTGACGCACATCGGCTCGGAAGGCTACATCGACCGCGGAGCCACGGACCTCAAATCCTACATGTTCCAGGCCGGCTACTACAACGGCAACACGATGCTCAAGCTGATTTCGTTCGGCGGCAAGGCCAAAACGGGACTCACCTACACGGGCGCGACGAAAGAGGAGATGCGTCTCAACGGCCGGAGGTTCCACACCGAGGGCATGTACTACACCTCGAACGGGCCGCACTCCTATTATTATATGAAGGACGGCGAGCGGCAGCGCGCCACGGTAGACTATTACGACGATCAGACGGACAACTACCTGCAAATCAACAACCAGCTGGTGCTCTCCCACCGTTTCAACGAGAAGTGGACCCTCAACGCCACGGGATTCTACACCTACGGCTACGGCTTCTACAAGCAGTACAAGGACGGACGCACGCTCTCCGAATACCTCAATATCCCGACCGACGTCGCTGCCGGAAAGGAGGCCGACCTCGTCCGCGAGAAGATCATGCGCAACCACCTCGGAGGTCTGAACGCCTCGGCGGCCTACTCGGTGCGGAAGCTCGACCTCGCCTTCGGCGGTTCGTACAGCTACTACTCCTGCCCCCACTGGGGCGTGCTCGACTGGGTGGACGGACTGGAAGGCAGCCAGATCGGCGGCCGCTGGTACGACAACGACGTGGACAAGCACGACGCCAACCTCTTCGCTCGCGCCAACTGGTCCGTGGCCAAAGGGTTGAGGCTCTTTGCGGACCTCCAGTACCGCTATGTCAGCTATCAGGCCTGGGGCGTCAACGACAACTACGTTTCGGAGGAGGTCGGGATGCAGCCCATCGACGTGGACAAACAGTACCACTTCTTCAATCCCCGCGCCGGCGTGAGCTACACGCTCGCCGAGCGCAACAACTTCTACCTCTCGTTCGCCGTGGCCCAGAAGGAACCCACGCGCAGCGACTTCACCGACCGTTACAAGTTCGCGGCCGACGACACCTACCCCTCGTCGGAAAAGCTCTACGACTGGGAGCTGGGCTACCAGTACACGGCGCCGCGCCTCTCGCTGGGGGTGAATCTCTACTACATGAAGTACAAGGACCAGCTCGTGCCGACGGGCATGGTGAACGACGACAGCAACGCCCTCAACACCAACGTCCCGGACAGCTACCGCCGGGGCGTGGAGCTGTCGGCCTCGTGGCGCGCAACCGGGTGGTTCACCGTGGGGGCCAACGCCACCTTCTCGCAGAACCGCATCGAGAACTACGTCGACGCACTGAAGGATAGCCCCACCTACGGCAAGGAGCTGGGCGACATGACCATCGCCTATTCGCCCGACGTCATCGCCAACGCCTTCCTGAATTTCCACCACCGCGGATTCGAAGCCGTGTTCCACACCCAGCACGTCGGCAAGCAGTATTTCACCAACAACGAGAACGACGCCCTGTCGCTGGACGCCTACTGCGTGACCAACCTCAACCTCGCCTATACGTTCCGCACCCGTTCGGCGCGCAGCGTTCGGCTGGGCCTGCTGATCAACAACCTGTTCAATGCGGAATACGAGAGCAACGGCTACGGGTATTCGTACATGGACACGTGGAGCGGACCCGCGCCCGTACGCATCGACGAGGCCTACTACTTCCCGCAGGCGCCGCTGAACGTGCTGGCGAACGTCACGGTGAAATTTTAAAACGCGCGATTTCAACGCCGCTGAAACCGAATTTCAGCTCTGAAAACTAAATAATTGTGCTTCGTGCATTGCGAGGCGTCGCAGATGCCGTGGCAATCCGGGCGAAAGTCGTGACCTTACAACGCTTCCAGCAGATTCTCACGTCGGACCTTCGGTCCTCTTCGGAATGACAATACGAATGTTGAAACAATGGACATAAAATTCCTCCTGCAAATCGCCGGCGTCCTGTTGGGATTGCTCTACCTCTGGCTCGAATACCGCGCCGACATCCGGCTGTGGATCGTGGGGCTTGTCATGCCTCTGATCCACGGGGCGCTCTACTACAAATCGGGGCTGTATGCCGACTGCTCGATGCAGGCTTACTACGTGCTGGCGGGGCTGTACGGGTGGCTCGTGTGGCGCAGGAGGGGCCGAAAAACGGACGCCGGGCTGACCGGCCCTGAAGATGCGGAGGGCGCAAAGCGGGCCGCCGCGCTGCGCATCGGCCACACGCCCCTGCGGACGGTCCCGGCGCTCGCAGGGGTCTACGCCGCGGCGCACATCGGGCTGTACCTGCTGCTGACCCGCTTCACGGACAGCACCGTACCCTTCTGGGACGCGGGGACCACGGCGCTGTCGGTCGTGGCGATGTGGATGCTGTCGCGCAAGCTGGTGGAGCAATGGCTCGTGTGGCTGGTCGTGGATCTGGTGACCGCCGGGCTTTACCTCTATAAGGACCTGCCCTACACCGCGGGGCTTTACGCCCTCTACTCGGCGCTGGCCGTGGCGGGTTACCTCCGATGGCGGCGGCAGGCCCGGGCTTAAAAATCCGTTTTACCTGCGAACGCGCGAACATGCGAACAAGGGCGAACACCCCTTGTTCGCGTGTTCGCTTCTTTGCCCGGCCGAGAAGACAGAACCGCGGCGAACGATCCCGGCCCGATGCCGGAGCCGTGAAACGAAGGCCCGGCTAAAAGCGCGAGCGCCGGCGTAAGACGCCGGTTTTAAGAGTGAGAGCGTCGTATCGGATATGATCCTTTCTGCGGCCCATCGCCCCTTAAACCCGCCTTTTAGGCGGGCGCCCGGAGCCAACGTTAGACGGGACGAAGTAGGCGAAGGCATCTGCCGGGGAGTTTTTGGGTACCTTTTTGCGGAAAAAAGGTACAAAACACCCGCGACGATGTCGCGGCTTTCTCTGTACTTTTGATGGCAACCGACGCACGCAGCACGAGCAGAGACCGCTTGCGGGCTATGCCGTGCCAGAAGGAGGAAAACGAGCGTAGCGAAGTTAAAAGTACCAAAACCATCCGCATGTCGCTTTCGCGGGAACAACCTCCGGCCCGCGTTGAGCGGGCGCAGCAAGAACAAGACTATGCAGCCTCCCGCTCCGGGCACGCGGGCTGTCGGTTGTTCTTGTTCCGCTGCAAGCGAGAATGCGGACTTTTCTCGCCGCGTTTCGCGGCGAACGACTCGCCAGTCGAAGACTGCGATCAGTACTTTTTGCGGAAAAAAGGTACAAAGAAGTCTTGCGGGCGAAGACCGCGGTTGTTCTTATTCCGCTACAAGCGAGAATGCGGCGGTTTAAAACCGCTTCCAGAGGCGAGGGCGGGATTCTGCGCGAACATGGGCGAACATGCGAACAAGGGCGAACACCCCTTGTTCGCATGTTCGCGTGTTCGCAAAGCAGGATTCATTCGTCCCAGAATGCAAAATGCCGATTCAGCCCACACCTTGCACTTACGATTACATTTCATTACACACATTACATGGGTGAATGCCCCCTGTAATGGATGTAATGCCGTTAAGCGACACACGCTGTTTCCGATAATATAGAAACCATTCGGGGCGATCAGGTCGTATCTTTGCAGAGACATAACCCCATAGAAGTACGTATATATAGAAATATACGTATAGGGATACCTTATTTTATCCGCAACTTTGTTGCGGATTTTGCGTAGAGGGATTGGTGTAATACGGTAATGACGCGGTGCAGGGAATCCGGTATTTCGACCGTTCGGACTGGAACGAACGCCGCAGTTCCGCACGAACATGCGAACATGGGCGAACACCCCATGTTCGCATGTTCGTGCGTTCGGGACGAGAGCAAGCCGAAGCCGCCAGCCGCAACCTAAATCCCGCGTCTCAAGCGGGTCAGCCAGATGTTGCGGAACTCCACGGGACCGCCCTCGCTCTGAAGCGCGATATACCCGCTGCGGACCGATCCGGTGCACTCGTTCTGCAAAACGCCGTTGACACAGACCGCGATATGATCGCCCACGCAGACGATCTCGGCACAGTTCCATTCGCCTGCGGGCCGCTCGCACTCCCCGCCGCTGCGCGGCTTGATGAAGACCCTTCCGTTGCTCTCCGCCCCGGCGATCTTCGCGCCGCCCAGCCCCAGCAGGTCGCCCGCGCGCCCCGCCTGCAACTGACACTCGACAGCCTCGGGCCAAAGCCGGTCGCCGGCCTGCACGCGCTGGAAAATGCCGCTGTTCGTCGCCTCGCCGATCCAACGCCACTCGACGTGAAGCCGGTAATCGTCGTAGGTCTCCTCCGTGCGCATGTACCCGAACGGACTGCCCGCTATGCGGATATTCCCGTTCTGCACGGAGAAGGCATCCCGGGCGTCGCCGACGCCCTCCGGGTCGGTGACGCACACCCATCCGGCGAGGTCCCGGCCGTTGAAAAGTTCGGTCCGCGGTTCGCGGCTGCACGAACCCGCTGCCAGCGCAAGGGTCAGCGCCGCAAAAAGAAATCGCATTCTCATCGTCATCGTATCGTTTTCGGAGGTTGAAGGTTCATTCCGGCAGCCCGTGCTCTTCGACATGACGCAGAATCTCCTCGCGCAGGCTCCTGGGCGTGACGCTGCGCCGCACGACCAGCAGGTAGGAGTTGCGTATCTGCTCGCGGATGAAGGCGTCGGGCAGGTCGCCCGCGGTGCGGATGCCGTTCCAGTGCGTCTTGTTGAAATGGTAGGCCGGGCCGATCTCCTCGTACCGCTCGCGCAGCCGGACCGCCTCGTCGGGGTCGCACTTCACGGCCACCTGCCCGAAATCGTTCATATCCGCGCAGGCGTACATCTTCCCGCCGATCTTGTAGACCAGCGTCGTCTCGTCGAACGGCGTCGATTCCTCCGTGAGGGGCAGCGACAGGCAGTAGTCGCGGAAACTCAAAACATCCATAACGGGTTCTTTTCCCCAAAGATATGATTTTTTTGGCACATCTATTGCGTTCCGAAATGAAGTAAAACCAAAATCAGGGTAAAAAATGAAAAAAATTCTCCTCTGTGTACCTCTGCTGACAATCTTCGCGGCAGGATTTTTCGGCTGCTCGCAGCAGCGGCAATGGAACCACGAACAGCGCAAGGCGATGCGCGAAGCGCTGCGCAGCTACCGCCAGATGGTGTACCTCGACGACCTGAACGACGCCGAGTTCGTGCTCTTCTCCGACGAAGTGGCCGGGCAGCTCGAAAACAGTTATCCCGTCTACATGGAGTTCGTCCAGATGCAGGGCGTCGACGACACGGTGGACATGGTGGTCGTCTCGACGATCGTCGACGAACTGAACGCCGACGCCCGCAACATGCGGCACATCTACCCCTACAACTACCTCGTAGCGCAGGGCGTGCTGCCCGCAGGGCTTGACCACGAGCAGCAGAAAGCCTTTTACAACTGCTTCGCGGCGAAGGTCAATGCGACGTACGCCACGATGGACCAGTTCTTCAACGCCATTCTGGCCGACACGAGCGACATGTCGCAGATCCGCCGGCTGGAGAGCCAGTGTGCGAACGACCTTTTCAGCTGGGTGGTGACCGAGGTGGACGTGATCGAGACCGTTCCGG
>ERZ827492.710-NODE-710-length-29851-cov-5.458652_pt1 | contig 29851 bp, 22 predicted proteins | sample MGYA00519704_ERZ827492 | MGnify/ENA primary metagenome ERZ827492 (study PRJEB31778, sample SAMEA3449325) | human gut metagenome | biome: human gut; feature: human-associated habitat; material: faeces | place: United Kingdom | collected 2010/2012 ...
AGTATTATCTGCGCTTTTGGCTTAGCAGCTGCCGTGCCTCGCTCGCCGTATCGGCACTTAGAATTGTGCGGTATTGCCCTATTTCTGCTTTGAACAAAGTACGACAAAATGCCGTAAAATATAAGTATATCGTACCAGCGCAGGTTCGTCAATGGGGACACAAAAAGTGCATTGTAGGGGCGGGGCGCAGCACGCCCGGCCCTGCGGTAGTTGTTCAGCTCCCGGGTCGATGACGAGCATCGATCCCTACATGCAGAAGCGGATGCTTGCATCCGCGGAAACAAAAGAAAAGCCCCTTGCCGAACGTATCGGCAAGGGGCTTTCTCTGGTGCGCGGTACAGGACTCGAACCTGTGACCTCCTGCACGTCAAGCAGATGCTCTACCAGCTGAGCTAACCGCGCATATACGTCGCTGCGTTTCAGCGACGTATGTTATTATAGCATACTGCTTTGCAGAATGCAAGCCCTTTTTGCAAAAAAATCAGTCCAGAATCCGCCCGTCGGTGGAAATCGTTACGACCTGCCACGGAATGAACTTGCCGGACGCCTGCAAGGCGCGCTTGGCGGCATTTTCCAGCCCGCCGCAGCAGGGCACCTCCATGCGCACAACGGTGACCTCTTGAATGTCGTTGCTGCGGATGATGGCGGTCAGCTTCTCACTGTAATCGACGTCGTCCAGCTTGGGGCAGCCCACCAGCGTGATGTGCCCGCGGATGAACCGCTCGTGGAACGCGGCGTAGGCGTAGGCCGTGCAGTCGGCAGCGATCAGCAGCCGCGCACCGTCAAAGTAGGGTGCGTTCACAGGCACCAGCTTGATCTGCACGGGCCACTGGCGCAGCTGGCTGGGGGCCGTCGTCGGGGCGCTCTCCCCTGCCTCGGCGGGGTGCAGGGCCTTGGCCATGCTGCCCGGGCAGACGTGCATCGCCTTGGGCGCACTGCCGGGGCAGCCGGACATTTGGGCGGCCTTGTGCTGCCTGGCGGCCTGCACGGCGGCCTCGTTGTAGGGCGCGGCCTCGCGCTGCTCAAACGTAATGGCTCCCGTGGGGCAGTGCGGCAGGCAGTCGCCCATGCCGTCGCAGTAGTCGTCGCGCATCAGCGTGGCCTTGCCGCCGATCATGGCGATTGCGCCCTCGTGGCAGGCGGCGGCGCAGGCCCCGCAGCCGTTGCATTTCTCCTGGTCGATGTGAATGATTTGTCGTTTCATGGTCAGCCTCCTTGACTTTGTGCTGTCATTTTACTACAATGGCAGCAAGAGTTCTGTTGTAGCAACAACATGTGAGGTGCATAATTATGGAATTGCCGGATGTACCACTGTTCCGCGGCCTGACCGCCGACGAGGCCGAGGCAGCCGTAACCGCGCTGCGGATGCGCCGCAGGGCATTTGCCAAGGGGGAGATCCTGCTGGAGGCCGGGCAGAGAGCCCCGGCGCTGGGCGTGGTGCTGGCCGGGCGGGTGCACATGGAGCACCTGGACGTCTGGGGCAGCAAGACGCTGCTGGGCCAGGCCGGGCCGGGTGACCTGTTTGCCGAGACCTACGCCTGTCTGCCGGACGAGCCGCTGCGGGTCAGCGTTGTGGCCGCAGAAAACGGCGAGGCACTGTTTTTGGAGACCGGGCAGCTTTTGCAGTGCGGCTGCGAGCCGTGGCGCTGGAAGCTGACGCAAAATCTTTTGCGCATTGCAGCGCGTAAAAATCTGGGGCTGGCGCAGCGCAGCCTGTACACCGCCCCCAAGACGATCCGCGGGCGGATCACAGCGTACTTTTCGGTGCTGGCGCGGCAAAACGGTAGCCTGCGGTTTACGCTCCCCTTTGACCGCCAGCAGCTGGCCGATCACCTTGGTGTGGACCGCAGCGCCTTGAGCAATGCGCTGAGCCAGATGCAGAGGGAAGGACTGCTGGTGATCGATAAGCGGGAGGTAGAGCTGAAACAGGTGGAGGAGATGTGAGGGAGGCTGTCAGCGGCCCCGACCGCTGACTGATGAGGGGCAACCTTGCGGAGATTGCCTGTAAACGGGTTATTTCCGTGAACTTACCCCTCATCCGGCCCTGCGGGGCCACCTTCCCCCAAGGGGGAAGGCTTGAAGTCTGTATAAAAAGGCCGCTGACAATTATGCCAGCGGCTTTTTTATACATTTATCGTACCACCGTCTCCACCTGCGGTGCGCCGCCTGCCAGCTGTTCCGCGGTGACAGGCTGTACCTCGCCGGGCTGGTCCAGCTTCTCGCGGGCCACAGCCAGCATCAGTTTGATGCGGTTTTCCTGGTTGACGCGGGTCGCGCTGGGGTCGTAGTCCACGGGGGTGATGTTCGCGTCCGGGTGCAGGGCGCGGATCTTATTGATCATGCCCTTGCCCACAATGTGGTTCGGCAGACAGCCGAACGGCTGGGCGCAGACAATGTTGCCGTAGCCGCCCTCGACCAGTTCGATCATCTCGGCGGTCAGCAGCCAGCCCTCGCCCATCTTGGCACCCAGAGAGATGATGCCCTCGGGCTTTTTCATCAGCTCGCGGAACGAGCCGGGCGCGTAGAAGCCGTACTTGCGCATGGCGTCATAGCTGGCGCAGCCGATGCCGTCCAGCCAGCTCAAGAACGCGTCCGCGCCGCCCGCCACCAGCTTGTTGCCGCCGTACAGGTCGATGTCCAGCTTGTAGTTGGCCACGCAGTACTCCACAAAGCCCATCAGGCCGGGCAGGTTGACCTCGCAGTCCTGGCTTTCCAGAAATTTTTCCAGATCATTGTTGCCCAGCGGCGAGTATTTGACATAAATCTCGCCGACGACGCCGACCTTGACCTTCGGCACGCGGGTGATGGGAATGGTCGCGTAGTCCGCGGCAATGTCGTAGAACCGGCGCTTCATGTCATGGGCGGAGTAGTTCTTGTCGTCGCGGATCCAGCCCTGTATCGTAGAGATCCACTTCTCGGTCATGGCGTCGGCGTCGCCCCTGTGGTTCTCGTAGGCGTGGGTCTGGCTGCGCAGGGCGACCAGCATATCGCCGTAAAAGATCGACGCAATGACCTTGCGCAGCAGCGGCACGGTCAGCGGCAAACCGCTGCCCTTTTCCAGACCGGAGAAGTTCAGCGATGCTACGGGAATATTGCCGTAGCCCGCTTTGACGAGCGCCTTGCGCAGCAGCTTGATGTAGTTGGACGCACGGCAGCCGCCGCCGGTCTGGGTGATGAGCAGCGCAGTGTGGTCCAAATCGTATTTGCCGCTGTTCAGCGCGTCGAGAAACTGCCCGATGACGAGCAGCGCCGGGTAGCAGGTGTCGTTGTGGACGTATTTCAGGCCCAGCTGCGCGACCTCGCTGCCGCAGTTGCCGAGCACCTCGGTCTGGTAGCCCTCACTGGCCAGTGCCGCCTGCATGAGCCGAAACTGAGTCACGGCCATGTTCGGAATGAGAATTTTATGGGTCTTTACCATGTCCTTGGTAAAGTTGGGGGTCATGTATTCCATGGAATTGCCTCTTACTTTTTATCCTCTTTGCGTTCTTCCAGCGCCGCAAACAAACTGCGCAGTCTTATGTTCACCGCGCCCAGATTTGTGATCTCGTCGATCTTCAGCTGGGTGTACAGCTTGCTGCCCGCCTGCAGAATCTCGCGGGTCTCGTCGGTGGTGACGGCGTCCAGGCCGCAGCCGAAGGAGACGAGCTGCACAAGGTCCATGTCGGGGTTCTCGGTGCAGTATTTCGCGGCGGCGTACAGGCGGCTGTGGTAGGTCCACTGGTTCAGGACGGAGGTCTGGAACTTCTGCTCGTGCCAGCTGACGGAGTCCTCGCTGATGACGGCAGCGCCCTGTCGGATGATGAGCTGGTCAATACCGTGGTTGACCTCAGGGTCAACGTGGTAGGGGCGGCCCGCCAGCACAATGATGCGGCGGCCTTCCCTGCGGGCCTGCGCAATGATCTCGGTGCCCTTGTCGCGCAGCTGCTGCATGTGGCGGGCGTACTCGTCGTAAGCCGCGTCGATGGCCTCATGCACGGCCTTTTTGCCCAGCCCCGGGAAATATTTGTCCAGCGCCTGCTGGAATTTCTTGTAGAAATCCTTGCGGCGCTCGAGGTTGAAGTAATCGTAGATGAACTTCGTCGCCTTCAGCTCGGGGCAGTTGCCTTCGAGCACCTCGGGATAGTAGGCCACGACGGGGCAGTTATAATGGTTGTCGCCCAGGTGCTCGTCCAGGTTGTAGCTCATGCAGGGGTAGAAGATCGCGTCCACGCCCTGCTCACACAGCCAGTGAATGTGGCCGTGGCTCAGCTTGGCCGGGAAGCAGGCCGTGTCGCTGGGGATCGTCGCCTGGCCGCTCTGGTACAGTTTGCGGTTGGAGAAGGGGCTGACGACGACCTCAAAGCCGAGGCGGCTGAACAGCGTGTGCCAGAACGGCAAAAGCTCGTACATATTCAGGCAGAGCGGGATGCCGATCTTGCCGCGGCTGTTCGCGGGGGCTGCTGCCTTGCGGTAGCCGTCCAGCAGCTTGAGCTTGTAGGCGTAGAGGTCCAGGTCCTCGTTGTTGGCCTTGCCGGTCACGGGCTTGTCGCACCGGTTGCCGGAGATAAAGCGCTTGCCATCGGCAAAAACGTTGACGGTCAGCTGGCAGTGGTTGCCGCACCCCTGACACTGCACGGTGTTGACCTTCTGGCTGAAATGCTCCAGCTCCAGCTGGGTCAGCACGGTGCTGCGGGCGTGCGCGCCTGCCTTGGCCTTGCCGAACAGGGCCGCGCCGTAAGCGCCCATCAGGCCCGCAATGTCGGGACGGATGACGTTGACGCCCATCTCTTTCTCAAAGGCGCGGAGCACAGCCTCATTGTAGAAGGTGCCGCCCTGTACCACGATGTTGCGGCCCAGCTCCTCGGGGCTGGACGCGCGGATGACCTTGTACAGCGCGTTCTTGACGACGGAGATGGACAGACCGGCGCTGATATTTTCAATCGAGGCACCGTCCTTCTGCGCCTGCTTGACCGAGGAGTTCATGAACACGGTGCAGCGGCTGCCAAGGTCAACGGGCTTGTCGGCAAACAGGCCCAGCGCGGCAAACTCCTTGACGTCGTAGCCCAGCGCCTGGGCGAACGTCTGCAAAAAGCTGCCGCAGCCGGAGGAGCAGGCTTCGTTCAGGAAGATGTTGCTGATCGCACCGTCCTCAATTTTGAAGCACTTCATGTCCTGACCGCCGATGTCGATGATGAAATCCACGTCGGGCAAAAAGTGCTTGGCGGCGGTAAAGTGCGCGACAGTCTCGACAAGACCGCGGTCACAGTGGAACGCATTTTTGACGAGCTCCTCGCCGTAGCCGGTGGTGGTCACGCTGGCAATCTGCAGGCCCGGGTGATCCCTGTAGAGACCGAGCAGCGTATCCCTGACGAGCGGAATCGGGTTGCCGAGGTTCGGGCGGTAGCGCTCGAACAGAATGTTCGCGTCGTTGTCGATGACGACGAGCTTGATGGTGGTGGAGCCGGAGTCGATGCCGATATGTACCGGCCCACAGTCTGCGCCAAAGGGCAGGCAGGGCACGGTGGCCTTTAAGTGGCGGGCGTGGAAGTCTTCGTACTCCTGTTTGTTTGCGAACAGCGGCGGCAGGCTGACGTAGGTCGCTGTGGCGCTGTAGTCGTCGAGACGCTTGGCAACCTCGCGCAGGTCGGATTCCTCGTCGGCATAGAACGCCGCGCCCATCGCAACGAAGAGCAGGCTGTTCTCCGGCAGGGTGCCGGTGACACCCAGAGTCTTGTCAAAGCTCCGGCGCAGCGTCTCGGAGAAGGTCAGCGGGCCGCCGAGATACAGGATGTTGCCCTTGATGGGGCGGCCCTGTGCCAGACCTGCAATGGTCTGGTTGACAACGGCCTGATAGATCGACGCCGCGATGTCGCCCGCCTGTGCGCCCTGGTTGATGAGGGGCTGGATGTCGCTTTTGGCAAAAACGCCGCAGCGGCTGGCGATGGTGTAAGTGCGGGTCGCGGCCTGCGCGGCCTTGTCCATCTCGTCGGCGCCCATCTTCAGCAGGGTCGCCATCTGGTCAATGAACGCGCCCGTGCCGCCGGCGCAGCTGCCGTTCATGCGGACCTCGGTGCCGTTTGTCAGGAAAAGGATTTTGGCGTCCTCGCCGCCCAGCTCGATGATGCAGTCGGTGCCGGGGGCCAGCCGGTTGGCGGCCACACGGGTGGCAAAGACCTCCTGCACGAAGGGGACCTTGCAGCTGTCAGCCAGGCCCATACCGGCGGAGCCGGAGATGGCTAAGTAGGCGCGGCCATCGGGCAGATATTCGGCGGCAACCTTCTCAAGCAGCGCCCTGCCCTTCTCTAAAATATGGCTGAAATGGCGCTCGTAGGTCGAATAGACGATCTGCCCGGCGTCGTTCAGCACAACACATTTAATGGTGGTGGAACCAATGTCCAGACCAACTCTCATAGGATTTTGCCTCCTGCGGATGGAGTGAAATTGCGGGATATGTGCGCCGGGTCTGCCCCGCGGCGATACAATATCAGATTATATTATACAGGGTTCTGCACGATTCGGCAAGAGTACGGTGCAGGAAAACACGTTGTCAAATGCAGAAATCTGTCCTAAAAAAACACCGAAGCGGTGCAGGAAAGTCCTGCACCGCTTCGGCATCAAAAGAAAAGAGGAGTATGGATGAAAAACTTGGGGTTCTGTTCTCAGGCCCGGGTCCCTGCTCCCTTCCTGAGAACACTTATAGTATACCCGCCATTTGTGTTAAAGTCGTGAAGGAAAATTCAACAAATTAAGAAGGGTTTGTGAACAAACCAAGCCTTTCCCCCAGGGGGAGTCGCACTAAACAAAAACCACCCGGCGCAAAACCGAGTGGCTATGTACAAACTTATTGCTCCTCCCGGCCCAATTTGTCGATCTGATCCTGCAAAAGCTGGGAGATCGGGCGGCGGGTGTTGCGCAGACGGTGGACCGGGGCGGCAGGGGCCGTGTGGTGTACGGGCTGTGCCTTGGCCTTAACGCGCAGACGCTCGGCGGGCTTTTCGGGAGACGGGGCGGCAGGCTTGGCGGCGGCAGCGGGGCGCGGCGGCACCGGTGCGGGAATATCCGTTTCCGGTGTGCCCTGCGCAAAGCTGCGCATATCGGTGCCCAGATCCTTCAGCTCGGCCTCGGTCTGGTCAAGCGCCTGATAGATGGCCTGCGTCAGGCCGTCTAAATCCAGCGTGGCGGCGCTCAGGCGCTCGTCCACGCGGGCCAGACGCTCCCGCACCAGCATGACGCCCGACGCAATGCTGCGGGCATTCTCCGCCATGCGGTTCTTCTGGGTCTCGGCCTGCTGCTTGAGCTCCCGCTCTGCGCTCTCGGCGTACAGGCGGGCATCGGCCAGGATCTTGCCGGCCTCGAGCTTGGCCTCCCGCACCAGATCGGATGTAGGGGCAGCCGGGGCGGCGGCAGTGTTCAGCGCGCGCGCGGCGGTCAGCTGCTTTTGAAGCTCGTCCACCTGCTGCTGCAGATCGTGGCATTTCAGCTGCCAGATGTTGGCGTTTTTCTGGGATTCCCGCTGGGTGGACTGGAAGGAGGCCGTCTTTTTCTTGATGGTCTCCAGCTGCTCGTCCGCCTCGCGGCGCTTGGCCTCGGCCGTGTCTGCACGCTGGGTCGCGGCAGCCAGCTCGGCCTTCAGGGCCTCCATGCGGCTGTCGGCGGTGCCCCGCTCGCTGCGCAGCTCGTCCAGCTTGGACTGCAGCTGCTGCAGCTGGCGGTTGTACTCCAGCTCGTGCTGCTGGGCCTCGTTGGCCAGTGCGTTCATGTAAGCCAGCACGTCATTTTTATCAAAGCCGAACAAGCTGGAACGAAAACCCTGTTCCTGAATGTTCATCGGTTCAGACGGCATGGCTTTTTACATCCTCTCGCAAAAAAATCATTAAGAACGCTTGTTCAGGATGCTGAGCAGGTCGTCAAAGTAATCGCCGTCATCCTCTTCCTCGGCAGGGGCTGCGGGCTGTGCGGCCACAGGCGTGTCCATGCCGGTGCTGAAGGACTGGGTGAAGATCGGGTTGGGCATGACGGGGTTGACCTGCGGCTGGACAGGCTGCACGGGCTGGACCGGAGCAGCGGCAGGCTGTGCGGCGGGCTGGGCAGAGGCCTGTGCGGCACGCTTGGCGTCAACATGGGCCTGAATGGGCTCGTCGACCTCGGGCGTGCTCTCGAAGCCTGTGGCAACGACGGTAATGCTCATCTCGTCGCTCAGGCGCTCGTCGAACGCAGTACCCCAGATGATGTTGGCATCGGGATGCGCGCTCTGGGTGATCATGCTGGCAGCGGTCTCGACATCCTCCAGGCCAATGTCGGGGCTGGAGGTGATGTTGATGATGACGCCGCGTGCACCGGCAATGCTGGTCTCCAGCAGCGGGCTGGAGATGGCAGCCTTGGCGGCGTTCTCGGCCTTGCCGGCGCCCTTGGCAACGCCGACGCCCATGTGGGCAAAGCCGGCGTCCTTCATGATGGAGCGGACGTCCGCGAAGTCCAGGTTGATGAAGGCAGGAATGTTGATCAGGCTGGAGATGCTCTCAACGCCCTGGCGCAGCACGTTGTCAGCGGCCTCGAAGGCGTTCATCAGGGTGATCTTCTCCTGGCTGATGAGCTTCAGGCGCTCGTTGGGAATGACGATCAGGGAGTCGACGTGCATCATCAGGGAGGCGATGCCCTGCTCGGCCTGCGCCATCTTGCGCTTGCCCTCAAAGGCGAAGGGCTTCGTGACGATGCCGACGGTCAGGATACCCAGATCATGGGCCGTCTCGGCCACGACAGGGGCAGCGCCCGTGCCGGTGCCGCCGCCCATGCCGGCGGTGATAAAGACCATCTGCGCACCCTTCAGCGCGTTGGTGATCTCGTCCTTGCTCTCCTCGGCGGCGCGCTGGCCGATCTCCGGGTCAGCACCGGCACCGCGGCCCTTGGTCAGCTTGGCACCAAGCTGGACCTTCTGGGTGGCCTTGGAGTTGAGCAGAGCCTGCTGGTCGGTGTTCATCGCGACGAACTCGACCCCGGACAGACCGGACTCCACCATGCGGTTGACGGCGTTGCCGCCGCCGCCACCTACGCCGATAACCTTGATATTGGTTACATTTTGCATTTCTTCGTCGAGAACGAATGCCATGAGTGTATCCCCCTAAAAGTGATGTTGTGAAACCGGATTCCTGGGGTGCACCCACGCATGGGCACACTAATCCGTGATTTTTTACATATAACTGTTTATAAGAATAGCAAATTTTCCGCGCAATTTCAATACCTTAGCGAGAAATTCATAAAAAAATACGGCCTGCCCTGCCCTTTTGGACAACGCAGGCCGCGATAGAGACTGTGTTTTTAGTGCAAAGCTACATACTTTGTGTAAGAATGTGAAAAATTTGAGAAGTGGAGCTGCCATGATTGGCCGTGTACCGGGGCGGCTCCCCCGTAGGGGCCGGGCATGCCCGGCCCGGTGGTGTAACGTGAGCGGCAGTCTGCGGGCAGTCTCAGGAGATCTCCGCCCCCAGCCCGCGCAGCGCCCCGGGCAGGTCCTCATACCCGCGGGGGATGTGCCCGGGGTCGCGCAGGCGAGTCTCACCGTCCGCGGCCAGTGCCGCCGCCAAAAGCGCCGCTCCGCCGCGCAGGTCGGGCGCGGTGACGTCCGTCCCGTGCAGGACGGCCCCGCCCGGGAGCGTCAGCTGCCGCCCCCTGACTGTGCAGGCCGCGCCCATGGCGGCAAAGCCCGCGGCACAGGCAAAGCGGTTGGCAAACAGGCTGTCGTAAATTTCGCTCTCCCCCGCTGCCGTCAGCAGCACGGCGGCGGCCAGCGGCGCAGTGTCGGTGGCAAAGGCGGGCCAGGCATCGGCCCGCAGGTGTGCCCCGCCCCGCAGCGGCACGGCGGGGTCACGGGCCAGCCGCACGCAGTCTCCGGCCCGGCTGACCTGCACGCCGGTCCCGGCCAGAAAGCGCAGAAACGAGTCATAGCTGGCCGGGTCGCAGCCCGCAATTTCGATCTGTCCGCCCGCGCACGCCAGTGCGGCGGCGTAGGTCGCGGCGGCGATGCGGTCCGGCAGCGGGCGGTGAAAGGCTCCGCCCAGCGGTCTGCCGCCCTGCACGGTCAGCACCGGCGTGCCCGCGCCCTGAATATCCGCCCCGCAGGCAGACAAAAACGCGATCATGTCGCCGATCTCCGGCTCCTGCGCTGCGCCGCGCAGCACGGTCTGCCCCGCGGCGCAGCAGGCGGCCATCAGCAGGGTCATTGTGGCCCCGACGCTGGGCAGCCGCAGTGTAAAATCCACCCCATGCAGCGGCCCCGTGCGCCGCAGCGTGACGGCGATGCCCTCCAATTCGACCTCGGCCCCCATGGCGGCCAGCCCGGCCAGGTGGATGTCCACGGGCCGCGGGCCGAGGCGGCAGCCCCCGGGCAGCGGCAGGCGCACATAGCCGACGCGGCAGAGCAGCGGCGCGAGATAGAATACCGAGCTGCGCATGGCCCCGGCCAGATGCTCCGGGATGTCGCCGCAGAGACGGTCCGCGGGACGGGTGCAGAGGTCCGCCCCGCAGCGCCGCACCCGGGCTCCGACAGCGTCCAGCAGCGCCAGGCTGGTGTCCACGTCGGCCAGACGCGGGACGTCCCGCAGGCGGCAGGGGCCGTCGCAGAGCAGCGTCGCCGCCAGCAGCGGCAGGGTGCTGTTTTTGGCGGCGGCAGGCCGGATGCTGCCGTGCAGGGTGCGTCTGCCGTGGATGGTGATCGTCTGCATGAGAGGGGCCTCCTAAACCTATGATATTGCCAGAAAGCGGGAGGATGCGCGGCAGGGGCCGCATATATGTGGCCCGCAGCCTTCCGGCAGACAGCCGGCTGCCTTACACGCGCGGGCCGGGCATACCCGGCCCCTACCGGGCGGCATTGTCAGTCAACGGGCCGCCGCCGCATACGCTCCCCTCGTCCGGCCCTGCGGGGCCACCTTCCCCCCAGGGGGGAAGGCAAGGGGTATCTCTACCCCGTTATATGCCGCGCTCCCTCCCGCTTATTACAGCAGCAGCGGCTGGATCTGCACGCCGCGCAGCGCGGCCTCTAATGTGTCGGGCAGGAGCGTGAAATCGCTTTTCAGGCTGCACGGCTTTTTGTAGCTGTCGTCCTGGCCGAAGGGCACAAAATAGTAGCTGCGCCGCTGCAAAAGCTGGCCCAGCGCCGGGGCACTGCCCGAAAGCCCATCGTTCGTGGACGGCGCGATAATCACGGGCCGTCCGCCGCGCAAAAGGCTTTTTGCGGCCAGCGTCACGGGAGTCGAGCTGATGCCTGCGGCCAGCAGCGCCATCGTGGTGCCGGTGGCCGGGGCGATGATGAGCGCCTCGGCAAGCCGCTGCGGGCCGAGCGGCTCAACGGCCTGCAGGGTCGTCAGCGGTCTGTGGCCGGTCACTTCATATAAGGTCTGCCGCAGGGCCGACGCGGTGCCAAAGCGGGTATCCAGCCCGGCGGCGCTGGCACTCAAAACGGGCAGGACGTCCCACCCGCGGGCAGTCAGGACACGCAGCTGGGGCAACACCGCAGCAAAGCTGCAAAAGCTGCCGCACAGCGCAAAGGCGACGGTGCGTTTGGATTGGGTGGTCATGGGGCGGTGCTCCTTTCGTTGGGATCGCGTTCTTCCAGGATCGCCAGCACGGTCTGTGCAATCAGCGCCCCGGCTGTCTGCGGTGCACAGCGGCCCGGCAGGGCCAGGGCGTGCTCGGCGTGCAGACCCAGTTCCTCGGCGGCGGCAAAGTCGGTGCCGCCGGGCAGACTGGCCAGGTCAATGATGAGCGCCCCGCCCGGCAGCTGCTGCAGAAGGGCCCGGGGCAGCACCGGCGCGGGGATCGTGTTGATGACGGCGTCAAAGCCGGGCAGCAGTGTGGGCAGGGCCGTCAGGGGCGCGGCGCGGCACCCGGCACAGCGGGCATTGGCGCGCTGCTCGGGGCTGCGGGCGGCCACGGTGACGCGCCCACCCAGCAGCACCAGCCGCCGTGCCACGGCACGCCCGACGCGGCCATAGCCCAGCACGAGAAAGCCGCTCTCCCAGATCGTGCGCTCCCGCAGGCGGAGCAGCAGCTCAAGACAGCCCTCGGCGGTGGGCACGGCGTTCAGGCATTCCAGCTCGGGCCGCAGAAAATAATCGATCAGCGGCAGCCCGGCCTCCCGCGCGGCCATCCGCACCGGCATCCCGGGGCGGCCCGCTAAGATCAGCGTCCCCTGCCCCGCACCCTGCAGTGCGCGGGCGACCTCGTCACTGACGCGGCCCTGGGACATGGGCAGCAAAATGTAATCGGCTGCGGCGGCATTGTCGGCGGCGGTCACGCCGTAACCCGCACGGCGCAGCACGCGCGCCGCCGCCTGCTGGCGGGCATCGTGCCCGACCACGCAAAATGTTTTCGGCATAGGCGCTCACCTCAGTTTGATTTGCGCCATACTATGCCGGGGCGCGTGTACCTGTGCCTTCTGCCTTCCCCCGAGGGGGAAGCCACGGCACGCAAAAAAAGGCACCCACCTTTTCCTAAAAGATGGATGCCTTTTTACTCAATAATATTTCAGCCCGTCGCACTGGCCGCGCCAGACGAGGAGCGGGTTGATGGGCACGGTGCCGATGCGCAGATCGGCCACAACGGTCCTGCCGCTGGTGCCCAGCAGCTGGCCCTGCTTGACATCGTCCCCGGCCTCGACGTCCAGTGCGGTCAGGCCGTAGAAGATGCTCCTGAGGCCCGCGCCGTGGTCGATGACGACGGTGTAGCCGTAGCTGCCGCCAAGGTCCTCGGCCAGCAGCACATGGCCGCTGGCGGGCACGATCATAGAATCCTTCGACTTCTTCGGCTTGATGACGACATTTGTCGAGGTGCGCCCGCCGTAGCCGTAGTTCGTGCTGCGCTCGCTGTAGGAACGGCCCACGTACTCGGTCATGCCGTAGAGCAGCGGCGTGTCAAAGCTGTCCAGGAACGGCTGCACAAAGCCGCCCACGGCCCACTGGATCTCGCCGCCGTCAGTCGTCAGCAGCCTGCGGACGGCATCGGGGGCGTCGTCCGCGCCGATGTAAGGCGACGTCAGCTGGGACTTGGCGCTGTAATCCTTGTAGGAGTAGGAGGCCGCGCGGACCGACAGCGTCAGCGTTTCGGTATAACCGTCGGCAGTCACGGTCAGCTCGGTGTTTCCGGTCTCGGCGTTCCACGGGATGGGCAGGTAGCAGATCCAGCCGTTGGCGGCCCTGACGAAGCCTGTGCTTTCCAGCGGGCCCGTCAGCGTCGGTTCGGTCCGGCTCATGGTGCTGCCGACACGCACGGCGGCCACGCTGCCCTGCTGCACCGTCGGTGTGCAGAGCGTGATGGACGGCTTGATGCTGACGGTGAAGCGGAACTGCCAGGTCTCGGTGCCGGTGACGCTGGAGCGATCCTCGGCGGCGCTGTCAGACGCGGTGACGACGAGTTTGGCGTCAAACGTGCCGTTCTCCGCAAACAGATAGCTGCGGAAGCCGGTGACGCTGCCCTCGTACACGGTCTCTTTGTCGGCGTCGGTGATGGTCAGCTGGGTGCTGTAATCGGACGGCGTCACGATAATATCCGGCGATGCGTCGGATATGGCATCCTCGAGCACAACGGGAGAGGAATTGAGCGTTTCGGCGTAGGTGCGCCTGAAAAAGCTGCCGACCACCGGCACGTGCCACTTGTAGGCCGTGGGAGCAAGCTCCTGGCCGTCAAAGGTGACCTTGACTTCGGGCAGCATGTCAGGCGTGGCGCTGCGGTAAAGCCATGCCACGCCGCCGCCTGCGATGATGAGCACGAACAGCACAACGAGGAGCAGCCACTTGAACATGCCGAACACACCGCGCCCGAGGGCCTGCGGGATCGTATCCTGCGGCTCGTCGTCCTCGTCGTCGCCGGCGCTGTCATGCTGCGGTGCCTCGGGCGCCGGGGCAGGCCCGGCAGACGGCGCGGGGTTCTCCTCCAGCCCGGCCATGATCTGCGCAATCGAAAGCTGCGCCGTGCGGGAGATGTTCGCCATGCGTGCGGCCTCAGCGGCAAGGGCTTTATCGTTGGCAAGGTCATCGCTGAAAACAAGGCCGGACGGCTCGGCAGCGTCCTCCGCGGGGACGTCCCCGGTTTGCTCGGGCGTGTCGGTGACGGCTGTGTCTGCCGCGGCGGCCTCGGGGGGCGCTTCTGCCGCAGGCGTATCGTCGGCGGCAGGGGCGTCCGCTGTCGGTTCGGGCTCCGTCCCGGCAGGCTCGGCCCTTTCCGCAGGCTCGGGCAGCTCCGGGGTACTCGGGACATCGGGCACGGTGGGTGCGGCAGCGTCCTCCCGGGCGGGGGTCTCCGGCGGTTCGGGCTTGTTTTCAGATTTGGGCTCGGCAAGCTCCGGCGCGGCGGGAACGGGGCTCTCCTGTGCGGGGGCCTTGCGCTCCGGGGTCTCGTCAGCCGGGGCTTTTTTCGTCGTCTTAGCAGCCTTCGGCGTCTTGGACTTTGCGGTTTTTGTTGTCTTTGTGTTTTTTTTGGCCCGCGGCTTCTTGGGGGACGCGGCAGGCTTTTTTGTGCTCTGCCCGTCTGCGGCGGGCGGCTCGGCGCTGTCCGTCGGCGCAGGGGGCGTGTCGGCGGCAGACTGGGGGCTGGCTGCCTTGCGGCGCCGGGGCTTCGGCTTGGGGGCCTCCTCCGGCTGTACCGCAGTGGATTTCTTATCTTCTTCCATACTCACACTCACTCTTTTAGGGACCTTTATGGATGCCCGGCAAAACGGCAGCGGCACGGCAGGCCGGGTGTGCCGTGTGCAGCTATTTTATTCAGCCTCGCGGAATTGCAGACCACTGTTTCCGTCCAGCGCGGTCTGCGGGTCGGTGGATTTGCTGCCGATGCGCAGCTCGTAGATCAGGTTGTGGGCCGTCCCGGCGGTGCCCAGCGGGTCGCCGGCGGACACACTCTGCCCGCGCTCCACGCCGACAGTCTCCAGCCCGTACAGATAGCTCTTTACGCCGCAGCCGTGGTCGATGACCACCGTGCCGCCGGTCAGGGTCAGCGTGCCCGCAAAGACAACGTTGCCTGCCTGCGGGGCGGTGACGGTCTCGCCGTCCGCGGCGGCATAGGTCAGGCCGGTGGCCTGGCCGCTGCGCTGGCCGTCCACCATCTGGGTGACACCGTACTCCATGGCGACAGCGCCCGCGCTGGGGGCCTCAAAGCGGCCATTCCAGAGCTTGGCGGAGCTGCCCGTTGTGTACAGCGGCCATATAGCGTTGCGGAACTCCTCCCCGCCGCCGGTGTCCTCCTCGGCGGGGACGGTGACCGTATCATACATGGTGCGGGTGACGGTCAGGGTGATGTCCTTCTCCAGGCTCCCGCAGGTCAGGTGCAGCGTATGGTCGCCGCCCTCGGCGTTGTAGGTCACGGGAATATAGCCCATGTAGCCGCTGGCGGTCTTGCGGAACCAGACGGTGCCAAGATCGGTCTCCAGGCTCGGCTCGCCGTCCAGAATGCCGGACAGCTGCACAGCCACGATGCTGCCCTGCGGGGCGCGCTCGGTGCTCAGGGTGACCTTGGGGTTCATCGCCATCGTGTAGCCGGCGCGGTAGGCGTACCAGCCCACGGGGTCGCCGGGGTTGTCCGCACTGCTGTGGTGCGCGGTCACGATGATCTGATAGTCTCCGTTTTGTGTATAGGTATAGGTATTGCAGTCGGCCAGTGCGCCGGTCCAGACCGTGCCGTCGGGCGCGGTGATCTGAAGCTCGGCAGCGGTGACCCAGTCGGGCAGGACGAGCTGCGGCACGGTATCGGTGAAGGTGCCCAGCTTCTGCACGGTCAGGTTCGTCGGGCTTTCGTAGGTCTTGTTGACCTTATCGCCCAGCACCGGGATGACCCAGCTCCAGCCGTTGGGCTCGAGGGTCTGCTCACCGAAGGTGACGGCCTCCTGCGGCAGGGCATCCGTCCCGGTGCGGCTGTAAAGAAAAGCCGCCGTTCCGCCCAGGATGGCGGCAATCATAACGGCGACCATCACAAGCCAAAGCAGCAGTTTACGCATATTGTGTTTTCTCCGTGGCAGTATGGCATTGCCAAAAAGCCGGACGCCGTCAGGTCGGTGCCCAGCCGGGTTGTGGTGGCAGAAAGGCTTCCCCTGCGGGGGAAGCCTTGAGGATCATTTACTTCTTCTCCTCTGCGGGGGCGGAGGGGATGTTCTCGTAGGTGGTGGAATCCTCGTCGTCGTAATCGTCATCCTCGTAGTCGTCGCTGAACAGCAGGCGCTCGTACTCGTCCAGCTCCTTTTCACGGTGGTAGAGATAGAGTGCGGCGGCGGTCAGGGCACCGGCAGCGGCAAACAGGAACGCCAGAACGGCACCGAAGGTGGTTTTCTTCATCATAGTAGTTCTCCTTTTGCAAATACTGCGCTGTAACGCAGCTTTCGTGAAAAACGCCGCAGCGGGCGTGCATACAAAGCAATAACGCTAACCTTATTATACCCGACGCAGAGGGCAATTACAACCCGAACATTTGTAAAATATTAAAGGAAAGATAATAGACCACAGCTTTAAAGCAGAAAAGAGGAAGGCCGCGGGCCGGTGCTGCCGGCGGCGTGAGGAACGGACGACCCGTAGGGGCCGGGCATGCCCGGCCCGGTACCTTCTCGCAAACGCCCGTTTATGGGTAACCTCCGGGCCGCATATATGCGGCCCCTACCGCGCGGCAAATAAAAAAGTCCCCGGCAGCATGACACTGCCAGGGATATTCTTATGCTGGAATCAGAACAGCCTATCCACCGGGTACAGCCCATCCTCGCTCATCTTTTTCAGGGCTTCGACCAGCTCGGGCTTGTCCTCACGGTAGGTGATGCCGTGCCATTTGTCGGCACTGGTCAGCACATGGACGTCCGCCTTACCGGCCTCCAGCGCGTTCGTCACGACGGTGGGAAGGTAATACTCGCACTTCATCGGGTTGACGGGCAGGCTGGCCTGCAGGAACGCGGCAAAACCGGCCTTGGCCTCCTGCACGTAGGCGGGGGTGAAGCCCCACAGGTTCATCGAGACAACACAGTCAGCGGGCAGGTCGGCCCAGCTCTTGCCGCCGTCCTCGCTGTAATGGATGCCGTCGGCGTAGGGCTCGATGCAGGTGCGCTCGGTCACGCTGACGAGGTTGCGGCTCTCGTCGGTCACGCAGACGCCGCGGCTGACACTGCCGTTGGCGCTGACCGTGTTGCCCAGCAGGAAGCCGACCATGGCCCAGGCGTAGCGGTCCCCGTCGGCGTGGGTGCTCAGGTAGTCGTAGATGAGCTTGAAGCCCTGCGGGCCGTAGTAGTCGTCGGCGTTGATGACCGCAAACGGCGCGTCGCCGATGGCCTCCTCGGCCACGAGGATGGCATGGGCGGTGCCCCAGGGCTTGACGCGGCCCTCCGGCACGGTGAAGCCCTCGGGCAGCTTTTCCAGCTGCTGGTAGGCGTAGCGGACCTCGAACCCGGCGCGCACGGCACGGGCACCGACGGCCTCTTTAAACGCCTGCTCGATCTCATGCTTGATGATAAAGACGACGGTCTTGAACCCGGCGCGGCGGGCATCGTACAGGCTGTAGTCGAGGATGGCCTCGCCGGACGGGCCGACGGGGTCGATCTGTTTGAGTCCGCCGTAGCGGCTGCCCATACCGGCGGCCATGACAACGAGGATCGGTTTGGTAGACATAGGCTTTTGCTCCTTCTTCTAAGACTGACTGCGCTGTAGGGGCCGGGCATGCCCGGCCCGCGCGTGTATGGCAGACGAACGCCCGCCGTAAAGCTGCGGGCCGCACATGTGCGGCCCCTACCGGGCGTCGCCACATTGATTTTTATCTTACTCTTTTTTTCTGCCACTTGCAAGCACCTTATAAAATTAGAAAAAACTGCGCAATTTCCGCAGATTGTGACCCGGTTTGCTATGGCAACTTAAAACAGAAAATGCTATAATGAATAAAACTACAAAACAGGAGGGCTTTTTTCCGATGGAACATACCGGAAAACGTGCGCTGGTGCTGGCTGGCGGCGGGGCCAAGGGCAGCTATCAGATCGGCGTCTGGCGCGCTCTGCAGGAGCTGGACTGGACGCCTGACATCATCACGGGCGCAAGCGTCGGCACGCTGAACGGCTGCCTGTTCACGATGGGCAAGATCCAGGAGGCCGAGGACCTGTGGCGCAGCCTGGAAATTCACGATGTTCTCGAAGTCCCCGCAACGCTCAAGCCCGAGGAGCTGCGCGCGTTCTTCCTCGACATCATCCGCAGCGGCGGACTGAACGTTGAACCGCTGGCCGAGATGATCGATCGTCTGATCGACGAGGACGCCGTGCGCACATCGCCTATCCACTTCGGCCTTGTCATGACCGAACTGGGCAGCCTGCGCAGCGTGCAGTGCCCCATCGAGGACATCCCCGAAGGGCAGTTAAAGGACTATATGCTGGCGTCCAGTGCCTGCTTCCCGGCCCTGCGCCCGCGGGAAATTGACGGTGTAAAGTACATTGACGGCGGCTGGCGCGACAATATGCCGCTGGATCTGGCCGCAAAAATGGGCGCAGCGGAGCTGCTCGGCGTCGATGTGGACGGCATCGGCATTGTACGCCCCAACACCACCGGCCTGCCGACGCGCATCGTGCGCAGTCATTGGGATCTGGGCCCGACGCTGGACTTTGACCCCGCCCGCGCCGGGCGCAACATCGCGCTGGGCTACTTTGACACGCTGCGGCTGTTTGGCCGCTGCGGCGGCACGGCCTACGCCATGCTGCCCGACAATGAGGAATTTCTGGCTCGCTTTGCCGAGCAATACCAAAAGCTGCTGGCCGAGGTCTGCGCCCGCGCACCGGAAATTGACCTTGTGGAGAAAAACGCGCGGCAGCGCGCAAACTACCCGGCACCCTACGCACCGAACCCGAGTGCGCCCACCCGCGGCGCACTGGCCCCGCTGGAGCTGGCCGCCGAGCGCGTCGGCGTGCCCGAGGATATGCCCTACACGCCGAAGCTGCTGGCCGCGACCTTCATGGGCAGCTTTGACAAGGACCCGGCAGACCGCTTCCCCGCCCTGCTGGACGGCAGGGACAACACCCTCGTGACCGAGCGTGCCATCGCCGCCGCCGTGCCAGAGGAATTCGTGACCGCCCTGGTCAGCAAGACCCTGGGCGAGCTGCCGATTTTGTAAAAAGGCTTCCCCCTTGGGGCCCCGCCCGCGTTTGCCAAAGTATCGCGCTGTAGGGGCCGGGCGGTAAGCCTTTAACGGATGTCTGCGGCGAACCCGCCCCTCATCCGACCCTGCGGGAAACCTCTCCCGGAGGGGGCCAAGAAGAAAAAAGGAGGCATCCTATGCACACCTATACCGGCGTACCGGCGTCCACCGGCATTGTGGTCGGCCCGGTTGAGCAGATCGACCACGGCACCACCGGCCTGCACCGCATCGTCTGCGACCCGTTCCGGGAGCGTGCCCTCTACGATGTCGCCGTCGTGCTGGCCAAGGACGAGCTGCGCCGTTTGAGCCAGCGCGCCAAGGGGCCGGACGCGGATATTCTGCTGTTCCAGATCGCCCTGCTGGAGGACGAGTCCTTCACGAACGAGATCGGTGACTATATCGCCGCCGGTGCGGGCGGGGCTGCCGCCGTCGAGCGCGCCGAGCAGATTTTTGCGGGCCGCCTGAAAAACGTCGATGATGAGTACATCCGGGAGCGCAGCGTCGATGTCTGCGACGTCTGCCGCCGCGTGGTGGATATTCTGGACGGACGCCCGCGCCGCCGCCTGCATCTGAAGCGCCCCAGCATCCTGGTGGCGGACCGCTTCTTCCCCAGTGACCTGTTCAGTCTGGACCGCCGCATGGTGCTGGGCCTGGCCAGCGACCAGGACAGCACGGTCAGCCATGCCGCCATCATGGCCCGCAGCATGGGCATCCCGGCGGTGGTACAGCTGGGCGGCGGCACTACGGCCATGGCCGTGGGCCACCGTGCGATCCTTGACGCCGACAACGGCACGCTTATTGTGGAGCCGGACGGTGCGCAGATCGCCCAGGCGGACTGTAAAATTGCATTGAGCCGCCTGCACGGCCAGAAGCCCGACCCCGTGGCCGCCCTGCCCTGCCTGACGAAGGACGGCACGGCCTTCCGCCTGATGCCGACCTGCAACATCAGCGACAGCGACGTGCCCCATACGCGCGGCGCGGCGGGCATCGGCCTTGTGCGCACCGAGACCGCGATTCTGTACGACCAGAGCGACGAGGTGCAGACCACCCGTCTGCGCGAGCTGCTGAAAAGCGCCGAGGGCGTGCCCGTGCTGCTGCGCACCTGCGATACCCGCGCCGACGACGACGCCCCCTGGGCCGGGGAGACGCAGGACCGCCTGCGCGGCAACCGGCTGTTCAAGCCGCAGATCCGGGCGCTGCTGCGCGCCGCCACGGACGGCGACCTGCGGGTCGTATTCCCAATGATAAAAGATGTGGCCGACTGGGATCGCTGCGTGAAGGAGGTCAACACCTGCCGCGACGAGCTGCTGGCCGAGGGCCGCGAGACCGGCCCGATGATGCTGGGCTGCGTTGTGGACATGCCGTCCGCCGCGGTCATGGCCGGGGATATGATGGAGCACGGCGCGCAGCTGATGGCTGTGGATATTGAGGATCTGACCCGCTACACGCTGGGCCTTGTGCAGAACCCCACCGCCGCCGTGAACCAGCTGACGAACCCCGCCGTGCTGCGCCTTGTCAGCGGCATTCTGGAGCAGGCGCAGGAGCACGGCGCACAGGTCTACCTCTGCGGTATCACCGTGGCCGCCGTGGATGCCATGCCGGCCTATTTAAAGCTCGGCATCCGCACCTTCAGCGCCGAGCCCGCGGCGCTATTGCCGCTGAAGAAGCTGCTGATGGAGCAGGAGCTGACGCAGTAGCGCTGTAGGGGCCGGGCATGCCCGGCCCGCAGGCTTCCCATAAATAGGGCGATTTCGCGAGGTGCAGGGCCGCACATGTGCGGCCCCTACCGGCAGCTTGCAGGGGAGGGATGAATCCCTCCCCTACTACTTAAAAAATGAAAATGCCCGCCGTGTTTCCACGGCGGGCATTGTTCATGCGATCAATTACTGAGCAGCAGCCTTGTTGGCGCGCTTAGCCATGCGGCTGATCTTGCGGGCAGCGGTGTTCTTATGGATAACACCCTTGCTCTTAGCAGAGTCGATGGCAGAGACAGCAACCTTAACGACGGTCTCCTTGTCAGCAGCATTGCTGTCGATGGCAGCGTTTGCCTTCTTGACCACTGTTTTCAGGTTGGACTTGACGACCTTGTTGTGCAGAGCCTCTTTCTTGGCCTGAACAACACGATCCTTCTGAGATTTAATATTAGGCATTCGTTCCACCTCCTTGGTTCCCCATAACAGTACAAGTTATCCTACCACACTTTTAGCAAAGTTGCAAGGGCTTTTTGAAAAAAACTTCATAGAAACCAAAAAAATCGCATAAAATTCTGGTACAAGGGGGTGTGTGCCATGCAAAAGCTGCGCCGGTGGGCGGCGGCTGCGCTGTGCGGGGCCGCATTTGCGGGCAGTGCGGCGGCGGTTCTGGCCGCGTGTGCGGTCTGCCCCGGGCGGGCGTGGATCGTGCGTGGGGCGCTGTTTTTGCAGGACCCCGCGGCGGCTGCGGCCATCGCCTGGCCAGCGGATGCCGCCCGGGCCGCCTACAAGCCCCAGAAGCCGGACCGCCGCCCCACGCCCGTGCCCACGGCGACGCCCTCCCCGGCCCCGACAGCTGCGGCAACGCCCACGCCGGAGCCGTCCCCCGCTTCCACGCCGCTGCCCAGCGCCGCGCCGGAGCTGGACGACGCGGGCCGCATCCGCAGCGTGACGCTCAGGCAGGGCAGCGGCGACGGCTATGTAGCACTGGCCGCAGGCAGCATCCGAAACAGCACCGAGCACCCCGACGCTGACCTGCGCGCCGCTGTGACGACGCAAAATTTACCGTTTGCCGTTGAAAAGAACAGTGCCCTGCCGCAGGTGCTCATCATGCACACCCACGCCACCGAGAGCTACCAGACCTGGCCGGACCCCGTGTTTGACCCCGGCTACACGGCCCGCAGCAAAAGCACGGCGCTGAATATGTGCGCCGTCGGAGAGAAAATGGCGCAGGTGCTCAACGCGGCGGGCATCCGCACGCTGCACGACGAAACGCTCTATGACGCGCCCGGCTACACCGACAGCTATAAGCGCAGCCGCGCGGGCGTGCAGGCGTATCTGGAGCGCTACCCTTCTATAAAGGTCGTGCTGGATGTCCACCGCGATGCCATCGAGGACAGCGACGGCACGCGGGTCAAGCCCGTATGCGAGATCGACGGCGAGAGCACGGCGCAGGTCATGGTCATTGCCGGGTGCGGCAACGGCAGCAGCATTGCCCTGCCTAACTGGCGGCTCAATCTGCGTTTTGCCGCCGAATGGGAGGCCACTATGGAAAGTGCCTACCCGGGCCTGACCCGCCCCGTGCTGTGCGGGTATCGGTTTTACAATCAAGATTTAACGACAGGCAGTCTTTTAATAGAGATCGGCGGCCACGCGAACACGCTGGACGAGGCCCTCCGCGCCGGAGAGTACGCCGCCAAAGCGTTAGCCGGGGTGCTGGGAGGGTAAATCTCAAAATCTTTTATTACAATTTTAATCGAGGTCGGGATTCATCCCTCCCGGGCAGCTTGCGCCGCCGCACACTCCCACGGGCGGATATGGAATCCGCCCCTACGGTAGGAATCGGCGTCCCCGACGCCCCACAGACCTTCATGGCATCGCAAACGTAACATCATCGCCGCGCGGTAGGGGCCGGACATGTCCGGCCCTGCACCTTCCCATAAACGCCTGCCCGCGGGATACCTCCGGGCCGGGCATGCCCGGCCCCTACAACCCTGCAACTCTGCAACTCTGCAAATATCGGCTCTTTACTTTTTATAAAATACCTGTTACAATAGGAACATTCATATATATAAAGAGGAGTGGACTATCCATGCAGAGAACGGAACTTGCATCGCTGTACAAGGCCACCCCTGCAGACGGCACCAAGGTCACCGTCTGCGGCTGGGCCAAGACTGTGCGCGATTCTAAAAATATCGGCTTTATCTCGCTGTCCGACGGCAGCTGCTATAAGCCCGTCCAGATCGTTTTTCAGGCCGACAAGCTCGCCAACTATGCAGAGATCGCCAAGTGCGGTCTGTACACGAGCTTTGAGGTCACCGGCAGCGTTGTTGTGACCCCGGGCGCCAAGCAGCCCTTTGAGATCAATGCGGATGAAATCACCGTGCTCGGCCCCTGCGGCGGCGACTATCCGCTGCAGAAAAAGAAGATGGGCATGGACTACCTGCGCACCATGACCCACCTGCGCCCCCGCACCAACACCTTCAACGCTGCGTTCCGCGTGCGCGGCCAGGCGGCGTTCGCCCTGCACCAGTTCTTCCATGAGCACGGCTTTACCTACGTGCATACGCCGATTTTTACCGGCTCTGACTGCGAGGGCGCCGGTGAGATGTTCCAAGTGACCACCCTTGACCTCAACGATATTCCCCGCAACGACGAGGGCGGCGTTGACTACACGAAGGACTTCTTCAAGCGTCCTGTCAACCTGACCGTTTCCGGCCAGCTGGAGGCCGAGGCCATGGCCATGGCGCTGGGCAACGTCTACACGTTCGGCCCCACCTTCCGCGCCGAAAAGAGCTACGACACCCGCCACGCCGCCGAGTTCTGGATGATCGAGCCCGAGATGGCCTTCGCCGACCTGAACACCTATCTCGAGACCGCCGAGGCTATGACCCGCTACGTCATCCGCTACCTGCTGGACAACTGCCCCGACGAGCTGGCCTTCTTCAACCAGTTCTTTGACAAGGGCCTGATCGAGCGCCTCGAGCTGGTCGCATCCAGCGACTTTGCCCGCGTGACCTACACCGACGCCATCGAGCTGCTGAAGAAGAACAACGACAACTTCCAGTATAAAGTCGAGTGGGGCACCGACCTGCAGACCGAGCACGAGCGCTACCTGACAGAGCAGATCTTCAAGAAGCCCGTGTTCGTCACCGACTACCCGAAGGAAATCAAGGCATTCTACATGCGCCAGAATGAGGACGGCAAGACCGTGGCCGCCGCCGATATGCTGGTTCCCGGCATCGGTGAGCTGATCGGCGGCTCTCAGCGTGAGGAGCGCCTCGACGTGCTGGAGGCCCGCATGAAGGAGCTGGGCCTGAACACCGCCGACTACGACTGGTATCTCGACCTGCGCCGCTACGGCAGCGTCAAGCATGCGGGCTACGGTCTGGGCTTTGAGCGCCTGCTGATGTACGTCACCGGTATCCCCAACATCCGCGACGTCATCCCCTTCCCCCGCACCTGCGGAGGCTTCTGATGCAGCCCATTGCCGCACCGCTGCTGCAATGGTTTAACGCAAACAAGAGGCTCCTGCCTTTTCGGCAGGAGCCTTCTGCGTACCATATCTGGGTCAGCGAGATCATGCTCCAACAGACCCGCGTGGCAGCGGCTATCCCCTATTATGAACACTTTATCGCGGCTTTGCCGGACCCCGCCGCGCTGGCGGCCTGTGAGCCGGACGCCCTGCGCAAGCTGTGGCAGGGGCTGGGCTACTACAACCGCGTCAACAATATGCAGAAGGCTGCCCGCATCGTCTGCGAGCAGTACGGCGGCGACCTGCCCGCCGACTACGACGCCCTGCGCAGTCTGCCGGGCATCGGTGACTACACGGCAGGCGCGGTGGCCAGCATTGCGTTTGGCATCCCCGTCCCCGCGGTGGACGGCAACGTCCTGCGCGTTTTTGCGCGGCTGTACAACGACGACGCCGACGTTATGGCTCCGGCAACGAAGAAAGCCTTTACCGTGCGGGTGCTGGACCAGATGCCCAAGGCCACGCCCGGCCCCTACAACGAGGCCCTGATGGAGCTGGGTGCGCTGGTCTGCATCCCCGGCACGCCCCACTGTGAGGAATGCCCGCTGGCCGATTTGTGCCGGGGCTATGCGGCTGGCCGGGCGGACCAGCTGCCTGTGAAGCCCGCGCCCAAGGCCAAGGGCAAGGTGCCCGTGACGGTGGCGTTGATTGAAAGTGAGCAGGGATTGCTTTTGCAGCGCCGCCCCGCACGGGGACTGCTGGCCGGATTGTGGCAGCCCGCAGCGTGGGAAAAAGCGCTGACGCGGGACGAGCTGACCGCCGCGCTGGCGGGCATCGGTGTACAGGCCGCGCTGGACGAGCCTCTGCCCCCCGCAAAGCACGTATTTACGCACAAGATTTGGGAACTCGGCGGCTGGAAGGGCACCGCCCCCGCCTGTGCTCTGCCCGACGGGTATGTCTGGGCCGCGCCGGAGGATTTGGCAGAGGTGTACCCCGTGCCGAATGCGTTCGGGGCGTATGTGAAGGCGAAGTGAGGGTGAGTTTCTCATGGCCATGAACGGCCAGACCCCTCAGGCCTCGCGGGCTCTGCTCGTTTGCCGCTATGTATAACCTCCCGTGGGCTGTGCGCCAGCCACGCACCTCCCCGGAGCGGTCAAGACCGCTCCCTACAAACCGGCCGTGAACGACATTCCGTAGGGAGGGGTCTTGACCCCTCCGCGCCCGTGTGCGGTTAGCGCCCGTAAAAAGGCAATAGAGCCGTAGGGGCCGCACATGTGCGGCCCGCAGCCTGCCCGTCAGCACCCGTTCCAGGAAAGCCGCGGGCGGCATATATGCCGCCCCTACAAGCCATCCCGCAAACGCCCGCCTGCCTTATACGTCCCGGGCATGCCCGGCCCCTACAATACAACCAACAAAAACAGGAGCATCACCACGCACGGTGACGCTCCTGTTCTTTTTTACATAGTATGGCTTGCTGCGGTCACTCCAAATTCCCGGTCAGCAGCATGACAGAGGTCAACGCGGCTAACGGCGCGGTCTCGCAGCGCAAAATCCGGGGTCCTAACCCTACGGTCACAGCCCCGGCGGCCTTCGCGGCCTCGGCCTCCTCGACGGAGAAGCCGCCCTCGCTGCCGGTCACGATGGCAACGCGTTTGTACTGCCCGGGGTGTAGCACCTCCCGCAGGGGTGCGCCGCCGCCCTCGTAAAAGAACAGCACAACGTCAAAATCTGCAAATGCTTTGCAAACCGCGGCAAAATCGTTCAGCGGCAGGGCCACATGGGGCAGCATGGCGCGGCCCGCCTGCTTGGCGGCCTCGGCGGCAATGCGGTTGTAGCGCTCGTTCTTGACATCCTCTTTTTTTGGCGTGGCTACGCAATACCGGCTAAAAAACGGCACGACCTCGGTCACGCCCAGCTCGACGCTGTGGCGGATGACCTCCTCCAGCTTGCCCGCCTTGGGGTAGCCCGCAAACAGCGTCACAGCGCAGTCCGGCTCGGCCTTGCTCGTCGTGCCGTCGGTGACGGAAAACTCCACCCGCCCCGGCTCGATAGCCGTGACCGTGCCGAGGTATTCCAGCCCGTCCGGCCCGCAGAGCACGACCTCCTCACCGATTCTGGCGCGCATGACGTCGGCCAGATGGTGGGCGTCGCTGCCGGTCAGCGCGGCGCGGCCATCGGCCAGCTCCCGCGTAAAATAACGATGCGGCATAGATCAAGCCTCTTTCTTTTCGCAGATGATGCAGACCCAGCCGCGCTTCTCCTTGACCTCGACAGGCTCGAGACCCGCGGCCTTCAGCCCGGCCAGCACCTCGTCCTTGCGCTCGTCGATGATGCCGCTGGCGATGAACCGTGCGCCCGGGGCCATGAGCACCGGCACATGCGGGGCCAGCGACAGGATGGCAGCCGCCACGATGTTGGCCGTGATGATGTTGTACTGGCCGCTGGCCTTGTCGGACAGGTCGCCGACGAGGACTTTAAAGCGGTCCGCCATGCCGTTGCGCGCGGCGTTCTCGCCTGCGGTGCGCACGCACATGGGGTCGATGTCCACGCCCTCGGCGGAGTCTGCGCCTAATTTCAGCGCGGCAATGGCCAGAATGCCGGAGCCGGTGCCGATGTCGAGCACGCGCTCCCCGCCCTTGACAAGGCTGTCCAGCGTCTCGAGGCAGAGCGAGGTCGTCTCATGCGTGCCGGTGCCAAAGGCCATGCCGGGGTCCATGACGATCCTGATGCGGTCCGTCCGGTAATCCTCCCAGCCGGGCACGATGGCGAGGCGCTCGCCGATGTCCATGGCGTGGTAGTACTTCTTCCAGGCGTTCTGCCAGTCCTCCTGCTCGACGCCGGTGGTGTTGAGCTGGTAGCCGATGCCGCTGTTTTTCAGCCGCTCCTCAAACAGGGGCAGCACCTCGGCGGGGTTCTCGTCAGGGGCAAGGTACATGTGTACGATCACGATGTCACGCGGTTTGTCCAGCAGGTCCTGTTCAATTAAGTCAACGTGGGCGATCTCCCACGCCTGCTGCTCCAGGTCGCTGTAGTCCTCAATATAAATGCCGCCGTTGGCAACCATCGTTGCGATGGCTTCGGCAGTGTCGGCGTCGCGCTTGGCGACGGTGATGCTGATGTCAGTCCATTCCATGTGGGTGGCTCCTTTATAAATTGCTTGCGGGCGCATACGGAATGCGCCCCTACGAATAACGGGCGCGTTGCAGGGGCGGCCATTGGCCGCCCGCGGAACGCGGTGGCTGCCGCAATGTGCCTGCGGGCGGGCAATGCCCGCCCCTACATGCCCGTAGGGGCGGATTCCATATCCGCCCGAGAACTGCGCCATAACCCCATTTTTACCTATTATACCGTATTTTCCCCTATAATTCAATCACAGAAAGGAGAAATCCCTATGCAAATCACACGCTTGTCTGCTGCTGAATGTGAGGACCTCTACCGCTCTGCCCTGCCGCGGGATTTCCCTGCCGCCGAGCTGAAGCCGTTTGCCGAGATCCAACGCCTGCTGGAGTCCGGCGTCTACGAGCCGCTCCTTCTGACCGATGACGCGGGCGCACGGCTGGCCTATGCGTGGCAGGTCGTGCTGCCGGGCCAGCGCACGGCGCTGCTGGACTACTTTGCCGTGCGGTACGACCTGCGCGGCAGCGGCGTGGGCACGGCGGCGCTGGGGCTGGTCCGGGACTACGATGCCATGCGGGTACACGACCTGGTGCTGGAATGTGAGCACCCCGCCGAGGCTCCCGACCCGTCCATCGCGCGGCGGCGCATCGGGTTTTACCTGCGGGCAGGCGCGCGGGCCACGGCGCTGGAAAGCCGGGTGTTCGGCACGCGGTACGCCGTGCTGGCCCTGCCCTGCGGCGGTACGGTCCCCGACGCGGCGCTTTGTAAAGAGCTGCGCACGCTGTACAAGGTCATGGTGCCGCACCCGTATTATCGCGGGCAGGTCATATTTTACGGCAGCTAGGCACATACTACCCCCAAAAAGGGGAGGAATGAAATGTGAAACTGGATCCCAGGCAATATGATGAGATGGTCAGCCGCGCGTCGCCGCCGTCGCCCGTGGTGCGGGACTGCGCGTGGGCGTTTTTGGTCGGCGGGGCCATCTGCACCCTCGGCGAGGCACTGCGGCAATTTTTCCTGATTTGGTACGACAAAACGCTGGCGGGCACGCTGACGAGCATTGCGCTGATTTTTCTGTCCGCCATTTTCACACTGCCGGGCTGGTACCAAAAGCTGGCCGCCAAGGCGGGCGCGGGGACGCTGGTGCCCATTACAGGGTTTGCAAACTCCGTCGTCAGCCCGGCGATTGAATTCAAGGCCGAGGGCTGGGTGACCGGTGTAGGCGCGAGGATTTTCGGCATCGCAGGGCCGGTCATCGCGTTTGGGACGCTGGCCAGCTTTGTGTGGGGCGTGCTCTACTGGCTGCTGGGAAAGGTGGGGTGACCGATGACGCGCAGAGGCGATACCCTGCTGTTTGACGCGCCGCCCACCGTGGCGGCCTGGGCCGCGGCAGGCGGCAAAAAGGAGAGCGAAGGCCCGCTGGCGTCGGCCTTTGACTTTGTGACGCAGGACGCGGCTTTTGGCGAGCAGGGCTGCGAAAACTGGGAGCAGGCCGAAAGCCTCTTGCAGCGCAAGGCCGTGGAGCTCTGCCTGCGCAAGGCGGATATTCCGCGTTCCAAAGTCGATATTGCGTTTGCGGGCGACCTGCAGGCCCAGTGTACGGCCAGCAACTACACGATGCGGGAGCTGGGCATCCCGTTTGCGGGCGTCTACGGCGCGTGCTCGACCATGGCGGAGACGCTGGGCCTTGCCGCGGTGTTTGCGGCGGGCGGCATGGCCGAGCGGGTCCTGGCGCTGACAAGCAGCCATTTTTGCGCGGCAGAGCGGCAATTCCGCACGCCGCTGGAGTACGGTTCCAAGCGCACCCCCACGGCCCAGTGGACAGCCACCGCCGCGGGGGCCTGCCTGGTGCGGGCGCACGGCAGCGCGGGCGTGCCGGTGCTGTCGGTGACGTTTGGCCGCGTGCAGGATTTTGCGGTGCATGACATCAACAACATGGGTGCGGCGATGATGCCTGCGGCAGCCTCGACGCTGCTGCGATATTTTTCGGCCACGGGGACAAGCCCGCAGGATTTTGACGCGATCTTTACGGGCGATTTGGGCGAGGTCGGTACGGCACTTCTGCATGAGCAGATGGCCAAAGAGGGGCTGCCGCTGGACAACCATAAGGACTGCGGCTGCTTATTATATGACACAAACAGTCAGAATGTACAGGCGGGCGGCAGCGGGGCAGGATGCAGTGCGGCGGTGCTGTGTGGGAAGATCCTGCCGATGCTGGCCGCGGGACAGCTGCGCCGCGTGCTGTTTCTGGCAACGGGTGCGCTGATGAGCCAGACCACGTTTTTGCAGGGGGAGAGCATCCCGGGCATCGCCCACTGTGTCGAGCTGGGAGGTGCGGTATGAGCTATGTCTGGGCGTTTGTGGTCGGCGGCGCGATCTGCGTCGTAGGACAGCTTTTTATTGATTACACGAAGCTCTCCCCTGCCCGGATCCTGACCGGGTATGTTGTGGCGGGCGTAATCTT
>ERZ827492.711-NODE-711-length-29839-cov-15.646857_pt1 | contig 29839 bp, 35 predicted proteins | sample MGYA00519704_ERZ827492 | MGnify/ENA primary metagenome ERZ827492 (study PRJEB31778, sample SAMEA3449325) | human gut metagenome | biome: human gut; feature: human-associated habitat; material: faeces | place: United Kingdom | collected 2010/2012 ...
GAGAAATAGAACGTTTTACCGGCTTTTGAAAAGTTCGCCTGCAAAGTACTGTTCGAACTTTGCAACTGCACAGTGGTGCTGGCTGAGGAGGCATTCATAATTTTTGCATCTCCTTTAGTCACAGTCCATCCGGAAAATGTGTATCCGGATTTTGCAACAGCGGTGATGGGGATATTGGTTTTTACTTTGTATGTTCCCCCTCCGGTAACAGTTCCTCCGGAGGTCGGATTGGCAGTCAGGGTCAAAGTACGTTTCTTTTCCTTGAACTTGCACTTGAATTTATGATCCTTGCCATTCAGAAAAACTTGATATGATACAGAACTTCCACTGCCTGTATAATTGTACTTTTGGGGTTCATCTGACGGTCCCCCGTAGAAATAGTCTATCTCATATCCGTCAGAGGCTTCAGCACCTACCGTGGGTCTTTCTTTACCATCATAAAGTCCCTCTCCATAAGCGGTACCACCGATAAACGATACGGTACGTGAGTCCGCATCCTCTTCTCCGTCAACCTCGATAGTCACCGCGGTCTTTCCGGTTGTGAGCTCTTTTTCAATTTCTTCACTGCATGAGCAGCCTAAGAAGATGGTTGCCAGCAGCACAATGTAATGTAAATGATTTGTTTTCATAAATTGTATTTTGATAGTTTTTAATATGCAAATGTAAGTAGGAAGCAGTACAACCTTTTTGTGCTGCCCTTCACTAAATTTTAATTTTCAGTTGGATATCAAAAGATTTCTTGAAATAATATGTATTTCGTTCATTGTCATATTCAATCTCTGCACCCATGGCCCGGAGCTCTAAGAAGTAATTAATGATTGTATTGCGATGTACGCCCATTTCCTTCGCTATTTTTGCGGCACTTCCTGTATGTTCTTTTTTCAGCAGACGGGTCAGTGTCTGTAATCTTTCCATGTAGTCCAGTATTCTCATAATCCTCTTCTTTTTCTGATGTATGGCCTGACCGGCCTTCCGTACTTTCTCACCTCATAATGCAGATGGTTTCCCGTGCTTTTTCCGCTTGATCCGATGAATCCGATCACTTTGCCACTCCTGACCTCTTCCCCTTCCGGAACATAACAGGCGGACAAGTGCCCGTACAGGGTCACAAAACCATAGGCATGGCGTATCATCACACAGTATCCATATCCTCCATTTCTTCCTGAGTATATGACCTTTCCATCAGCTGCGGCATGCACGGTCGATGCAAGTTCCGCCGCAATATCCACTCCTGAATGGAACCTGCGCTGTCCGGTAACCGGGTCGCTCCTCCATCCGTAGGCGGAACTGATACGGTGGAACCGGTGTACAGGGGGATGTACCGGTATCCTGTATTCCAGATGATGCCTCTCCACGATGTCCATGATCTCCCCGATGCGCTCAAGACTGGAACACCGGGAGAGTGCGTCCTCCAATATGGCCCTTTCCTTATCAGGTACCGGACAGAAGAGGCATAGGAACAGAACTAGTTTCGTTATCATGTGGTATCCTTTATGGTTTTCCTACAATCTCCGGGAACAGTATCTCCGCATTGATCAGCTGTTTGTTCTTCAATTTGTAATAGAAATGTCTTCCCCCGTTTCTCTCCTGTATCTCTATGATGAGCACCTTCTTGTCCGGTATGGTGAATTTCGGAAGGGCGACCGTAAAGTCACATGAGGAAAGCGCAGCCACCTCCTCCGGACGGTTGAAAGAGAAGAGGGGCTGCTGCTCCAGCTGCTGGACGGCGGTCTTTTTCCGTTTTTTCGCATCTTGTATATAAAAACGGATGAAGTCTATGGTATAGCCGATCTGGGAACGGTTGTGCAGCCCGAAGCGGAACAGCAGGATATCATTGTCCACAAAGATATTGGTCACGCAGAATCTCATGCCGGCCACCTCGTCCCTGATATTGGTCAGCAGCTTCGGTCTCCGTGATATCTCTTTTTCAAGCAGTGCTTTCTGCCGGGTATTCCGCTCTCTTCCCTCCAGTATGGCCACCTGCTTCTTTTTGGTGTCCTGTTTGTCCACAATGAAGGAAAATCTCTCACATCCGGGCGCATACCGCAGGTCAAACGTATAGAACCTGCCGCTTTCGGTGATGGCTGTAAGGTTGGTCTGCAGGGCAAACGGCGACACGGCCCTGAGTGCGACAATATTGTTCACATTCTCCGCTTTCTCCACCTGTACGGTGGTGTTTCCGAAATCCACATACACGATTTTTTCCGGATAGATCACATGGGTCAGTTTCTCGTCAGAAACCGGAAGAACCGCCGTTCCCGGCATGGTACCGCCCTCCTTGTAGACAGCCTGCGCTCCCTCGTCGAAGGATATGCAATAGGTGTAATACCTGCTGTCCTCCGTAACAACCGACAGGTTGGTCTCTCCTTTGAAATCCCTTACCGTTGATTTCAGCCGGATGACGGACGGACATACCTGTATGACTTCCCCTATGATGTTCTCATCCCCCATGTTCAGGTATTTCACGGGAGTGGGGAATATCATATGGAGCGTCTTCTCATAACCGATCTTCAGGTTTCTGCACTCCAGCTCGTCAATACGGGGCTGCTGGGCTCTTCCTGATAAAAAAGCAAACAGGAGAAGTATTCCTGTGATGTAAATTCTGTTTTGTCTCATATCTTGATAAATTATATTTTAATAGTTTGATGTTTATCTTTGCATCCGGCTTTAGAATTTGATTCGTGATGGATTTCCTGTATGGTTTCCATTGTATAATTTTTGTTTTTATTTATTGTTTACTTTTCAGGTTCCGGACCATTATCCGGGACTTTTGCTTCTCATTCTCATCCACAGATGCCTTTTCATCACTTCTTTGCCCTGACTGTTCGTGGCGTGAATACACACTATTTTAATGTTTCAATATGCCGTTTCCGGTCAGCTTTCCCCCGTTTCTTTTTTCTCCATCAGAAACACGGCATAGTTGGTCTTGATGGTGACCTTCACTTTCTTGATATTCTTGCTTGCGGCCTGCTTGGTGGCGTTCACCACACCGTTCACGCCTCCGGCAATAAGCTGGCTGCCCATGTCCAGGCCTCCGGTTATCTGCGGATTTGTCCCGTCCACCGCCCCGGCCGTGGCATCCTTGTTGATTTCCGCCTTTGCGTTCCCCGGTACATAGATACCTTCCATTGCGTCAGAAGAATATACTTCTTTTTTAAACGGAAGGATATTGCCGCCCACATTGACTGTCCTGATCTCCACAATGACCCTTTCGCCGTCTATCTTCCTCACTTCCCCGTACACCGGCGAGTCCTTCCTCACCCGACGGCCGTCATCGGTGAGACAGTCCTCACCCAGACGCATCTTCAGCGTGGATCCGGCCATCACGACCTGGTCGGAATGCACGTACGCGCGGATGGCGTTCCGCCTGCTGCTCTTGTGCAAGGCGACCGTGTTGAATCTTGTCCTTGCCTCAGGGGCTTCCTTTGTCTCTTCCTTCTTCTCCACCTTCTTTTTCTCCTGTTTCCTTTTTTTCTTCTTCCGCAGTTCACGGGTGATACTGTCCAGGTTCTCTTGTGTGGGAAGGATATAGGAGGCGGTATCCGCCTTCCGCCCGTATTCCTCTTCCGGCGGCATCTCACTGTTGATGATGAGTTGACGCATACGCTCTATGTCCACCGGATTGTCCCCGCCCTGTCCCTCCGCCTGCTTGCGCAGGGGGGTACGCTCGAGCTGGGCCTTCACATCCGTAATGGTCACATCCTTGTTGTCCGTGCTAAGACGGACGGTGTTCTGATTCTCTTCCTTTCCTTTCATCGCGGAGATTGTCCAGATGACAAGAAGGACAAGTAACCCGAACACGCTGACAATGATTACTTGAGTCTTCTTCATGTTCTTCTGTTTTATTCAATTCCTTTCTTTGTTTCCATCCGAGCTATCCAACAGCTCGTATTCCTGTGTATAGTTCCGGAAGAAGAAGCCTGTCACATTCTCCGGATAGGACGGGGTGGTGCGTATGGCGTCGCCCCGGCTGTATATCCTTATACGTTTGACCCCGCCGGCATCATGGATGGACAGGATGGAGGTGAACAGCACGTTGTAACCGTCATCACGTATCCCGACCCTGTGCAGCTTCTCAAACACGCACTTGTAGATGACACCCCTGTCCGCCGCGTCGGCATAGGCGCGGTCGTTCAGGTATTTGTTCCAGATGGCGTTCAGCTCGGATTTCTCCACCAGAAACACGGCCTGCGCCTAGTTTCCGGAGATGCTCATCCTGTCGAAAGAGTTTACATAATAGGCCACCGCGTTGCAGTGGGCCTTCAACAGGGTCTCGTATAACTTGTCCGTTTCCATGGACTTCAATTGCAGGAACTCTCCGCCGGTATTCACGACAAGGATCCTGTCCGTCACTCCGCGGACGGTCATGTTCATGAAGAACAGCACCAGGGCGACGATGGCCGCACACAACAGGCTGACCGCCTTGACATAGACGGAGGACCGCTTCTTGGCCTCTCCCAGTGAGGCGAAGTCCCTCACCATATTCTTTATATCCATTTTCATATTCTTCCGTTGTTTTAAAAAAGGTTATGGATCCTGCCTCTCACAATCGCCAGCAGGGACAGTTTCAACGCAAGGGAAAACAACACCTGCAGGACGACATTCCACGAGGTGTTCATGACATACTCGCAGACGATGGCGTCCGAAAACTTGCTGGCAAGGATGAAGGCCGGTACCATCAGATAACAGACCAGCAGGTTCTTGCACCACGTATGGAAATACGTCCGGGTACTCTCGTTGTAGAAACAGGCTATCGCCACAGGGGATATAAGTTCCAGCAGGAGCAGGAACATGTATCTGCCGACTATGAACAGGGTCTGCGCGTACATGTAGAAAGGGGCGGCTATGACGCCGGCCACATACGCCAGCAGATAATCGAACGAACTGCCGACCGGATTGAGCAACACGCCGGCAACGTCCATTACCGACATGTCGCTGAACTGTTTCTCGAACTGTGCGATTATCGGCTTCTGGAACAGGTCGGCCACATCATAGACCTTTCCGCCGAATCCGGCCTGCAGATCGTCCATCAGTTTGCCGAACACCGTTTCCAGGGCTTCCAGCAGCACGGGGAACAGTGCGACGGCGGCTATGCAGAATACATACTGCCACACCAGGTTCATGTAATCCTTCATGGTGGGCGTGCCGTCCTCGTTGGACTGCACCTCCCGGTATACCGTATACAGACGGTGGATGAGCGTGACAGCCATGAATCCCGTCACTACCGCATAGAAGGCTTCCACGGCGATGTTCCCCCGGATACTTTCATAAGCATTGTGGATATGCTCGACCGATATTTCTGTTATTGATGCCATATTCCTATTCCGTTACAAGCCCCAAATTCCGTCTGATGGTACGCGTATGTGACATGATCTGTCTGATGGTGCCCAGTGAAGCCTCCTGGCGGCGGACTTCCTGAAGACATCCGTCGAGCTGCTCCATCCGTTCGCTGTCGTTCATTTTCAGGTCACTGCTGAGTATATCCCCGGTCAGGGAGATGATGGCGGCGTTGTTCGCCACCACGTCCTGCACGGCCGAAGTGATGCCCGGCAGCCCCTTCATGTCCATCTTCTCCACCTCTTCCAGCGTCCTGAGGCAGTTGCTGTTCAACCGGTTCTGCCGGTCTATCAGGTCCGTGAACATCCGTGCGCGTCTGACGGTGGCGGACACCTTCTGGACATAGTCCAGGGCGGTCTGGAGCCTGTTCACCTGTTCCACCGTCTGCTTCACCGTACTGGCCGTATTGGCGGCATTGATGATTCCCTGTGCCGTATTGCCGGGGTCGGTGACCACCCACTGGGCTCCCGCCGTCACGCAATGCAGCGACATTCCTGTAAAAAAGAAAAAAATTGAAAGCAATCTCATGATATTCCTCCTTTGTTCTGATTCCTATTTTGTTACAAGTCCCAAATTCCGTCTGATTGTCCGTGTACGGGAGATGGTCTGACGGATGGCGGACAGTCCCGCCTCCTGCTCCCTCAGCTTTTCCAGACACTTCCTCAGATGCTTTATCCGTCCGCTGTCGTTCATTTTCAGGTCACTGCCGAGTATGTCCATGGTCAGGGAGATGATGGCGGCGTTGTTCGCCACCACGTCCTGCACGGCCGAAGTGATGCCCGGCAGCCCCTTCATGTCCATCTTCTCCACCTCTTCCAGCGTCCTGAGGCAGTTGCTGTTCAACCGGTTCTGCCGGTCTATCAGGTCCGTGAACATCCGTGCGCGTCTGACGGTGGCGGACACCTTCTGGACATAGTCCAGGGCGGTCTGGAGCCTGTTCACCGATTCCGTCACCTGTTTCACCGTTGCTGCGGTATTTCCCGCGGTCAGTGTGCTCTGGGCGGTGTTGAGAGGGTCGGTAATCGCCGCCTGTGCGGCAGCCTTCAAGGTCATTCCGCCGCACAGGAGCAGAAGCAGAAGCGGCCTGTATCCCTTTAATCCTTTTTCCATACGGTCTCCTTTCATTTCCTGTCCTTTGACGGGTGTCTCTCCATGTATCTGCCTATCGCTTCCTCCATCGGCATGGTCCTGGAATAGCCGTCAATCTCAGCCCATGTCTCCCCGTCGGTCTGGAAGGCGAGGAACTTCTCCCGGCTCAGTTCGTTGCGCACCACCACCGCATACCTCCCCTGGCCGCCGGTGAAGCGGATGAAGCACTCGGAATGCGGACGCTCCCCGGAAAAGTCGTTGCGGATGGACCGCATCATGTTGCACTGGGCGGGGTCGCCCCCCATCTCGAACCTTTTCTCCACGGCCCTGTATACCACATCCGTTGTGGGAAGGATGTACAGCAGCTGGGTGTTGGTGATCATGCCTTTGGTAAATTCGTCATCGGGAAGCTGGTCGGGACTCTGGACGATGGTCATCACCGCACCGTTCTCCTTGCGTATCTTCTGGTAGCAGAAGGCGACTGCGGAATGTATGCTGATATCCTCGCCTCTGGACTTCATCTGCGCCGTCTCGGCATACTCGTCAAAAATGATCATCCCCCTTCTGGTCCGGTCGGAAAGGATCTTGTCATGAATCACGTCGAAGATCAGGGCCATGACCAGGTCGGAGAGGAACTTGTCCTGTTTGATCTGCGTCAGCTCGAACACGACCAGCCGCCTGTTCCCGAAATCGGGCACTCCGTCGGTCCTGCATACATTGGCATACCGTTCACCGGGAAGGAACTCGCTGCATATGAGGCGGAAGGAGGACAGGTCAAAATAATTGGGGTCTACGTCCTTCCGCCGGCAGATATCCTCATAATGCTCCGTCACGTGGCGGTAGAAAGAGGGAAAGGAATGGGGCGGCAGGCAGGTGGCGTAATAATCCTGGATGAATTTTGTGAGGGCTACGGACTGCTCCTCCTCGTCCTTCCCGAACATGCGGCGCCAGAAACGCTGCACGATACCCGATAGCACCTCTATCTTGTTGTTGTCAAGGGAACGGCCCTCCAGATCGAAGGGATTCAGACCCAGCGGTGTCTCCCCGTCATAGTCCACATGCAGCGAGATTTCAGGATAAAGCTTGCAGAGCTGTCCGAAAGAGTACCCGAACTCCACCACCACCACGATATAGCCCTGCTCGATGAGCTGCTGCACGATATTCAGTGTCAGCACGGACTTGCCGCCGCCGGTGGATGCCACCACGATGCCGTTGCGGGCCGGTATGCGTTTTTTCTTCGCGTCCCAGATATCCTTTTTCAAAGGTATCTGATAAATACGGTCATTGAAATACACCCCTTCCTCATCCGGGGTGAATGTCGTGTAGTTGATGAACAGACAGAGCGCGAGGGAAAGCGGGGTCAGGAACAGGAAACCGCTGTCAAGCCCTTTCTCCTGTCCGGGAACCGAAGCCAGGTATATGTTGGCCAGATGCTCGTAGGACGGTATATAGAATTTGAAGTCCGAGACGGTCAGGTATTCCCGCAGCTTCTTCTCGGCCCGGTCCAGCAGTTCCGGGCTGTCATCCCATATCATGACGGAAAAATTGGCACGGCAGAGGAGCTGCCTCTCCTCCATGATCTCCTTCTGCATGTTCTCGAGCTCGTCCGCCTTCGGCTCCAGCATGGCCCTGTCCCATCCCTTGTTGGTGCGGTAGACCGCCACACGGCGGGAGAACTCTTCATAAAGTTTCTCCGAGCCCTCGAAATAGAGGATCTGGTTGACCGCATGGTTGCAGTGCAGGTGCACGCCCAGGCCTTCCAGTTCCGCCATGTACAGGCTGCATCCGGACACGGGCAGTGTGGTGTCCTCCACATCGCTTCTGACGGTGCGGTCAGGCAGATAGTCACCGTCACAGACGGTATAGCAACGCGCTTTCTCCCGGTCGACGGTGATCTCTCCGGAGAAATGGATGTCACGGTCGCAGTCAGCCCGGGGGAAGAAGTTGATGTACCGGATGACATACTCCCTCAGGCTGGCGGCGGCCATCCTTTCCAGACGGGTGTCCCTGATACTGTTTATCACACCAATGGCGGAGTTCACCCCCTCCAGAAATTCGGTGAGTTTCTCCCGGTCGGACACATGCAGCCTCTCCCGGTAGGAGAACGGGTTGGCATTGTACGAGGCTGCCAGGGAGGACAGGCCGGACAGGGTGAATATCAGAAGACAGTCATGTTCCAGATACTCACGGCCGGAGAAATGCCTCTGTTCCGCCTTGTCGATGAAGCTGTCCCCTTCCAGCTCATGAACGTACTCCCTTTTAAGGAACACGTCCTGCTTGTGCACGAAGCTGCCGGAGGGCAGGTGTTTGAACGCCTGGTAGAGACGCGCGTTGCGCTCCTCCAGGTCGGTACGGTGCAGGCTGTAGCATTCCGGATTGTACATGCGGAACGCTACAGACACGCAGCCGTTTCTGGTAAGGATGACACCGTATTCGTCATTGATGACATCCAGTATGGAATATCCTTCGTTTGCCATTTTCTTATTGTTTGTTTTTTTATTTGTTATCCCGTTCAGTTGTTATTTATATCTTTGCAGCAATAAAACATATTGTATCTTTATATCTTTTTAGTTTATGAATGAAATCAGTACAGCCCTTAAAACATTGACTGACAGAATCACTGTAAAGTTGGAAATCGGAGAAAAGCATTTTAATGTTTTTCTATGTATTGCTCTATGCGCACTGGTCATTTATCCGCTCCTGTTCACAGCCGTGGTTCATTTCAGAACACTACCGCTTGGGATACAGTTGTTGATTGTGACAGGAATTTCGGTTGCCTATTCAGTAGTCCTCGTTCCGCTTTCCGCATTTTGGGTTTCCAAAGAATGGATCTGCTATGCACCGGTTGGTATCCTTTCCTGTATGTCAGGGATTTACTGGGTATTTGCCTGCCCTCTCTCCGGAGTTGACCCCAACTTTATAATATTTTGGAGAGTCATGATAATACTCCTTCCGCCCATGCTATTGTTGGGTATAGCCATCAACCTGTGGGAACTCCGCCATGTCAAAACCGGCAACAGACAAAGCAACAGTTTAAGGAGGCAACTCTTTATCATCTTCTTTTTTATCATTGTTTTCACCACCTATTTCCTTATTTCCAATTTCTTTAGGAGTGCTGTTTTTACGTATACGTATATTTCTTGAATCTTTTATTTCCTTGGTGATACAATAAAAGACAAAAGACACACAAAAAAAGAATGTCCAGACAAAAGCAAACAGCACTTCGGGACAGTCAGTTATAAGTCTATTCATATTTTCTGTAGTCTATCTGTTTTTTCATTAAAGCATTTCTCACATCACGGTTTGTAACCGTCTTCTCCCAATGCGGCGACCTGTTATTGGACAAGGTTTCTTGTGCTATATTCAAGTGTTGCCTACTTTAGTATTCTTCTCCTGTTTGCAAAGATTTGTTTGGGTAAGATTACATTGGGGGGCAAACACTGTTGGCAGCTCCTTAAAAAAAAAGTTGAATCATGCAGACGATGAGTCGTTCCTTTCTTTAGAGGGATCATTGATTTTTTTTCGGTATCATTGCCACTCTTGCCATACTTTTTTAAGAACTCCATGTTCCCATGTATGGCAATTCTTATCAAAACATGCAGTGTCAGCATCCCCATGATAATGATGCATATATAATCAATTGGCATTCCGATTGTTTGTTCCAGCCAGTTTCTAACACTTTCCATACTGTCAATAGTTTATCTGTTTTTTCATTAAAGCATTTCTCACATCACGGTTTGTAACCGTCTTCTCCCAATGCGGCGGCCTGTACTTCTTCCTTGAGGCATTCTTATAGAACTTCCTTGCCAACAACAGACCACATCCGACAAGCAATACGAATATGAAAAGCATTTCACCGCCTGTCGTACCGTCCTCCAGCCAGCTCTTGACGTTCAGCAGGAGCACGGCCACGGCGAATCCGCCGTAACCGAGCAACAGATAGAAGTCGCGTACCAGCAGCCCGTGTATCTTGCACGGGTTCTCGATCCCTTTGCGCACCTTGTACTCCATGGCGGTCAGATTGAGAAGCTGACACCGGCTATCTTGCCCACGCAGAAGCTGATGACGGTCACCGCGATAAGGACATAGCCGACCATGTAGGCGACGTTCATCCATCCCTGTTTCTTGTTGCCCTCGCTGTTCTCGTCATTGATGAGTCTCCAGTTCTTTCCTATGCCTACGGCAAGCGCCATGACCATCACACCGAGGAAAACCGGCAGTGCGATGTCGTTCAGGACGGTGTTGATGTCACTTTTGATGGATTGTGCCCCTGCCGGAAGAACCGCCGCCAGCAGGACGGATAAAGTATAAATTTTCTTTTTCATTGCCTTTCTTGTTCTTTTTCAGTTATTGTTCCTTCATAATTGCCTCCGGGCTGCCAGCCGGTGATGGTGATGTCCTCTATCTCCACCCCGTTTCCGGCGGTTTTCAAAGTGTAGACATATTCCTTTCCGGATCGGAATGCCGCCGCCGGCATGACGAAGTCGTATGGATGTCCGCCGGCCACCAGCGCCACGTGCATGGCCGGACTGTCACCGGGATAGAGCAGCAGGCTTCCTGTCCCGGAGGATATTGTGCCTTTTTCCGGTTTTATCTCCAGTGAGCCCGTCAGAAGACTGTACGAAGCGGAGTAGCTGTAATCCGCCACTCTGACCGCGGTGACGGCGGCGGGCATTCTGAAAGTCACCTTCGAAAGAAGATGATACAGGGTGATGGAGGCGGAGGGTGCGTTCCCGGACACCATGGTTCTTTCCGAATACAGATAGTCTGTCTGGCTCCTTGCGTCCAGACCCATCTTTCCGCCGCTGAAGGACGGGTTGTAAGGATAATACGCATATATGCCTTTATCCCCGTCCGACAGGGAAATCTCCGCGAATGTCCATTTCCCGGACCGGTTGAGGACTCGGATGTTGTCCGGATACAGGTTTCCCGCCGTATCCGTTACAAACATGCCGAACTCGCTGACGGACATTTCCTGCCCGTCATCACCACGTGCCGTGCAGGAGCTGATGGACATGACGGCGTCCTGCTCCGGACTGTCGTTAGGGCCGGAGCAGCCGCTGAGGGCTGCAACCGGCATTACAAACGTCAGACAAATAATGAGATGATTGAATGGTTTATCCATATTTATAGTTTTTAGTTTATGTCCACCGATACCTTTCTGTCCTGGTATACAGTGATTGACAGTTTCCTTCCGCTTTCGTTCTGGGTCAGCGTAATCGTGCCGCTACGGTCGGAAGTTGTCGGGTTTTCACTGACGGTTGCCGAGTTTGTGCCGGCACTGATCCAGGACACGTTGGCGGAAGCCGACCAGCCGATATTGCTGCGGGAGGTTTCGCTGCCGTTGGTGTATGTGATCTTCTGTGAGGTGACACTGTAGGTGACGGTTCCCCCGGTGGAGACGACGTCATCACCGCTGACGGCTCCGAGCGTGAATATGTACCCGTAGGTGATTACATCGGCGGGCTTTCCATCCTGATGGATTGTCACATGGCCTGATTTTCCTCCGTAACTTGCCGTATAGGTACAATTGCGGGATGAAGTGCTGCCATTGGCCGCCACTGTGACAGTCGTGCCGCTCCGGCTGAAGCCCGACGCGCTTCCTGACCATGAGGCGGATGAGCTCACATCCACACTCCGGTATTCTGTGGTGGTGCCTGTTGTTATGCCGTTCCACTTCGTGTATTTCGGACGGCTTTGTGATGCTGTCGCACTCAGGTGGCTTGTGCCTCCGGATGAGCCGATACCGGACGGGCTGGCGGACACTGACAATGAGCCCGTGGTCCAGTTGCCGTACTCCGTTGTCTGACTGCCGGCGGACTGTCTGACCGTACAGGCGGCCGACCTGCCGTTTGAAGTGGCCGTGACTGTGCAGGACCTTTCAGACGCTGTTGTGTTGTTGCCTGCTGTCAGTGTTGTTCCGGACAGGCTGAATCCGCTGCCGGCTGCCGACAATGACGGTGTGGCCCTGTCTGTTTCCGTACCGCCGGAACCGCTGACACCGTTCCACGTCCATGTGCGGGTACGGGTTGCCGCCGCGCTGATGGAGGATGTGCCTCCGCTTGCGGCTATCGTGGCCGGATTGGCTGACACTGTCACGTTCCAGGCACTCCATGACGCATATTGCCTGTTTCCTGCAGACTGGGTGATCGTACAGCTGGCTGATTTACCGGCATGGGTTGCCGTATATGTTATACTTCGCGTGCTTGTTGAGGTGTTGTTGCCGGCGCTGACTGTTTTTCCGGACAGGCTGAATCCGGCTGCACTGCCCGAGATGACAGGTGTGGCGGTTTCCGTACCGGTCTTTACCCCATTGGTATATACGTCACGCGCAGCCGAGCAGGTCAGCGTTGACGTTCCTCCGGCGGCCGCGATAGTGGTCGGACTGGCGGATATGTTTACTTTCCAATCTCCGTAACCGGTTGTTCCGGCCGGCTGCTTGACTGTACAGGTCGCTGATTTACCGGCATGGGTTGCCGTGACTGTACAGGATCTTTCAGATGTTGTTGTGTTGTTGCCTGCTGTCAGTGTTGTTCCGGACAGGCTGAATCCGCTGCCGGCTGCCGACAATGACGGTGTGGCCCTGTCTGTTTCCGTACCTCCTGAACCGCCGACACCGTTCCACGTCCACGCACGGGTACGGGCTGCATCGGCCGTGATGACGGATGTACCTCCCGTGTTTGCAACCGTTTCCGGATTGGCCGATACGGTTACACTCCAGTCGCTCCAGGATGCGTATTGTTTTGCACCGGCATCCTGTGTTATGGTCAGGCTGTTATCCGATGTTATGCCGTTGTAACTGCCTTTTACGGTAATACTTCTGGCATTTGTCGTAGTATTGTTGACAGCCAGGACCTGATTCCCGGACAGGCTGAATCCCGTCCCGGTTCCACTGAGGGAAACCGTTACATTTTCTTTTTTATCAGGATCCCGGTGGTCGTTATAATAAGTGCTGAGAACGGCTGTGACAGCCTTGTCTCCTCCGGCAGCGGGTATGTTTCCCGCAGTTGTGCTGATTTGCAAGGTCTGCCGCGTGGTAGCGGAGGACTGTTGTACCGGCAGGATGTAAGTCCTTCCGGATTCTGCCTGGGTAAACAGGACCTTGCCGTTTCGGGGAGCGGTATTCAGGTTTTCCGCCACCTTTATTGTTTTGCCCGCCTTGTCCGGGGTTATCCAGACGTCTGTCGTTGAAACCGTGTAATCCAATGGACTCTCAGTGCCGGGCAATGGCTTCCCGTTTATTGAATAATATTTGTTTGAAACCGTTTCGTAGTTATAGATGCCGCCGGAATAGCCGCTGCCGATGGTTTCCGGACTGACGGTAAAGGTATACTGCAGCTCTTTGCCCATGAACGGAATTACGGTAGTATGCCCCGCAAGGAATTCTTTCTTTGCCGTAAGGGTGTAGTCCTTTTTTGTGCCGTCGGCAAATAAAAGGGTAAGGAATGTACCGTCGGCATCCCGGTCCTGCGCCGGAATGACCGCAGTGAATGTGCCGCCGTCATTATACATCCGTATATCCGAGGTGGCTCCAAGGGTATTGGCGGTGCCGGTTCCCAGGTTGATATTGGCTGTAGCCTTGGCCCTTTGGATGGTCACGCCGGAAAGTGCCTCTCCCGCTTCCGGCGTATAAGTGACCTGCAGCCGGGACAGCCGGTGGGAGAAGGCGAGCGTTATGACCTTATCGGTTGTTCCGCTCCTGTTGGCCGCATACATGAAGTCGGAAAGCGTGATGCCTTCCCGCTGGTCCCCCTGTATGCTGAAATCATAATCCAACGGATTGCCCATGTCTTCCCTGTAGGGGTAATAGGCATAATAATCCGTTTCATGGCCGGCGGCTATTTCGTTGGCGTCCCCGTCCGCCACGAACTGCGAGCCGTTCCAGACGAACCGCTTGTTGTCCGCATAGTTTCCGGACGTTTTCAAGGTTGCAGGCGCTGATGACATGCGTACTGCCGCATAGACGCCGATGGCATCCCCGGTCTCAAACGTTGTCTCGGTTGCCCGTGCTCCCCCTGCGTCAATTTCAAAGGACACGGTATCACGGCTGTGGATTGCGGTGCCTTCCTCATTCTCACAGCCCTGCAGGGACAGGAGGGTTGTCATGGCCAGCCAGGGGAAAAGGCTGTTTAAAATATTCTTCATTTTCATCGTTTTGTCTGATTATGGGGGATTGGCAGCCCCGATATGGTTTGTAACAGGGCGGGAAGAAAGGCTTCCCGCCCCTTAAAGTCAGATTACAGGTACAAGCTGGATTTCACCTTTCACATCGTCTGTCCAGGGTTCGATGGTCACACCGCTGCCATCGGCACCGCCGATGACCAGACCGTTATTCCCCAGTACGATGTCGTAGATATTACGGTAAGAGCGTTCCCATTTCGTTCCGGCCGGGAAGGTGAATTGCAGCTGCTTTCCGTCAATGGTGAACACGGCCTGCATATCCTTGCCCGCTGTCGCATCAACCGGAACGACAATGGATGAAAAGGATACGGCCTTGTCTGTCAGAGTGGCGCCGGCGCTGAATTCCACATTGCCTGCCGTCGTTTTTGTCAGGGAACCTGTTGAAATATCCATAGTGGCATGGGTATACAACGGAGTGGCGGAACCGACATTCTTCAGTGTGATTCCGGTAAGGACGCCTTCCTGTCTGTATCCTTCCGTTTTCTTCATGCGGAATACGACCTGTGAAAGGGCATGTTTCATCGTGATGTTCACATTACGGTTCAGGATGCTCGCCTTGGTGTCGCCCTGTCCGTACAGATGGTCCGTCTGGGTGGTGATGTCCACCGGAAGGGCGGAGGGGGTGGTCAGCGTGGCATCATACGGATAATAAGCGAACACCGTCGCCTCGTTCTCATCCAGCAGGATCTCTTCCGAAGTCCATCCGGCAGCTGAATAGGTGAAAGGGGTGTTGGTATAGACGGCATTCTGGTTGTATGGAGTGCCCAGAGTACCGTTGCAGACATAAAGACCCAGCTTGTCACCGGCTTCCCAGGCGGTCTTTTCCGCGCGGGAAACAGCGGGAGCACCGATGTTGGCGTTGATTTTCAAGGAGGCACGGACATCCTTGACGGTTCCTTCTTCATTCTCGGAACAGCTGCATGCCAATACGGCAAGACACGCTGCGAACAAAAACATTTTCTTCATTTTGTAAAATTTTAAATTGATGATAAAAAAACAGTATTAATAAGTAATTATTCCCTGGCCCCATTCCACATTCTGCCAGTCCTTGATGGAAGCGGATGCGGTATGTAGGGACGGGGATACGCGGACGGTGATGTCCACACTGATACCGTCAGCGGTGAAGTCCTTGAACACATCACTCAGGTCAAGATCCGCATCCACGGGCATGTCCCCGTCCAGATGAAGACGGATGACATTGCTCACCCCGGTATTGATGCCGAACACCAGCACTTCCTTCCGGAAGAAATTCTCCTTTTCAGGGGAGACGGTGAAAGGCAGGGTGGCGAAACCGCTTCCCTTTTCCCTTGTACGTACATACCGGCTTGTGGTCACGCCGTCAAGTTCGGCGGTGATTCCGGTATATTCCAGGATTCCCGTATTCGTCACCGTGATGTTGAAGACAATCCGCTGCACCATCAGTTTGCTCTCGCAGGTGACGTGCAGGGTGTCGTCAGTCATGACCGTACCGGTCACGGAAGAGGAATACGCGTATCCCTGCTCCGCCGTGATCTTTCCCTGTTCCGTCGGAACACGCAAGCGGACGGTGGCGGCGGAGCCCGCATCCTCCAGGATGTTGACATCCTTGTTGCAGGCGAGAAACTCGTAACTCCCGATATGCAAGGTCCCATACGCATCACCGCTTCCATTAAAAGGAATGGAAAGATTGTCATATTCCGCCACGCCGTTACCGGTCAGCGGAAAAACCATCAGGTTCATCTCCGCCTGTTCCGGTGTGCCCATATCGGAAGGGTGACGGAACCCGTTACGGGCGTGCAGGTATCCTTTGTAGATACAATCCTCGGTGAACAGGCCGTCACAAGAGGAAAGTGACAGCAGGGACAGGAATATGCCGGGCAGAATTCTTACTATTTTATTCATATTGCGACAGGTTTAAATTATACGTTGTTATCAGCCGGTTGATTTCCGGATCAAGACGACCGCGATAGGCTTTGGAACCGTCCAGTTCCAGTGAGCGCATGAAGGAGGACACGGCTTTGCCGTCGTCTTTCAGACGGCTGTACAGGATGGACAGCAGGTAGCACACATTGGAACTTTCCGGCAGGGATTCCAATATTCCGGCAGCCCGTGCATCATAGCCCAGTGACATCAGGCAGATGGCCGTGTTGTAGTCGTTATAGTCCGACAGTATCACCAGCGCGTCCTTGTACTGCCTGTCCTCCATCAGGTCGAGACCGTGCATGTAGGCCGAGTCAAGGACGGTGGTGTATTTGAATTCCTCTATCATATCCCGGCGGTGCAGGTAGAATGCGAAGTTCACCGCACGTGCCAGAGGATAATAGTTCTCCCTGATATGCTTGTAGGCATCCGGAAAACGTTTCCGGATCCCGGCCTCCCTTGCGTCCGGATCCTTGACGGAGGACATGATATCCAGAACGGCTGACCTGTCATCCATTTCCGTATCCTGTTGTACCTTGCGGACAAGAAGCTGCCAGTCCTCGCCAATCCACCGGGGACGGATCAGGGTGTCGATGCCGGTCCTGTCATCCGTCCTTCCGGACAGGTACTCCTTCAAGGCAACGGCACGCTGCCTGGACAGGATACGGTTCGCGGCCGCGCTGCCTTCCGGGGATGCGGTGGCGGTCATGTCAATGCTGTCCATCACCAACTCACCGGTATAGGTCAGCTTGTTGATCGCTTCCAGGACTTTGTCTATTTCGGAACGGTTGTTCCCGTATTCCTCGTCAAACAGGTATCTGCCTGCCGGATAATTGATATAGGCGGTCGTATTGGCCGTGGCCTTGCGGTATATCTTCTCCTTCCTGTACCGGGGCGCATGGTCCAGGAACTGCACCATACTGCTTATATAATAGGTAATGGTATCCGAGGACGGTAAATTGGCGGAACTGCCATTGACGGCAAGTATCCTTCCGTCTACTGTCAGGTCAATACGTTTCGTGTTATCGGTAACATCCATCTCCTGCCGGTAATAATAGCTGAAGGTATTGTTCCTGTTCCTGATGACCGTATCCAGACGGGCGGCCTGGTAAGGGAAACGAACCAGCTCCTCATATTTGCGTGACACCGCGTCACGTTTGCGTTCGTTCTCCGCAATGCGCTTGTAATCGAAGTATCTCTCCGCTATACGCGCCGAATCTTCCGGCGTCACCCTGCGTACCTTCAGAGGGGTGCCTTCCGAGAACATGCGGTAGCGGGACGGAATCAGCGTGGTGTCCAGGTCACGGCGGAGCCAGTAGGCGGGAAGTACGGACAGGATGGTGTTGTGGCCGGCGATGGCCATGCGGTTCCGTTCCATCTTCGCGTTGAAGTGCTGGTAACGGCGGTTCCATCTCTCAGTCCAGTCAATCCATTCCTCGCGGGCGATATAGTCATGCTTCCATGCCTGGTAGAACTCCTCCTCCAGCTCGGCCATGGCACGGCGGTAGCCTTTCATGTCGAACATCTCTTTCAGATAGGCGGAATCCGGGATGATGCTGTTTATGAAGGCCTGGTACTGCGCGTATCCTTTTTTCTGCCGCTTGACGAAGTCGGCGCCGGACAGGAAGATCCTCTCCAGTTCTATGCGTCTGCCACGCTTGTAGGCCACAGGGGTCAGCTGTACCTGCCATTTGTCATCTATCAGCCTGCCCGGAACGGTCACGACAAAATCCAGATTCACTTTCCCGGCACGCTCGGGGATGTTCCTGTTACGCGCGACAATGGTCACCTCGTCCAGCTGCAACACGGTCATCTCTTCACCCGTAACGCTGTCACGTTCGGCCATGGTGACAATATGTTCCACTCCCGAACTGTCCTTCCAGGTGATTTTTTCGGGAACGGAATAGCATGTCGTGTCCGGTGCAGGCCGCTTGCCGGCCTGTGAGAGACCGACCTTGCTGATGCTCCTTTCCATCTTGTGGGACAGGGAACAGGATAAGGACAGCAGTGGAAGTAAAAGGATTACAGGTATGTTTCTTTTTTTCATAGGACCGTACATTTAGAAAAGATATATCATGTTCAACGCCACACGTGAAGGTATCAGATACCATCCGTGTTTTCTGCCCAGGAAGGCGCCGCATTCCCGGCAACGGTATTCGTTGTACCTCGCCCAGACCGCGGCGCCGCCGAGTTCCCATTCTATGTTCCATGTTTTTGACAGGGGGTAGGCCTTGCCGATGGAGAGGCCGATGCCGTAGCCTTCCCCCTCATAGCGTTTCTTGTTCCATATCCTGCCGATCGAATAGCCGCTTGCCAGGGTGTTCATCCCGACAAAAAAATTGGAGTAGGACTCCACGAACCAGTAGCGCACGCCCGGCATGACAGTCAGGTTGCGGAACTGGCGGTTGTCCTTAAAGACGAAGGGATTGTACTGGACCGGTAGATGAAGCGACCATCGGCGGTTCAGCGTCATGGACCCCTCCAGGTTGATGTTGCCCGTTGCCAGCCCTATCAGGTTGGTACGCGCGGAATAGAACTGGGCCGGGGATGCCAGGCAGACGCCCAACAATATCCCCAGAAAAAAGAATTTCTTTCTCATCTGTTTTCTCCTTCCTGATTGGACGGCCGGGAATTCAGCACGGTGATGTCCCATGCCGTCAGCGTGTTGAAGTAACGGCCGTCCCGTTCACGGGCGGAAATGTCAAATTTGACACTGACCTCCATACCCTCCTCCATGGGAAAACGGTCCATGTTGGCATTCATCACTTGCAGGCAGATCCTCTTCGGATACTGGTCTTGCGTTTCTATCACAAACTCACGGGACTTCCACGGAGTGCCCGATGTCTTTCCGACTCCTTCCTTGACCGGAAAGAGGGTAAGTACTTTTCCTTTTATCTCCATATTTTTTTCGTTTATGTGTTTTTAATCAAGTGAACGGGGATGAACCGCAACCATCCTTTTCACGATCTGCTAAAACCATTCGGCATCCGGATCGACCTCCACGGAAAGCCGGTCCATGATCCATGTGATCAGTCTGTTGACAAAGCCCATGTTCTTATCCTTTTAAAAGTATTATCCTTCAATTGCCTGCTCAGACTTATATGGCGGCCGTCATCAACTCCGGTCATATAAGCCTTGTGGTTCGTCTTATGCCTGTTCGCCACAGGCTTTCTTCTGACAAGCCTGAACCTGCCCATATAGTCGTCTATCAGTTTTTGGTGACAGATCATGAGGCCGGTTTCCTGCGGCGTCTGCCCGGAATTCTCCAGCTGCATGCGTAAACCGGGTATGCAGCCTTCCAGATAAGACCGGATATAGTCCTTCTTACCTTTGGCGGTTCTCCAGTAACCGCGTCTGCCTTGCGCATACCCGGAATACTTCTCTTCGGACAGACGTCTGAAGGTTTTACGCAGGTAGTCAAAGAGCGCAATGACAGTTGCCGCATTTTCCTCTGTCCCGATTACCACCATATGGGTTGTGCCCGCGTAGAGCAGCATCTTGCAGTAATTGTATTCACATAAGACCCTCATCAGGTCCCGTTTCCAGATATTGCCGGCCGCATCCTTGTAGCTGATTCTGTCAGATTCGCAGGCTGTCAGCCGGTTTTGTGGATTCTCACCGGCAAGATCAAGCAGGGAGAGGTTGTATTCCATAAGCAGGCGGTGTACCGCCGCTGCCGCCGCATGGGCTTCACCTTCAGATCCGATCTGTGTGGCGGATTCTTTGAGCCGGATAAGCTTGCGGATTCTTTCCGTTATCTTTTCTGATACTTCTTTCATATTGTTTGCTGTATTACATCTCATTTCCTGCAGTCATCGCTTTTTTTTTACAGGCTTGCAGGAACTCGTTGAAATCGTTATGCCGGGGATACAGCCGGACGGACTCATTGACCAGTACCGTATCCTTCCCAAGATTCCCCTCCAGTTTGTCCAGGGCGTCCATGCCTGCCTTGTCGTTGTCCAGAAAGGCATGTACCAGCCGGTGCCGGGAAAGGAACTCTCCGGACCTGCCGGCCATGGCCGTGGAGTTCAGGATGCAGAAATTCATTGGCGGCAGTCCGGGATGTTCCCTGGCATACTGGAGATAGCTGAGAAAATCCATGAATCCCTCGAAAACGGCACAACGGTCGCCTCCATTGTCAAGACAGGTGACGGCTTTTACTCCGGCACATCCCTTGAATATCGGATTCCTGAGCTCCATGCCTCCCTTGTCATTGGGGAAAGCTACGGCGAAACAGCGCCTGTCCTTCCTTCCGCTGAAATGGTAGTATGCTTCCTTGCAATATGCCTTTGCAATGTCCGCATCAATTCCACGCCGGCCCATGTATTCCAGAAGCATCCTGTTGGTCAGGGGATTGATATTGTCGACAGTCAGTCTGGGGCTGGTGCCGGCATCCCCGGCGGAAGTCGGAACAGGGAGGGGGTCGGACGGGGCGGACAGGTCGCTTTTTTCAATCCGCCGCATGGCGGAGTGAAAATCGCACCGTTCCAGACGCATGACCAGGTCAGCCACACCTCCCGAGCTGTCCTCACCGAAATCCTTCCATTTGTTCGTGTGCAGGTTCACCATGAAGCTGGGGGTCTCCTCATTTCTGAAAGGGGAGCTGTACATGAGATAGCCGTGGTAGGACCTGACCGGTTCATGACCGTATTTTTCCAGTATCTCCCGCAAGGGGATCGCATTGGCTTCCTGTGATTTCATAATCTTTCGTTTTTTTTAAGTTCCTGCCGCACCGGCTTCACAGCGGGACGGCAGGATGGAATGTTCTTTCACATACTAACTAATGTCAAAATATCATGCGGTCCGGACGGACGTCAGCCTGCTCCTGAGAAAACATAGCGGGCTCCTGATGCGCCCGTTGCTGCGCTCGATTTCCTTCAGGGCGGCTTCCAGCACACGGGGGGAGTCCGCGGACAGATGCAGGATCTCATGCTGCTGTGCCGGAGAAATGCCTAGACGCTCAAGGGCGGCACGGAAACCGTCCTGCCTCTTTTCTCCTGAACATTCAGCGTTGTACTTGCGGATATAGTTCTCTATCAGCGGAGTGAGGCAGCCGCCCACACTGTAACGGTAGTCACCGTTACGGATGCTGTCCTTGACGGCGGCTATGGCGTACTCCAGGGGCATGGCCGGATAACGGGCTTTCAGAATGCACGCCCAGCGGATCTGGTCATCCTTCAGGTTCAGGTATTCCAGATCGGATTTTAAAGTCCGGATGGAATTGTCCTCCTCATCCGTCTTTTCCTGAACGGATGTAAAGGAGCTTGAGGATGATATGTTTTCTTTTCTTTCCTTTATATTGTAAGCTTCCGGAATATTCACGGATTCTTCCGGAATAAATCCGGTTTTTTCCGGAAGAATCCCCTCTTTCAAAGGAACGGGCGCTTCTGAAGGTTCCGTGAAGGGAACAGAGGTGACTGCCACAGATCCACAGATCGGAACGGACGCCGCTTCCACAGGAAGCTGTGCCCGGGAAACCGGGAAGGAGGATTTTTCTTCGGAAAGAAGATTTATTTCTTCCGGAATGACTGTCTTGCGCTTGGCCGCGTGACACATGGACACATATCGGATCTGGATGGAGTGCCCTGTCAGAATGCCGTACTGTTTCCAGATTCCGGCATTGAACAGCCCCGTTTCCGTACAATAGTTGATGATCCGGAGAACCTCCTCTTCCCTCATGTTCCAGTATTCCGCACAATCGAACAGCTCGTCCTGTGTGAAACGGATATAACAGCCTTCCACACGGTAGATCTCATTCAGGACATACTGGTATATCGCATAACCGGCACAGCTGTGTTCCTTTCTCAGCTTGCGGATCTTGATGTCACGGAACCGGTCCGTTTCGGCCCTGTAGTACTCAAAGCCTTTTCTGGCAATTCTTCCCATAATTATACGTTTTAAGAATTTTTTTTTCAGTGTGAAACAAACAGGATTCGAACCTGTATCACCAGCCTGCATACAATGCGGTGACTTGCCTGTTAGTCCATTGTTCCGTTACGATTCTGATAAATATCTCATTAAACTATCCTTATCTCTAAAAAGTCTTTTTCCCCATTGTGGATAATTGTTTCTGGGCACACTTAGCCCATCTGACAGCTTATAAACCATAAGAAAACTATCATCAGTATAGGATATTTCGATAATTATTTTACTTATACTTGTATGGATAATGTTATCCCCGCTCAGATAGCATACGCTATCTCCTACGTTAAATTCAGTATCTATATTCATACCTATATCGTTATTAGTCAATTACCAATCTCCACCATCATTTAATATGCCATCAATAGTAGTTACACTATTTTCAATATTGCTACCTCCATATTGCGTAAATTCCGGTGTAGGATTATTGTCTGTATCTCCATGCATCATTACATGAAGCGAACCACTGGCTGAATACAGCCAAAGACGCTTACCATCCTTTTCCCACTTTTTTGCAAGTCGTTTCAGAGAGTCAATCAACTTACATTCTTCGGGAGTACATTCTATCCCAGCTTCTGTTTGATATTTGCTCATATCGAATTAATTTTAAATATTAATCTTTTTCTAAAAAAGTGTTAGTAGTATTCAACACTCCGGCTGAATCCCGATTTTTACCATCACGCACAAAAAAACTATCGCTTAACAGCCTTTCATAATCGATTTTATTCATAAGAATAACACTCGCATTGCCATCTATATACAGTTTGCATTGCATGAATTGAGTTCCTTTTACTTCCTCAATTACATCTATTTGCATTGTTCTTTTTTTACTCATATCTGTCCAATTTTAAAATTTCATCAATAGATGATAAAACACTCTCCAGTCTTTCCAACTGCTCAGAGTATTTCATAAGAAGATTTTCTTCTCTTTCCGTAGCCTCCCCTCCATTGTGAATATCATTATACTTTTCGTATTTTGATTTTACACTCTTATATGCTTTCTGAAAGAACGGAAGCAATATCTTACATTCCTCTTTGGTCATACAGACCGTTATCTCATATGGAGATGAATACGATTTTCTTGTGCCATCTATGTGACTCATTTCTGTTCGTTATTGAAGTCATTAATATAACTACGCCCAGCATCAGTTGGACGATAAACAACATCACCAAATGGTCTAGCCGATTTCGTCAACAAACCGTTTTTTACCATTTCTTCTAAATCATCAGAGGGTTTACTATAACCACCCCATCCTTTTTTGCAGATATTCCTTAAATGAATAAGCTGCATCTTACTTAATTCTATATTCATTTGGTTCATATTTATTCGAGTTCGAAGATTCTGTTGATGGTGTCAGCTAATTTATCATTGATGATTTTCGAGTTCCAACTGTCAAATTCAAGAATAATACCAACTTGTCTGGAACCGCCGGAGTCTGTATAAGACCTGCCCATTGTGATATTTACAGGCAGGTTCTCCTCTTTGGCTACCTCTATAAAAGCGTTTGCCAGTTTTTTTAACATTTCACATCTTATCAACATAGTATTTTCGGATTAGTGATTATGAATTGACAGCCATGAAGAAACCGGCATTATTATACTGTTGCCTGATTTCTGCGGATGTAAGAATATGATACTTGGTATACAACTCAGCATTGAACAAGTCAACCTGAATACAATACTCCACGATTTTCTCCACTTCTTCCGGAGAGAGTGCCCAATAGTCCGCTACTCTGCAAAGCATATTCTTACACCAATACAATGAATGGTTTCCTGTACGGAATATCTCATTTTCTATATAATCATAAACCGCATATCCATTACATCCATATACAGTTTTCAGATCACTAACTTTGGTTTCATGCAACTGTGATGTCCTTTTATAACAAGGCAGGAATGGAATAATCTTATTGTCTGAAATAACGGATTTCATAATGTCTTTTATTTAAATTTCGGTAATAAGGATGCAGTTCAGATTCTTATTGAATTCTGAACAAAAGATTGTTGCTGCAAAAAATTATACTCTTGCAGGTATATCGTATCTTTTACGTATTTTTTTTACGTAATTGAAAACAGTCTTTTCACAGACTTTTGGAAAAGAGGGATTATTCTCCTTTAGATATTCATGAATCTGGGTGGAAGAATAATAAGGACAGGTTATCAGCAAATGCTTAACTGACTCCTCATAAGGATCGAGACGGCAGGAATAAGAAGGGCGCGGACGATTGCCATGTTGAAGAAGCTCATCAACATTTAATCGGGAAAGCCGCATGACTCTGCCGGGAGGAAGTTGCAGCTTCTTTGCTATTTGAGAACGGCTCAAGCCAAGAAGTCGAAGTTCGGCAATGTTATGCCAGTCGTGGTAGTCTTCTGTAATCTTTTTTGCATCCATTTTCTACATAAATATAGTTTTCGTAAAGTGAAATATTTAATGTTACGAAAAAGTGATGCGGCAAAGTTACGAGTTACACACGAGGAAACCATCGAAGCCTGCAAGATAGGATACAGCCCATGCAGGCAGACCACAGCCGGGAGATACGGGAAATGCAGCAGAGGCACGGCAGGGAAATAGCCGACAAGGACACAAGGCACAAGCAGGAAATATCGTTTCTGAAAACGGTAATCGCAAGGGCGGCGGCATGGTTTCCCTATTTCCGTGAAATGCTCCGTATCGAAAACCTCTGCCGCCTTGTCGGGTTCGATGAAAGACAGACCGCAACGCTCGTCAAGGGAAAGCCATTGGAGTATGCAGGGGAACTCTATTCGGAGGAACACGGACGGAAATTCACGACCGAAAAGGCAGGTTTCCAAGTGCTGAAAGACTCCACGGATGGGACGAGATTGGTTCTTGCCATTGACCGAAAGCCCATTGCCGAGTGGTTCAAGGAACAGTTCGAGAAGTTAAGGCAGAACATTCGCTGACCTATACAACCGCAAAGGAAAGGCAGGGGGATGAAGCTATAACCGTGTTATCTCGCTGGAAAACAATAAAAAAGTATTCTTCATAATCTTTTGTGAATAACATTTTTTATATTTGCGCCATAAAAAGCACATTGAGATTTGTACTGGATACGTGATGAACAAAGAACTTTCGGAAAAATACATGTAAATACAGAGTTATAACCTATTTCCGTAATTTTGCACATCATTCAAGTTTTGGTATATGCCACTTGAAAAACAATGTATGTAAACAAAAAATATAATGTAAAATGAGAAAATTTTTATTTTTTTTATTATGTACGGTAACCTTCTATTTACTCGCTTCTTGTGAGAAAGAAGAGCACTTAGACGGTAAAGGTGACAAGCCATTAGTGGATACACCTAAAGATACGATTCAAGAAGAATTTCTCCTTAAATGGGATACATTTATCGATGATAGCAATGACAATGGAGAAATTTTTATCGGTACACAGTATTTAGGAATACAAGGATGGTCACATTTAGCAACTCCACCTTACATATATATTGGAGCAGTATTCCCCGAAAGTACATTTACTACAACGTTTGATAAAGAGATTGTTGGCAAAAAGAAGCCCATATATTTAACTTTTGATTTCCCAGATCCATACATCACATCTATGGAAACAGTCAAAGGAAGTGAGTACTTACAAAAAATTAAAGAAGCTATTAGTTCTAAAGAATACCAAAGTTACACTTCACCTCAAAGACCACATATCGTAAAATTTGCAGAACTAAAATCTCTATCAAATATAGAAAGTTGTTTCCCATATAATAAAGATTTTGGTAATACACTAAAAAAAATAGCCCTACAAGAATTTAATGTAGAAAATATAAAAAGCCTATGTATTGGTGAAGTTATATTCAAAGGTTTTACAACGTCAATGGATGTCCCCTCAAATGGATTATTCACTAATGAACCAACGTCCTCCGAAAAATTAATTTATATACGAAGTCTTACATATGGGGTTAGTGCTTATTTCATAGTCGCAAGTGAAGCTCCCTATAAGGAGGTTCTAACCGCTTTTAAAGATTCATTTATGGATGATTATAATAATCCTAAAGGTGTATTACATAACTCGAAGATTATTTTATTAACAACATCCGACATAAACCAAGAAGCCGAAGTAAAAGCAACATTCAATGACTTAAATAACTTTTTGAAAAATCCTTTTATGGGTGGAAAGATATACGGATATCCTATATACTGTACTGGATTTTATGTCAAAAATAACAAGATATTTACAAGAGAAAGCTAAAAGAAATTATTAGTAAATTCAAAGAACAAGAAAAAGCAAAAACAAAATGACGAGCAAAAGACAATAGGGAAAATACATGTAAATACAGAGTTATAAATCAAAGTAATATGAAAACTAAGAGTTTTTTAGGAATACTTGGACTATTCCTGTTTGTAGTCAGTTTTATAAGTTGCGATAATGACGATGAACAAGGAAGAAAAATAACAGATTACAAAGAGTATATTCTTACCATTGCATCGAAAAAAGTTCCGGGAGTAATGAGTTCGTGTGGCAATAATTATCTAACAGATGTATATGCCGTAAAAAAAGAGCAATCCAATGATTGGGTTCCCTTTGGTAGTATTAAAGGGTTTGATTTTGAAAAAGAATATGAGTATAAAATCAAGATTAGTGAAACGACCTTTTTAGATTATAGCATGGGAGAACCAGCATGGACGGAATATGAACTGCTTGAAACAATATCCAAAGAGAAAAAGGTTTCAGAAGATTTGCCTTTGCATTTTATCCCTGAATGGTATTACGAAGATCAATTTATCCCCGAATACAGATTCGCAGTAGAAGCGGATAACAAAGAGGTAATCGAAGAAGATTTGAAAGCTAATTCTATCATGCCATTGAACTATCATTATTTGTTGTATAGGGGTGATAATAAATTAATGACATGGATTGCCATAAAAGACAACAACACAATGTTAAGTCCGAAATTTATTAAAAGCACAAATAAAAAATCCGAAGAACTTCCGGATTCTTATACTATGCTCCCCCCGAAAGGGAATGTGATGGGTTGTATGGAATGGACGTTCTTAAATGAGTATGGTAATGAAACAGATATCCCCTCGTTTGATGTTTTTGTTGGTTATTTTGAAAAATCAAGGAGCACAGGACCAACACCAAACACAGCTTGTCTTTATAAAGACCTTACAGAGCATTACAAAAGCAAATATCCAGAAGCTGGAGTAAAAACGGTCGTGGTTTCTTATGACATTTCCATAAGATTATAGAGCCTCCGGCGTTTTTCCGCTGGTGCTTCTAACATTTGCACATAAAAATTGAATTATCCATGAAAAAAATTATTCTATTGGGTTTCTTATATTTACCTATATGCATATTTGCGCAAAAAAACTATTTTTCCATAACGGGAAGGACATTTTTAGAAGAATATATAGTTCCTAATCAAACAACAAAATCCCCCTTAAGTGCTGGTGCTTATATTCAAATTAAAGGAATGCCGGAACGTGGTTGGTTGGCAGATACAGAAGGGTACTTCAAAATAGATAGCCTGCGAAAAGGGAAATATCATCTAACATTTTCATGCATTGGTCTTGAGCGTGTAGATACTGTAATTCTCATTAATGGCAACATAGATTTAAAGATTATATTGTCAGACCTTAGTATTCATACACCACAATTAAGCCTAATTCTTTCAAAAGAAGAAGAAAACAAAGTTCTGAAAGACAATTTTTGGGATAAATACGGACTTAATGCATCGTGGTACACAAAAGAAAGTTTACGAGATAAATCACAGCGAATAACAATTTTAGGTTATTCCCATAGGGTAAAAAGAAATCAAATAATTTTCGACTATCTCGATAAGAAATACGGATATAGCTGGAGATTTGAAGCACCCAAAGGAATAATAGGGTTAGACGAAACATTAGACACTTATGAACTTTTACAAAATGACAAAGCAGACAACGCCCCTAACATTATACCCCATGAATGGGATGAATGATTTTCTTTTTTCGCAAGTTGCAAGTATAAAATTGCCACCGAAAGTTCGTACTTTCGGGAAAAGATGTGATATTTGCAAATGAAAGAGTTATTTGACAGCATAGCAACGCAAAACGCTGAAATTCGCACTGTTGCTAAATCGTTACTTCTACTTCTCAAATAATTCGCTAAAAGTTTATTTCTCAATCGGTTAAGTCAAACCGAGAATAATCTAAAATAGTTTATACTTGTTTTTATAATCTGTTTGAACTGAATGCATTTATTAATGCAGAAGAGTTCCCCGCTTTCCAAACAGATGGAAAGCGGGGAACTCTTCTGATATCTTGTGGTATTCTTTCACCGGTTTATCAAACTTTTGCATTATTCGTTGTTTATGCGGCTTTTCCTCATTTAACTTTATTGTAGGGTTTAGTGATAGTATAGGAATAGCTAATTCTTTTTGACCGTAAGAGTAAGCCTTTTTGAAAGGATGTGTTCTATCTCCATAGCCTTTGGAGTTAACTCCCAAGCTTATGGAGATAACTCCAAAGGCTATGGAGTTAACTCCGCAAGCTTGGGAGATAGAACATGAAAGGAAGAAAACGCTTAATGATTAAAAAGAAAGATTTTAATAATAAGAAAAAAGGATTGCATTTCATTCCAAGTCTTCAATAATCTTCTCCACATCCACAGGTTGCAGTCGGTCATAGACTTTCTATCATTATTACAGGGGGCAATCCATAGGCGCCTACACACCACAGACAGTCCGGAAAGAACTTACCATCGGGAGTTGTTTCTCCTGCTTCTATTCCCAATATCCGTTTAAATTCTTCCGGTAGTTTTTCGGAACCACGTACACGGCAGACCGTTCCCATGCATACGGAGATGGGATGTTTTCCTTTGGGGATCATGGCAAAGAACGTATAGTAAGTAACCATGCCATACATTTTCTATACGGGCATGTTCAGTTTGCGGGCGATGATACGTTACATCTCTTCAGGCTGGTTCCCATGCTTGTTGCCAATCTTTCCGCTTTCTTCATGATTGCTTGTAATTTACAGGTGGGGCGTATTTTCATGGGCATAAGAATTAGTGTGTTGCGAAGATCGGAAAATGTCCGGGTTGATAAAGGAAGAGTGGAAAATATGAAAAAAAAGAAGCCCGGTCCGTTTGGTGGTGAACGGACCGGGCTTTACAATCAATTTGTCAACCATTTATAGCCAATGGGAACTGCTGTGCCTCCATCGGACCTTTAGAATTGTGCGACAGGGCGTGTGGCGTAGTTGCTGGCTTTACTGTTAGCAACTATCGCACCACTTACAAAATTCAGATGCCAGGCGGATTCTGCCGAGTGTTCGGAAGAAGACCAGTACGCTTTGCGTGCAAAATCATTGAAACAATCTTGTTTGTCTTTGCAAATGATTCCGGCTTTTTGAAGTTCCCACAACAAAGTCAACTCGCCTGCCGACGGTAAATACCATTCA
>ERZ827492.713-NODE-713-length-29798-cov-3.209360_pt1 | contig 29798 bp, 47 predicted proteins | sample MGYA00519704_ERZ827492 | MGnify/ENA primary metagenome ERZ827492 (study PRJEB31778, sample SAMEA3449325) | human gut metagenome | biome: human gut; feature: human-associated habitat; material: faeces | place: United Kingdom | collected 2010/2012 ...
CCGCCTCTGGTGCGAAGAAAATGATCTGCTTTCGCCGATATATACCTCATCGGCTCGCGGCGGCTGCTGGTTCTGCCATAATCAAGGCGTCGGCCAGCTCCGACTACTTCGGCATAACTACCCCGACTTGTGGGCGCTGATGCTCAGGTGGGATGCAGATAGCCCGGTAACATTTCACGCCGACGGCCACACGGTGCACGACTTTGAGCGGAGATTTGCGGCGGAGGGCGAGGGGTTGCTATCGCCTGACGATAAGGTGTTTCGTTGGTCGATGCTTGATGATGACCTTAACTATAGGATGGAGGAGTTCTTATAATGCGCTATTGTGTAAGCCCTGACTGCCCATACCACGGCGAGTGCGAAAAGAGCATTAACTGGTTCGGAGGAAACCCGTATTGGGCTAAAATGGTAGATATGAGCGGCGTGTGCCGGAAGTATATAGGCTGGGTATATGAGGAGGTAAGCAAAATAGATGGTAACAGCAAAACAAAGAGTGATGATAAGTGAGCTGGTATGCTCAGAAAACGCCGAAGAATGCGTTGAACAGTTCTTGCGTGTTTATGCCAAAAAGTCTTATAGTGCAGCGAAGCATTTGCTGGGGAAGTGCCACGAACTAAGCAATATAGCTTTCGACCACCTTATGCGAGACAGGGACGAGACCGAAAGCGCCGCTCGGTGGCTTATAAGGCTACGGGGGTTCAATGACGACCCAAAAACGCGGTTTGCAGCTATGGTGCCTGTTTGTATGACACTCTATCCCGCCGGAACCGCGAAAAGGTGTTGCAAAGGGGAACAAGATTTCTTTGCAGAATTTATAGCGCTGCTCAAGAATCCTGAAGTGTTTGATTGGGATATTGACGGAGACTGGGCGGACGATTACGGCTATACAGATTTTCTGAAGCGCGTTCTTGCGCAGGAGGAACAACATGACTGACATACAACGCGCGATGCTAGGAGACCACGAAGCAGCGGCGAGGCTGACGGAGCAAGGGGTGCTGATACCGTGCCCGTTTTGTGGAGAAGACAAGGAACTTACGGTAAAAAACAATTTTGGATACAGGTTTGGAAACTCATGGATGTACTGCTATGCTTGCGAAGGCTTTGGCCCGACGACAATTGGAGAGCAAGCTGCGCGTCTCGCCTGGAACACTCGCGCCCCGCTGCTCACACAGGAGCAGATAGAGAGATTGGAGGAAATGAAATGAAACGCAAGCGCAAAGTGTGCCCATTGCTGGTGCAGTCTGACACGACCCCATCACTGACCGTGAACGGGGAGACATATACAAGAACGTATTTTTTGCCATGCATTGGCGAAGATTGTGTGGCGTATCACGCGCTGGATGGATACTGCAAGAAGTGGCAGAGCAACACTATGCTGCGAAAGGATGGAGAGTAAATGACACAAGCATATCAAAGGCAAAAGAACATAATGCCTGTATGCTCGACACAGGAAGCCAGAGACTATTTTGCAAGCGCTGGCCTTACATATAATGATATCACTGAAGGAGACATACTCTCTCTGGTGATTCTTTTGAACCGCGAAATAAAGAAAGCAAACAAAGCGTGCGAAACATCTGTCCACACAATGCACTTGAGCCAGAAAATGAACATCAAAAAGAAAAGCAACGGCGTAATAACTGAATGCTATTTGTTTGTAAATAGTCATTACTTTACGCAACGTGAGTGTATCAGTTTTAACCGAAATGGTTTTATCGGGTTTGCGGGATGGGCTGACCAAGGCAATACGAACCCTATACTGAGAGCGTTTCTCGCATGGTGTGACATACTTAAGGAGGCACACAATGATATATGAAATCATCGACACGCGCACAGGCGAGCGAGCAAAAGCGCACGAGTTCGTGCAGGAACCGTGGGCGAGGGTGCTCTGGTGTGACTGGCCAGCGTTTGCAGTAGACGAGGACGGCGACGTAATGCTCACAGACGATTGCGGCAACTATGATATGGTGCCGGAGGGCAGGGTAGAGGTTAGGCTGGTTGTTGATAGGGAGAAGTGGAAGCCGTGCGAATATTGCGGTGGGGACGTAGACGACCGCCCATTTCTTAATAGCGAGGATTTATATATTTCCGGTGGCGGCGAGCTGTGCTCTGATAGCTACGATGTTACACTTTTCAAAATGTCGTTTTGCCCTAAATGCGGCTCTCCCCTCACGGATGCAGCCTGGGCAGAGCTTGAGAAGAAGATAAGGGGGTGTGTGGAGTGATGGAAGTAGCCAGCAGATGGGCTAAAGAAATATGCGAGGACTGCGGCAAAGTATTTAAAGGCGGGCCGAATGCCTTTCTGTGCCCGCAGTGTCGCAAGCGTAGGCTAAGCGAATCGGCTAAAAAACGTAAGCTCAATGAATTGGGAGCGGAAGCTAGGAGCAGTAAAAATGAAAGACCTAAATGATTATGAGTTTTCAGGATGGCTTGAGTGGGCGTTGCAAGACTTGTATCAGAGGCCAGTAAGAAAGATAGCTATATGCGCCTCGCTTGAAAACGGGGAAACCCTAACTGCGTATTACAAATGCGAATCGCAGGACAAGGCGGTATTTGCCCATTGCATGACGAGTGATGCTATGCTCGATACAGTGCTGAATAATATCGACCTTATTCGCAGAGCTTTGGAAGAGGAGAGTTAATATGAACTACCACGAACTCATTGACGCATTGACCGACGAGGGCAACCCAAACGTGCTCGACTACATAGACGACGCTGTGCAGATGCTTGAGCATTTATACAGCGAGCTTAAAGCTGCCAACGCGCGCTGCGAGACGTTGGATAAGCTGCTTACGCAGTATCAGGACGAGCTTATCCCCAGCTATCGTGAGCGGGCGGTGAAGGCCGAGAGGGAGCGGGACGCGGCTATCGAAGCAGTCAAGAATATGGCTGAATATATCGTCTGCGTTGGCCGCGTAGACTGTTTTCTTTGCGATGATATTAGCATGGAACACCATCTCAAATATCAGCCGAAAAACGACGGCAATTATGAGAACGCTCCGTGCTATGAGTGCATAGCAGACTGGTTTTTGCAAGGGAACAAATGGGGGGGATAAACATGGATTGCAAATCATCGAAATTGCCAGAAACAACGCAAGCTAAAAAAATCAAAGCTGATTATGCGCAAATTATAGTGTGTTGCGCACTACAAGAGCCATACTTTCAAATCATATACTTTGATTCGGAAGATAACAATTGGCATATTGGGTATGGTTCATATTGCTTGAGTTATGTGCAGCAATGGTTAAAAGAAGAATTTGAGCCAGGACACGCCGGGATTGAATCTGCTATAACTGTGCTGCTTGCCCGCATAGAGGAAGCAGAAGCAAAAACGAAAAAGGCAGAGAGGGAGCGGGACGACGCGCTGACACTTCTTCACTCCTATCGGCATATCTGCGGTGAAACACCTCCGGGACGCATTCAGGAGCTAGTTGAGGCTGACCGGGACGGGCGATGCACAATCACACAATGCAAATTTGGCGATATTGTCTATGTGGTAGGAAGCAAGAAAATCGTAGAAGCGAGGATTCAAGAAATATATCTCGACGACGTTTCGGAGCCAATCTACCTTGTCGATTTTACTTGCGATAACTCGTGCGACGGTTGCCCGTTCAATTCCTGGAGCCAGTCTTGGGAAGGAGAATGGGAGTGCGACGGGGAGTACGGAAACGGGGCTATAAAACAATCAGACTTTGGCAAAACCGTATTTCTCACCCGTGAAGCCGCTGAAGCCGCGCTGAAAGCGAGGAAACAAGATGGTTAAAACGTGCGGTACATGCAACTGGTGGGACGACAACGGCGTCTGCACCAATGACGAAGTAGCGATATGCCAAACAGGAGAAAGCAACACCTGCCCGTTTTGGGAGGAGTGGGACGAGGAGGATTTCGACGATGGATACAAAGACTACTGACGCTGACGTTGCGCCGGTTGTTCGTGGAACCCCCGTAAGGAAAAACAGGGAAAGCCGGGAAGTCATCTATTTGCAAGCGGGAGAAGAAAACGGAGAAATCTTATACAAGAGATATGTTTACGTTGACAAAACAGACTGGGTCGAGTATTGCTCTGCTTGCGGGAAACGACTATGCTCCAGATTCAACAACTACTGCCCAAACTGCGGCGCAAAGATGGACAAGGAGGAAGTATGAGCGAGAGCACAGAGCGCCCGACGGCTGTATGGCGCAAGCGCAACGACGCTCTGCACACGATGGAGTGTAGCAACTGCGGAGCCGATGCGCATTACCAGATCGTTGACGGCGTATGGAGGTACGAGCCATATTGCGCACACTGTGGCGCAAGAGTTTACAAACAGGAGGATTTGCTAATGAGCGAGAACAAGAAGCCGCGGCTGGCAGAGGTGCTGGGCGTCGAGGTGGGGGAGAAATTCCGCATAGCTGATTATCCGGTCGATTATGGATATGTAGCCGTTTGCGCAGATGGGAAGGTGCGCCGCGTCCGTCCGAACCTCCCAGATGCTCACGGAGACAAAATAGGCGCTAACGCGCTGTATCACATTATCAACCATCCAGAGTGTATCAAACGCCGCCCACGCTGGACGGAGCAGGAAGTCGAGGACGCGAAGGCAATTTTGCGAATTGTAGAGGGCGCTGTTTACATTAAACGATTTACGACAGGAGAATTGCACATCCTTGATGGTGGGCAATATTTTTTAGAATGTGCGAACGCCGAAATATTTCCGTCAGCGCATAAAGGTGAAGCGATTGCTTTGGACGACATTATAGGAGGCAGCGAATGAGCGAAAACATTGAGCGCCCGCCGCTCGGCGTTAAGCCGCGGTATTTGGCGGCGGAGGAAAGATACCACGAACTGCTGTGCGCGATCTCAGCGAGCTGGGCCGCGGGTTATGAACCGGACCCCGCGTGGGTGGAGGAAGCTTGGGAAATGTGCCAGCAGGCGTCCATGAGGCCGGATTAACGTCATGAACCCCAAAACGATCAACAAGAGAGCCGTCAAGCTCGTGCGCGAGATGCGAGAACTCGGCGCGAGACCCTACAACGGCAAGAACCTAGCGGAATACAACCGCAAGCGCGAGGCGCTGCTTACACTCTGTATTGAGGCGATTGAGAACGGAATGCGATTTGAGAGCAAAACCGAAAATACGGAGGAGAAATAACACATGGAAGACTGGAAGTACAAAGCGAAGGACAAGCTCCGCGATTACTCGGCTCAGCTCAATGCCGTGGCGACGCTCCCGCTTGAGCTCAAACGGCTGGAATCGGAGTACACGTCAATCAAGGCCGCAAATACGGACGTTACTCCGGTACAGGGAGGCGGGACGACGCAGGAGGACCGCGCGCTTTCCAACATTGTCCGGCGGCAAGAGATAGAGGCCATGCTGTACCGGGCGAAGAAGTCCGTTGCTTTCGTCGAGGCCGCGCTTGCGCGGCTGAGCGAGGAAGAGCGCCTTGTGCTTGAACTCATGTACATAAACCGACAGCGCGGGGCCGTTGGCCGTTTGCGCGAGGAGCTGCACCTCGAGGACGAGCGCAGCGTCTACAAGCGAGCCGACAAAGCTCTCAAACGTTTGACCATTGCCATGTACGGCGCTACGGAGTCGTGAGGGCAATTTGGGGGCATTGTTTTTTGAGAAAGCCCGCATTATATTTAAGCTAGAGATATAACGGAGACCCTCCTTGTGCCCGGTTCAGTGTTGCCGCACTGGCCGGGCTTTTTTACGCCCAAAACTCGCAAGAGAGGTGGTGACATGCCGAATGAACAGAACATTATACCTCATTGCTTTACCAGCGACCAAAGCCGCGAAGCAGCCGCGAAAAACGGGGCGGCTGGCGGACGTGCGTCCGGTGTGTCACGCCGGCGCAAGCGCGACCTGAGAGAAGCGGCGGAGCTGTACCTCTCCCTGCCGGTCACGGACAAGCGGCAACTTACCAAACTGTCCAAGGCCGGAGTAGAGACGGAAGACGCCGACAATCAGATGGCCATTGTGGCCGGGCTTGCGATGAAAGCCATGCGCGGCGATGCCAAAGCGGCCAAGCTGCTGTTTGACCTGTTGCCTGAGCAGGCGGGGTCTATGCAGGCCGCAGCGCAGGAGGACGACCCCATCACGCAGGCGCTCAAAGAGGAGGCAGAGCGTGGGACTCTCTGAAAAACAGCGGGAGATCATGCGCTTCCCGTATACCAAGTACGACGCGCTCATTTGCGACGGCTCCGTGCGAAGCGGTAAGACGTCCATAATGTCGCTGTCGTTTTTCTTGTGGGCGATGGGCAACTTCAGTGGGTGCTCGTTTGCGTACTGCGGTAAGAGCGTCGGCGCGGTCGAGCGAAACATCGTAACCCCGCTGCTCAGCATTGCGTATCTTCGGCGCAACTTCGATATCAGATACAACCGCGGCGATCACGTCATCACCGCCCGCAGGGGCGGACGTGAAAACCGCTTTTATTTATTTGGCGGCAAGGACGAGAGCAGCTACTCGCTCATACAGGGCATCACCCTCGCGGGCGTCATGCTTGATGAGGTGGCGCTCATGCCGCGCTCGTTTGTTGAGCAGGCCCTTGCGCGATGCTCGGTCTCGGGCGCAAAATTCTGGTTTAACTGCAACCCGGAAAACCCGGAGCACTGGTTCCGCAAGGAGTGGCTGCTCAAGGCGCCCGAACGCAACGCGCTGCATTTGCATTTCACAATGGACGACAACCCGAGCCTGGACGACGCAACGCGAGAGCGCTACCGCACGATGTACTCGGGCGTGTTCTATCAGCGGTACGTCCTCGGACTGTGGGTCATGGCGGAGGGCATTGTCTACGACATGTTCGACCACACGCGCAACGTCTACAGCGAGCCGCCAATTGACATGGTCGACCGCTCGACCCGGTACATAGCTTGCGACTACGGCACGACCAACCCCTGCGTGTTTCTGGATATCTACGACGACGGCGAGGTCATCCGCGTCGACCGGGAGTACCGCTGGGACAGCCGCGCCGAGCACCGGCAAAAGACCGACGAGGAGTACGCCGACGATTTCATGGCGTTCATGGGCTCGGGTTGGTGCACCGTGTACGTTGACCCGTCTGCCGCGTCGTTTATCGCTGCTTTGCGCCGCCGCGGCGTGTATGTCGTCGAGGCCGACAACACAGTGCTGGATGGCATCCGGCGCGTCGGCGCGTTGTTTCACCGCGGACTCCTGCTTGTGCATGACACGTGTACGGGGCTTATGGATGAGCTTGGCTCGTACAGGTGGGACGACAAGGCGGCACAGCGGGGCGAGGAGAAGCCCGTTAAACAGCTGGACCACGCGCCCGATGCTTTGCGATATTTTGTGAACAGTCTCCCGGACTGGAGGTTTGAGTAATATGTCCCGACGCAACAAAGCCGCTCCCCGCGGCACACAAACCAAAATCAACGACAACGCTCAGCCGGTGACGCTCGCGGACGCATTCTCGAACCCTTTGTTCCACCTGGGCTATGGCTCACAGTCTCCGCTCGAGGCGACGCAGTACCCGCTAACCCGCATGACGGACAACTATGCGCTGCTCAACAGCCTCTACCGCGACAACTGGGTCGTCCAGAACGTCGTCGGGCTTGTGGTGGACGATATGCTGCGCGAGTGGTACAAGCTTAAGGGCGTCAGCCCCGAGCAGCTGAGCGAGCTGGCCGAGACCGAACGCCGGACGCAGGTGCGCGCACGAATTGCCGAGGGGCTGCGCTGGGGCAGACTCTACGGCGGCGCGGCGGGCCTTATCATGGTCAAGGGGCAGGACGATCTCGAGAAGCCGCTCGACCTCGACATGATATACCCCGGCTCGTTTGAGGGGATGTATATTCTCGACCGTTGGCAGGGCGTGGTCCCCGATGTGGAGCTGACCTTCGAGGGCGGTGAACCCCTACCGAAGAATTACTCCATCACGGACGCGACCGGGCACACCGTGGCCCGCGTCCACCATTCGCGCCTTGTGCGCTTCACGGGGCGTGACCTGCCGTACCTTGAGCGCGTGGCAGAGCTGTACTGGGGCGAAAGCGAGGTAGAAGCGCTATACAAGGACGTCGTCGCGCACGACAACGTAAGCGCCAACATGGCCGCGCTGACTTTCCGCGCGAACATCAACACCATGGAGGTGCAGAACCTCGACCAGCTGTTTTCGCTCGGCTCCACACAGATGCAGCGGCGGTTCTGGAACGTAATGCAGGCGCAGAGCGTTGTAATGAGTAACTTCGGCTTCCAGCTTGTCAACAAGGGCGACCAGATGCACAACACGCAGTACACCTTCACCGGATTGCAGGAGGTGTACGAGAGCATGTGCCTCAACCTCTGCGGTGCGTCGCACTACCCTATGACCAAGCTGTTCGGGCGCTCTCCCGCTGGGCTCAATTCCACGGGACAAAGCGACCTGCAAAACTACTATGACTACGTCGACACGCTGCGCGAGTCCAAGCTCCGACCCGCGTTGGAGAAGCTGCTCCCGGTACTTGCAATGTCCACCTGGGGTGCCGTACCTGAGAACATTGAGATAACCTTTCCGCCGCTGTGGACGCCCACGGCAAAAGAGACGGCGGACATCACCAAGGCCAAGGCCGAGGCGGTCATCTCCGTGTTCCAGGCCGGGCTCATGGGCGCGGACACGGCGCAAAAGGAGCTCAAACGCCTCGCGGACGAGACCGGCATGTTCGGCAGCATAACCGATGAGGAGATTGCCGCCAACGCCGGGAAAACGTATCAGGACGTCACCGCGCTGCGTGACCCGCTTGCAGGGCTGGGGTTTGGGGAGTGATAAGCAGTGGCGACTATCAGCCGCCCACACATGTCGGACGAGCTTGAGCGCCTTATAGCGATATTCCTCAAGGCCGAGACCGATATAATAAACGAGATAGCGCGGCTCCGTGCGGGTGGCCATGTAGACTACCACGCCGAGGCCGCGCTTGATCGTGTTCAGGCCATCCTCCGAAAGCTCGAGAACGACTCCTGGGAGTACGTCCCGCAGATGATAGAGCGCCAATTCTACGTCCAGCACCCGGAAGCGCGGAAACTGTACGAGACGGTCAAGAAGCACACGTCGGGATATGAGAACGCTGGAACGCTCACCGCGGCGCAGACGGACATAGTGCAGCGGCTCACGATGAACCTCATGGGTGAAATCACAGAGGCGACAGCGACCGTCAGCGCCTCGCTTGAGTCTATGCTCATCGGGCGCACGACCCCGGACATATTTCGGCGCGTGGGCCTTGAGCAGGTGGCCAGCATGGAGGCGACGGGGCAAGGCGCGTTCAAGATGACCCGTCAGCTTATCGAGGCGCTCCGCCGCGAGGGCGTGACCGCGTTTGTCGACAAGGCGGGGCGGCGCTGGAGCTTGCATACCTACGGCAGCATGGTGCTCCGCACGACATCCCGACAGGCTGAGGTTCTCGCCGCGCTCACCAAGGACCCGGCGCAAGACCTATACAAAATCAGCAGCCACAACACAAGCTGCAAGCTGTGCGCGCCTTACGAGGGCCGAGTATACAGCGTGAGCGGCACTGACCCGGATTTTCCCGCACTGTCGGACGCTTTCGGCAAAATCGACCCCACCGGGCCAAACTCGCTCGCCAACTCGTGGCTCAACATCCACCCGAACTGCCTGCACTCACTTGTGCCGTGGACGCCCGCGGGACGCTCAGCGGAGGAAATCCAGAAAATCAAGGACTTTTCCAACCCCGCCCGCAACCCGTACAGCGTCGACCCACGGAGCCAAAAGCAGATAGACGCCTACCGCAAAAAAGAGGCGTCGCGTGCAAAATGGTTGCGAGACTATCGTCAATGGGAGGACTACCGCGTGGCCATCCCCGAGGCGACGCCGAAGACCTTCGCGACCTTCCAAAAGCACAAGCTGGCGAATGATGAGAAGTACAAAGAGTGGGTGCGGAAATTCCGCCGGGAAAACAAGCGGCTTAGCTTCGAGACGCTTGTAGGCCAGCGGACATCAACAGGCATTGAAGTCAAAGCTATATCGTCGCATGTGCTTGATCAAGCGGTAACTCGAAACTTTACTGCAGATGGCATTTTAAATGCCTTGCAAAATCCGGTAAAAGTGGGTAAATTAAAAGTAGACGAATACGGACGGCCTAGCATACAGTTCATTGGGGAGAAAGCAGCCGCTGTAATCAACCCGGAAACCGGGGTAATATCAACGGGGTGGAGAAAATGAGGCTTCCTGTAAGCAAAGAACAACTGCTCTTTTTGGCAACTTTGGGCATTGAAGATAAAGACTACACCAAGGAGCAGATAGACGATATCATAGAAGGCCCGGTATATGAATGCTTGATGAGCAGGGGATGGGAGCCGGGCCAAGACTTTGAAAAAACAAACGCTGTGGGCGATATGTGCGAGTCTATCATTACAGCGCTCACTCAAAAGCGCTAACACCACAAAAGAATACTAAAAATGCCGGTAAGACAGCCCGTCTTACCGGCATTTTTATTTGCTGAGAGGTGAAGACATGACATACCTTGAACTCCTACAAAAAAACCTCGTTGACGAGATAGAGGCCACGCGGTCCTACGCCGCGACGATGGCCGTCGCGCCGCCGGGAGATATCCCCGTGCTGCTTGAGCTGCTTGCGGACGAGACGGACCACATTGCGCATGTGTCCACGCTCATATCTCAGATTACAGGCGACGACTACAACTACGCGGAGCGCGTCACGGGGGTGGAATAAGTGGCCATTGCATACTACGGCTCGAGGATATCTCCGAACCAAATAGAGACGGCGGAGGGCTATCTGATTTGCCGGTCCGTTCCTATCGCGCGCACGGGCGACCAGCAGTACACGGCCCGCGAGGTGATGCAGGACGGAGACCCCGGCCAGATGGTGATCGTGCACCGCCGCCCGGAGGATGTATTTGCAGAGGAAACCATAGCGAGCTTTGAGGGCAAGCCGGTTACCGACGATCACCCCCCGGAGAACGTGCAGGCTGAGAACTTCGCGTCATACGCCAGAGGCCACGTCCAAAACGTGAGACGGGCCGGGGATAATCTGGTGGGGGATGTATACATCACAGACGCAAAGCTCGCCAGCGACGTTAAACACCGCGTCAAGAGAGAGATTTCCTGCGGGTATCAGTGTGACCTCGTGCCGGACGGAGCGGGGGGCTACTACCAGACCAATATACGGGGCAATCACGTCGCCGTCGTCCTTAGAGGCAGGGCGGGGCACGATGTTGCAATACACGACGCCGCCAACACTGCGGCAGAAGGGAGAACAAACACCATGAACAAATTCACGAAGGGCGTTCTTGCCGCGTTCGGTTCGGCGGCGAAGGAAGCGAGCCCGGAGGAGCTGGAGGCCATGGCCACCATTACGGCCACGGCGCTGGACGCTGCACCCGCCGAAGAGGCGCCGGAGGCGGACCCCGCCGAGAAGAAGGCTGAACCCTCCCCCGCAAAGGATGAGCCGATGAAGGACGAGACCGTCTACAAGGAGCAGAAGGGCGTTGACCTCGGCACCAAGATTGACCGCGTCCTTGAGCTGCTTGAGGGCATGATGAAAGGCCGTGAGGAGAAGCACATGTCGGACGAGACCGACCTCGACGAAATCATCGAAAAGCTGACCGGCAAGCCCGAGGACCCCGACGAGGCGAAGATGATAGGCGCCGAGGACGCCAAGTGCGGCGCAATGCCCGCGGCTACAAAAGACGCCGCCGTCGAGCTGCTCCGCCGCGTGCGCCCCGCCGTCGCGGCTATCGAGGATAAAGCCGCCCGTGCTCGCGTGACCGACGCGCTGCTCGGCGCCGTCAAGGGCGACAACGCCATGACCGCCATTGCGCAGGCGGCATACGACAGCGCCGCGGCTGCAGCCAAAAGCACCAGCCGCAGCACCTTCGACCAGATTTGTGCGGAGTCTGAGGCGGCCTACGCTGCGATGAACCCGCACAAGACGAAGTAAAACTGAATAACCAACCGCGACCGCGTTCAGTTTTGGACGCGGTCAATTTTTATGCAAAGGAGCGATTTAAACATGGGACTCAATCCCCAGACCATCGGCACGTCTATGCCGAACGGCTTCGCGGGCAGCTACGCCCGTCAGCCGGACATGATCGTCAACACCCGCCCCGCCGGCGGCTCGACCCCGATACCCTTCGGCACTCCGCTCAAGTATGACGACGGCGCCGTTATCCCGATGGGTGCGGCGGCTACAGCCGAGCAGTTCGTGGGTGTCGCGGGCTGTGAGATCAAGAGCGCGCTCACCTACCTGGACCAGAGCCAGGGCCAGTACGCCGTCGGTGAGCCGGTCTCTGTGTTCATGCGCGGCGCAGTGAACGTTTTCTGCCAGCGCGGCACCCCGGCCCTCGGCGGCGCGGTGTACGTCCGCATTACCGCTAACGGAAGCTACCCGAGCGCTGTGGTCGGCGGCTTTGAGGCCGAGGCCGACAGTGCGAACACCATCCAGCTGACCAACTGCCAGTGGGCTGGCGCGGCTGACGCCAATGGCGTCGTTGAAATGCGCATACTCACGCTCATCAACGCCTGATAGGAGGGAATCAACATGAGTTATCAGAATGTCGGCGTACATAACGCCGGTACTTTCACCGCGAATATGTCCGGCGCTCCTATTACCGGCGCGCCCATGATGGACGCGGCGGGCATTGCTTCCGGCGGCGCGTTCCTCGTATCCGAGCTCGAAAAGCGTGACCCGACGATCAGAAAGCCGCTTACGAGTTTCACCTACCCCCGCGACATCGTCATCCAGAGCGGCGGCGGTTGGGTCGACTACGTATCCGCCATGTCTGTCGCTTACGGCATGACTGGCGGCTCCGGTTCTGGCGCTGTGGCGGCTGGCGGCGCCAACGGTCTCCCCATCGTGCAGGCCTCCGTCGACAAGGGCGTATACAAGGCGCACGTGTTTGCTGCGGCTTTGCGCATCATGTTCCAGGACATGCAGCGCGCCAACTACATAGGCCGCAGCCTTGACAACCTGCTCAAGGACGGCGTGCGTCTCACCTACGACAAGCACCAGGACCAGAACGTGTATGTCGGCTTCGAGGAGTACGGCACCACCGGCCTCATCAACAACCCCGACGCCACGGCAAGCACTGTCGCTGACGGCACCGCCGGCAACGGCAACTGGGCGACTAAGAGCCCGAACGAGATACTCGCCGACGTCAACACCGCCCTGACCGCCACCTGGGCACAGGCCGAGTACGACCGCAGCGCCATCCCCAACCACATCCTGCTTCCCTACGAGGAGTACACCTACATCATGAACACGCCGTTCACCCTCGTGCAGGACGGCGCGCAGGTGGCATTCTCGAGCATCTACGAATACATCAAGCGCCACAACATCACCAATGCCGAGGGCGGCGACCTGTTTATTGGCGCGACTACCTGGTGCAAGGGCGCAGGCGCTGGCGGCACCGACCGCATGGTCGTGTACTGCAACAATGAGCGGTTTGTCAAGATGGACGAGCTGGTCCCGCTCAGCCGCATTATGTCTGCGCCGAATGTGGCCAACGTGTGCTACGACACCGCGTACATGGCCAACATCTCCGAGGTACAGGTCCTGTACCCGCAGACCATCACCTACTGGGACAACATCGGAGGTGATACCTGATGTTTGTGCACTGTACGGCTAACATTCTTTTTCGCGCAGATAATGGCGAGACGTTTCTTGTGCGGCGCGGCTACATCGGCGAGGTGCCGGACTGGGTGGGCAAGACCAAGTATTTTGCGCGCCTTGTGGCCGACGGCGTTATATCCGTGCCGGAAAGCAAGGCAACGGAGGAAACGCCCCGGAAACCGAAAAGCGCCAAAGCTGCAAAAGCTGAATAAAGGGAGGCGAGCGTAGTGGGTTACTGGGGCTCGCCTCAATTTTTCGGCGTGCGAGGGGCCGCGGCAAACATCGGACAGTCTGCCGGGGATTACACCGTTGAGGATTTTCAGGCCGATTTTCCGCAGTTTTTCACCGCTGAGGGCCAGCCCCTCGTCCCCGCGACAATGTTGCAGGAGTTCGTGAACATGGCCAACGTCAGCGTGCAGCCGGACAAGTGGCTGGACAGCTGGCGCTATGCCGTGGGCCTGTATGTCGCGCACTACGCCACGCTCTACCTCCGCACTTACTCGGAGAGCTCGTCCACACCCGCGCAGGCCGCGGCCACCGGCGCGCTCGTTGGCATCGTCAAGAGCGCCACGCTCGGAGACTCGTCCGTATCTTACGACACCAGCGCCATAACGCAGGGCACCGCTGACTGGGGCGACCTCAACGCCACCACCTACGGCCAGCTGCTCGCCAACCGCGCCAAGCTCGTGGGCATGGGAGGGAGCTATGCGATATGAACTTCACGGACTGGTACACCGACACTGTTGACGTCTACCGCATCCAAAACCAGACCACCAACAACCTCACAACGCAGCAGCGCGTCCCCGTCTCCACGGGGACGCCTTGCCGTATCTACCAGAGCGACAACCAGCCTATCAACATGCAGCAGGACGCGGCTTACATCAAACAGGCCGACCGGCTCATGTGCGACCCGTCGGTGGACATACAGCCGGGCGACCAGCTTATCATCCACCGCGGGGCTGTGCTGGGGCAGACCACGCCAGACATCCGCGCTTTTGCGGCCGACCCGAATTACTACTTCGAGCCTTTTGGCGCGGTGATACCCGGCCTCGCACATCAAGAGATACGGCTGCTGCAGCAGGAGATCGTCAAGGGGGGCACAACATGAGCTACACCGTGAGCCTCCAGCAGCGCATACAGCAGCTCAAGCGGCTCCGCGTTGATCTGCCCAAAATCATGGACGAGGTATGTGAGGCGGCAACCGTTCGGGCGGTAGAAGCGACCGCCGATGCAACGCCCCCAAAAGCAGGGACGGGGCGAGGAGGATACATTGGCAGCAACACCACGACGGGAGAACTCAAGGCACACTGGCCGACGGACAGCCGGACAAAGCCAACCCGCAGGGGCAATGAGCACGTCACGACGCTGGCAAACAATGTCGAGTACGCCTCTTACGTCAATGACGGCCACCGCATGGACAAGCACTTTGTCCCGGGCCTGTACGTCAATCCCGGTTCTGGGCTGCTGGAGTACGACCCGGGGGCGGACGTCGGCATCGTCGTCGGCACGAAAACTCCGTACGTCCCCGGTGAATTTATGACCGACAAGGGCATAGAGGCGTACCGGCGCACCGTGCTGGCCGAGCTGGACCGCAAAATACAGGAGGCGATGGGATGACGTTTGCAACTGCAAACCTTGCGGCCTCGCTTGCCGCCTACCTCGCGCCGTATTTCCCCGGCGTGACGTTCTACCCCGGGCCGAACCAGCAGGGCACCGAACCCCCGTGCATGTTCCTGCAGCAGCGGTACAACTACCCGGACTTGCAGCAGGACGGGCGCCGAAGGCTTCGCATCGGCCTTGACCTTGCATATCTGCTCGACTACAACCTCCCGAATATGCAGCTGCAATATCAGGAGGCGGCGGACACGCTCAACGTGGTCATGGAGACGTTCCCGTATTCGGACGGCGCAGACACAGCCCTGCTGAGAACGTATGACAAGGAAGCCCGTATTGACCTTGACGCCCTGCATTATAAGTTTGAGGTCCGCGTCTGGGTCAGCTTGCCGGAGACGCCGGTAATGATGCAGACGATGGACTATACGGAGGACATTACAAATGGCCAAACGTAAGGAAACCAAGAAATATGCACGGGAGGCGCTGCTCAAGAGCAAACGCTATGCGCAGTACCAGCGGGACTTTCTCGCCGCCGTGCTCACAAAACCTGAATACACACTCGCGGAGGCCGACAAAGCGGTCTCCGCTTTTTTTGGAAAGGAGTGATCGCGTATGGCTGGAGGCACCTGGACGTCTCAGAATAAGTCCCGCCCCGGCGTATACATCCGTTTCACCTCGTCCCGGGGTCTCGGCATCACCGTCGGAGACCGCGGCACTGTGACAATATGCGAGCCCATGTCGTGGGGGCCCGTTGGGCAGGTCATGACCGTAGCGGCTGGCGACGACATGACGCCGTATTGCGGCTACGACATCACCGCGCCGCAGGCGCAGTTCCTCAACGAAATTTTCAAGGGCAGTAACCGTACCGCCGCCCCGAATACCCTGCTGCTCTACCGCCCCACCGCGAGCGGCTCGGCGCAGGCGACGGCCACGACCGGCGTGCTCACGGCCACCGCCCTTTATCCCGGCGTGCGCGGTAATGACATATCCATCGTCGTCACTGATGTGGTCGACGAGGAGGGCACGTTCACGGTCTCGACCGTCGTTGACGGCGTCGTCGTGGACGAGCAGACCGGCGCCAACGTGTCCGACCTTGTGGCCAACGACTGGGTCACCTGGAGCGGCGACGGCGCCCTTGCCGCCACCACGGGCGTGACGCTTACGGGTGGCCTCGACGGCACCGTGCAGAGTGCCGCGTACTCGACGTATCTCGCCGCGATTGAGCCGTACAAGTTCGACATCATGATCTATGACGGCGACGATAGCACCGTGCAGGACGCTATGGTGGCGTTTATCAAGCGCATCGCCGACGAAAACGGCCAGTACAGCCAGCTCGTGGCCTCTGGCCTCACCAACCCCGACAGCCGCTACGTCATCGACGTGGAGAGCGGCGTCACGCTCTCGAGCGGCGTGCAGCTGACGGCGCAGCAGGCAACGTGGTGGGTCGGCGGCGCAGAGGCGGGTGCGATGTACAACCAGTCCCTCACCTATGCCAGTTATCCCGGCGCTATATCCTGCACCCCAGTCATGACCAACGCGCAGTACATAGCGGCCATCAACGCCGGACAACTGGTTTTCAATGCGGACGACAATATCGTGCGCATCGAGACCGACATCAACAGCCTGACCACGTTCACGACCGATATTACCAACGTGTATCGGAAGAACCGCGTCATGCGTCTGTGCAACACCATCGCCAATGACATCTATCAGCAGTTCTCGCAGAACTTCATCGGCGTGGTAAACAACAACGAGCAGGGCCGGGCGCTGTTCCAGGCCGCGATCGTCGGATACCTGCTCGACATCCAGGGCAACCAGGGCATACAGAATTTCTCCGCCGAGGACGTGCAGGTCCTTCCGGGCACGGATATCGACGCCATCGTCGTCAATGTGGCGATACAGGCCGTTGACTCGGTCGAGAAGATCTATATGACCATCGAAATCAACTGAGGAGGTGAGCAGGCATGGCTAATCCACAGTTTCTTCTTGAGCGCGACACACTGAACGGCAAACTTGGGCAGGCATTTGTCACCATTGACGGCCAGTCCCAGGAGCTGTTCGGGGCAAAGAAAATCAACGTGTCCGCCGATATCCAGAGCACGGACGTGCCCGTCGTCGGCACGACCCGCATCCAGCAGAAGACCACGGGCGTCAAGCAGACCGGCACCATGACCATCTATTACGGCACGCCGCTGCTCACGCAGATGGCGATGACCTATATGGAGACGGGCGTCATCACCTACTTTGACCTGCAGGTCACCAACAACGACCCGACGGCCACGGTGGGCACGCAGACCATGGCTGCAAGCTGACCGGCGAGCTGCTGCTTTCCATCATCGACGTCGACACCGAGATGCTCGAGCAGGAGTGCACGTTCTCGTACACCAACGCCCGCACCCTGTCCTCGTTCACCACCGAGACCAACTACGGCTCGTAATATGGAGGATATCGCATGAGCAACCTTTCCGCGTTTCTCAAGCCCGCGTATCTGCGGGAGGAGAAAGAAATAGTAATTTCCAAGCGCTTCGTCGACGAAAACGGCGAACCCGTACCGTTCAAAATCCGCTCTATCTCTCAGGAGGAAAACGAGCAGATAACCAAGGCGTCTCGCCGGCAGCGCAAAGTGAGCGGCACCGTGCAGGAGTACCTCGACACCATCGAGTACGGGCGTCGAATGGTCGTGACCGGCACGGTGTTTCCCGACTTCCGTGATAAGGAACTTTGCGAGGCTTACGGCACGCTCGACCCGATGCAGGTCCCGAGCAAGATGCTGCAGGCGGGCGAGTTTGCGGCACTTATGACGGCCATTTCTGAGCTCTCGGGCTTTGACACCGACTCCCCGGAGGACGAGGCAAAAAACTCCTAGAGGGGGGCGACCCCGAGACGATGGTAGCCTACTACTGCTTCGTCAATCTCGGGTGGCCTCCCAGTAAGTACGCGGCGCTCCCATACCGGGAGCGCCTTTTGATTGCAGAATTCGTCGACCGGGAAATCAAAGCCCGGAAGAAAGCCCAGAAGTAAAGGGGGCAGACTATGGCAACAATCCGCGAAGAGCTTGTCCTCTACGACAAATTTTCCTCGACCTTCGCGCGTTTTGAGAGCATGTGCCAAGGCGCGGAGAGCGCGCTCAACGACGTGCGCTATTCGATGGCCAACATAGAGACTGCGACAGCTGCGACTGCCACGGCAATGCAGCAGATGACCAGCCAAACGAAGAGCGGAGCGCAGAGGGCCGCGGCAAGTACAGACGCCCTCACAAGCAGCGTTAAACGCCTTGCAGCGTCCGTTTTGAGTGTGCAGGCGGTTAAGGGCATTATCAGCCTGTCGGACGCTATGACAAGCACCACGGCCCGCCTCGACATGATGAACGACGGCCTCCAGACCACGGCGGAGCTAAACGACATGATCTTCGCCTCGGCTCAGCGCTCTCGCGGTGCGTATCAGGAGACGGCGGACCTTGTGTCCAAACTGGGCGTGCTTGCAGGCGACGCTTTCGGCTCATCGGCTGAGATCGTGGCCTTTGCAGAGCAGGTCAATAAGCAGATGACCATCGCTGGCACCAGCACCGCGGGCGCACAAGCGGCCATGCTTCAGTTGACTCAGGCCATGTCCTCGGGCGTTTTGCGCGGCGAGGAACTCAACTCGATACTTGAGCAGGCCCCCACCATAGCGCAAAGCATAGCGGATTACCTCGGCGTGAGCGTCGGCGTAATGCGCGAGATGGCTTCCGAAGGACAGATAACCGCACAGGTGGTCAAAAACGCCATGTTCGCCGCCGCGGAAGAGACCAACGCGAAATTTGAGTCCATGCCGTACACCTGGGGGCAGGTGTGGACGTCGGCAATGAACACCTTGACGCAGGCGTTCCAGCCGGTGCTCAACGCCATCGGGAAACTCGCGGACCTTGCAGGCAACAACATCGATACGGTCATCGGGCTGTTCTACGGCCTCGCCGCCGCAGTCGCGGTATACGCAGCAACGCAGGCGATAGCCACGGGCGCGGCCAAAACGTTTTTTGCGACGCTCCTGTCCAACCCGCTGACGTACATAGCACTGCTCATCGGCGTCGTCGTGGCAGCGGTGTATAGCTGGGTGCAGTCCGTGGGTGGGCTGCAAACGGCGTGGTTAATCTGCGTCGACACGATAACAACCGCCTGGGAAGGCATTGTAATTGGGTTCACAGAGGCAAAATATGTTATACAAAACGCATTAGGCAATCTTGCACTCAAATTCGTTGAGTTTGGCTACAACGTGGCCGACGCCGTGGGCTCTATGAAGGTCTCCGTCTTGACCATCATACAAGATATGGTCAACGGCGCAATTGACCTTATCAACAGCTTTACTTCGGCCATCAACTCTATCCTTGGCACAAGCATTGGCGCCATTGACCATGTGACTTTTGCGGCAACAGCCGCGGCGGAGTACCAGGCAAACAAACAGGCCCGAGCCGACGACCTGGCGCAGAGGCAGGCGGCTTACGACCAAGCCGTCGCCGAACGGGACGCAGCCCTCGAGCAGATGCAGGCAGACCGCCTCGCGGACCACGCCGCACGGCAGCAGGAGATTGCAGACCGTCAGGCCGCGGGCACAAGCGCTGGCGCGTCCAGCAATGACTACCTGTCTGACATCGCAGACAGCAGCGCCAGCACGGCGGGCAGCGCCGGGAGCATTGAGAAGTCTCTCGACATTGCCGAGGAAGAGCTCAAAAACCTTGTGGACATGGCCGAGCGGCAGTACGTGAACAAAATCAACCTCACCGCGCAGAGCCCGGTCATCAACATCAATGGCCAGAACACGGGCAACACCGCGGCGGACAGGCAGCGGCTCGCGGACACGCTCCGCGACGTGCTGCTTGAGCAGATAAACGCGGGCTCGGCCACCACGACAGCGCGCGCGTTTTCAATGGGGTGATATCATGCCAAACTACTACGGAATCTTTTTCTCGGGCGGTTCGGGCGGCGTGATACAGCTCCCCGTCAACCCTGAGAAATTTCCAACAGCCAGAGACAACGACAATAAGGAGTACAACGTCCTCGGCATCGGCCCCATCATGGTCCCGAGGACGCCAAAGCTCCGCGAGGTGACGATCTCCTCGTTCTTTCCGGGCCGCAATAACTCAGAGTACCCGAACGCGCAGGACCCGGACGTCTACATCAACTATTTTCAGTCCGCCATGGACAATAAAACGGTTCTCATATACACCCCCGTGCGGAGCTATGAGGACGGCACACCCTTCGGGACCGGCGACGTTGGCTTTCCCGTGCTCGTGACGGCGTTCGATACCGAGGAACGCGGCGGCGAGGTGGGCGACTTCTATTATGATCTCACGCTCACCGAATACCGCGACTATACGCCGCAGCGGATGCAGATAGCCAGCAGCACGACCACCACGACCGCAACGGCAGCGTCGCGTGCCACTGGGGCCACGTCAACCGCGACCAGTACCACGACGGCGACAATGCTTGTTGTAAGCCCGTCTCGGGACATCCCGCAGGGGCAGCTCTACGTCGGCGCGCTTGCGCTGGCCAACGGCACGTACTATCAGACGAGCGCTGGGGGAGGCGTGAGCTACCCCATCTCCGGGCAGCGCGTCAACGTCGTACGCATCAACAACTCACAGCCCTACTCCGTGTATATCACCGCGGAGGACGGCACCGCGCTCGGATGGGTAGAGTCCAGCGCCTTGCAGGTGGTGAGCAGCACGTGAACGTTCAACTGCTGATACAGGAGAAGCGCACGGGCAAGATTTGGGACGTCGCCAACTGCACGCAGTCGGCGAGCTGGACGACCAACCGCACGGGTTCCCCCGGTACCTTCAAATTCACAGTAAACAAAGCGGGCGACCTCTCCTTCGTTGAGGGAGATATCGTCCGCTTCACTGTTGACGGGCAGCTGCAGTTTTACGGCTGGGTGTTCACGAAGACGAAAGACCGCTGGGGCGTCATCGACGTCGTGTGCTACGACCGCCTGCGGTATTTCAAGAACTCCGCGTCCTATGCCTTCTATGATATGACCGCCGGGGACATCCTCAAGCAGATGGCGGCGGACATGCAGATAGACGTCGGAGCCATCGCCGACACCGGGTACAAGCTCCCGTCGCTCATCGAGCAGGACCAGACCTGTTTCGACATTGCGGAGGCGGCTATCCAGCAGACGCTTCTCAATACCGGCACGATGTACGTCATGTACGATGACGGCAACGGCATAGCCCTCCAAGAGCCCGCGAACATGATCTCCGACACCATCATCGGCGAGCGCTCTCTGCTCACGGACTACTCGTACAAGACGGACATCGACCAGCAGACGTATAACTCGGTCAAGCTCTCGCGGCCAAACGAGCAGACGGGCAAGAAGGAAATATTTATCGCGCAGGACAGCGCGAACATCGCCCGGTGGGGCCTCTTGCAGATATACCAGTCCATCGACGGCGCGGTAAACGACGCGCAGGCGACGGCGCAGGCGGTGGAGATGCTCAGCTACTACAACGCCCGCTTGCGCACGCTCAAGGTCGAGAGCCTCGGCGTGCCCGGGCTTCGGGCGGGCCAGCTCGTGCGGATGTATGTGCCTGACATGGGCGACATCGACCTCGACCAATATGTGCTATTGGAGAAGGTCACGCACACCTGGGAAAACGATGTACACACCATGGAATTCGAGACAATGGAGCTGTAAACATGGAACTCAAAGAAGTCATACAGCAGATGATACAGCAGACGCAGAAGGCCACGCAGCCCACGGAAATGCAGGTCGGCACCGTCACCGGAGTAAACCCCATCCAGATAACGCTTGACACCAACATGGCGACGCTCAACGAGTCCGTGCTCTACCTGACCGAGCCCGTGGTCGAAAAGAAAATCCCCGTCTTGCAGCACTCGCACAGCTACGACGGCGGCACGACGGCCCCGGCGCTGCTGGAGAGCGAGATTATATGCGGCGAGAACAGCTCAGACCTCCCCGTGAGCGGCGGGTATATCACCCTCAACGAGGGGCTGGCCGTGGGACAAAAGGTGCTGCTCATGCGCGTGCAGAACGGCCAGAAATTCGTCATCATATCCCGCGTCTTTGACTTTGGAGGTGGTGGATAATGCCGACGCTACCGCAGGGCGGCTCGCTCCCGCCCATCGTCTCCGTCGAGTCCATGCCGTCGCTGACGTGGTACATCAACAAGGACACCAACCGCATACAGGGCACGGTGGACAACTACGACGCCGTGGTCCAGGCGGTGCAAGTCATCCTCAACGTCGAGCGGTTCCGCTGGCAGATATACTCGCCCTACTCCGGCATGCAGTGGCGCGGGCTCATCGGCGAGGACCCCGGCTACGTTGCCGCAGAGCTCCAGCGCCGCATCCGTGACGCGCTCATGATGGACGACCGCGTAACGGGTATCAAGGACTTCAAGTACACCATCGCCGATGACGTGCTCACCGCGTCGCTCACCGTGACCACCGTCTACGGTGACGTGCAGACCACCACGGAGGTGAACATCGCATGATTGACCTCTCTCAGCAGACCTATCAGAACATCCTTACGCAGATGCTCGACCAGGTCCCCGCGACCTTCGACAAGCGCGATACATCCCCCATCCCGACGGCGCTGGGCCCCGCGGCTTACGCGCTGGAGGGATTTTATATCAGCCTCAACCAGGTGCAGCTCGCGGCCTACATCCAGACGGCCACGGGGCAGGCGCTCGACTACCTCGCCGTCATAGCGGGCCTCACGCGATACCCCGCCTCGGCGGCGGTGCGGCTGGGCCTCTTCGACATGGCCGTGCCCATCGGCTCGCGTTACTCCACTATCAACGGCGCGGACAGCATCAACTTTCAGGCGACGGCGGCGACGACCGGGGAGACCGAGGGCGACTACTACTTCCAGCTCACCGCCGAGACCCCCGGCAGAATCGGCAACGAGTACACTGGGCCGATACTGCCCATAACTGCCATACCCGGCCTCAACTCGGCGCAGATAACCGACATCCTGGTCCCCGGCGACGATGAGGAGAGCGACGAGGACTTCCGCGCCCGTATCATCGAGGCACTTAATGACCGGCCCTTCGGCGGAAATATCGCGTCCTATCGGACGTACATCATGGCCATTGACGGCGTCGGCGCGGTGCAGGTATACCCGACCTGGAACGGCGGCGGCACGGTCAAGTGTTCGGTGCTCGGCGCGGATTTCCTCCCGGCATCGCCCACACTGGTGGAGAACGTGCAGAACGCCGTCGACCCGCCCCCGAATCAGGGCCTCGGCCTAGGCACCGCGCCCATCGGCGCACAGGTTACCGTTGTGGCGCCGGAGGAGCTGACCGTCAATGTCTCCGCCACCTTGCAGCTTGCGTCCGGCTATGCCATCGGGCAAGTGCAGACCCCCATACAGCAGGCCATTGAAAACTACATGCTCAGCGTGCGGCAGGAGTGGGCCACGCCCGTCAACACCACGTCCGTGGAGTACCAGGCCAACGTCTACGTCGCACGCATTACCGCGGCCATCGTCGGCGTGCCCGGCGTTGTGAACGCCACCAACGTGCAGCTCAACGGCGGCACCGCGGACCTCATCCTCACGGAGACCGGCGCAACGCAGCAAGTGCCGATAACGGGGACGGTGACGCTCAGTGAGTGACATCACCTACGATTTCGACACCGAACTGCTCAAGCTCTTGCCGCCGTGGTATCGAGAGGTGGCCGAGTATCAGCAGATATGTAATGCGGAGGCACAGCAGCTTCAAACCGCCGCCTTGGTGACGCAAGGCATCGCGGGCAACTTCTACTTTCAGACCATGAACCTCGCGGGCGTGCAGATGTGGGAGCAGATATTCAACATCACGCCGAACCCGGCGACGGAGACGCTTGCCTTCCGCCGGGCCCGCGTGCTCAACCGCATATCCATGCGCCCGCCGTACACGCTTGGGTTTTTGTATCAAAAGCTCGACGAGCTGGTGGGGCCGGGGCTGTGGTCGGTCGAGGTCGACTACGCGAATTACGCGCTCACCATCGAGGCGGGCGCGGAGGACCAGAGCTACTGGCAGGAGCTCGCGTACACGGTCAACCACATCAAGCCCGCGCACATAACGTATATCAGCCGCCCGCTTATCCGCACGGGCGTCCTCATGAGCGAGGAGGTGCGCTCGGCGCATTTCGAGTGGAACTATTACCTCGGCTCCTGGGCGCTGGGCTCGGAGCCTTTTGCGGACGAGACAGACGTGGAGGTGGTCAAGACGGCCAATATCAACAGCATACAGCCCGCCATGCTCAACGGCGTGGCGAATTTCACGAGCGGCGACGTCGCTTACGTGCAGATAAACGGCGGCATCGACATCGGCACCATCAACAAGGCCGTGACCCCCGCGCAGTATGTGGGCGGCGCAGCGACGCTGACCGTGTCGTATAACGTCACGACCACGATGACCGACGCGGTGACGAGCGTCGCACTCATGGACGCGAACGGTAACGCACTCACATCCATGAACGTATACGTCCCCGTCACCGAGACCGTCAATCTCCAGCACACCATCCTCATACAGGAGGGACAACTCAATGCCGATAACAATACCTAATTACCCGCTTCCCGCGGACCTGCCGACAAACTGGCAGCCGAATCAAATTGTCGCCCCGGACGGCACCGCGGTGGGGCTTGAAATGCAGTACGGTTACAACTACCTCATGGCGGCGGTCAACGCGGCGCAGACCATGTGCAACAACATCATCGTCTACGGCAACAGCGTCACCGCGGACGACGCGACGCTCGTCGCGGGCTCCATCGTCGTGACCACGTCCTATGACATGCAGGAGGGCACGAGCGTCAAATTTACCGCCCCGTGCAACAGCGAGGACGTCACCGTCGGCGTCACCGTTGACGGCGTGCAGTACGAGTGGCTGGACACACTCAGCGAACCGCTTGCGGGCGTGGAGGGCCTGTTCGCGGCGGGAACGATAGTTGGCATCATCCTCGACCGTACAAACCTGATAGCCTACCTCGTGAACGCCGCACCCTCCAAGGGTTTCATCCCGTACCCGTCGGCTACCCCGCCGACACAGCGAATGCCCGGAGCGCTGTATTTTGGCGTCACGGTCGATTTCTCGGAAGGAGGCGAGTAAATGGCGACGAGATATGTGTGGGAGAAATACAACTGCGCGTTAAATACTACTCCTATTTCGGTTGAAGGTAATGGTGATTCTAACCCATACGCAGCAATCCAAAGCGCCGATGTGTATTGGACGTGGAGCGTTCAAGGCGGCACCTTTGGGAGCACGTATACTATTAGTTCTGCGGTAAACGCCTTTTATGGCGGCAGCGCGTCCGTTTCAAACGGAAAAGTAACAATAGGCGGGGCCTCTTACAATAGAATTGCAGCAAAGTCCAGCTACAGTTCTGCATTTGCGTCGGGCAATATGCTGGAATTTTACAGCAAAGATGATCCAATAACAAACTTATATATAGGCTTTTCGTCGGACACTTCTGCTGTGTTTAACTATGTGTATAAAATAAGCGCTTGGGACGACTACCTCTCATCGCCAACATATCGAGTCGGCTTAATATCAAATCCTAACAGTGCAAACCTATCAGATTCCGCGATACAATGTACTACTTCTAGTGGTGGTTTTGCTGAAATATCTATGAGCGCGGAACTGATTCAAGCTGGCAAAGGCTCACTCATAGGCACAGCATCAAACGGCAGTTCTTCCGCCTATCCGACAGACGGCGGCAGCGGCTCCTACTGGTACGTCTACCAAGGCTCGGACAGCATCGACGCCACAGCGGTGGGGTACAGCAACCAGTCCCCCATGGGCGGGCAGTCCATCACGATAAACGTCACGCCCGCGACGCCCACCTACGGCGGCACGATACAGTATACCTATCAGGTGCAGCTATCCGGCGGGGCCTGGACTACCATCGCGACCAAGACGACCGCCACGAGCCAGCAGTACACCATCCCGGCGGGCACCACGTCCTTCGCGGCCCGCGTCGTGGCAAACGACACCTGGGGCTTCTCAAGCTCGACCTACACCACCGGCTCGACCCTCACCGTCACCAACAACCAGCCGCCCACGGCCCCTGGCTCCATCAGCATCGGCTCCGTCGTCGGCGGGCAGCAGTGTACCATCACCTGGACGGCGGCGACCGACCCGGACGGCACGATAGCCAGTTATCAGCTCGAGCGCCAGACGGACAACGGCGACACCTGGACGCAGATATACAGCGGGTCAAACCTCACCTACACCGACACCATCAACGCCGACTGGGCCACGGTCAACTACCGCGTCAAGGCGACGGACGACGACGGCGACTCCGGCCCCTACGCCACGGGCACGATGCAGACCGTCAACGACGGCTGGCTCTACTTCTCCGGGCCGCTCTCGGACATGGGCGAGCAGCCCGCGCCGTTTGACTTCGTGTTCTCCATCGGCTCCACGGGCGCATCCAGCGCCTCGAGCATCGCGGTCACGGTCATCTACGACGACGAGACCATCTACACGGGCACTGTCGCCTCGGCGCAGCAGATAACGCTCCCCATTGACACGCGCCTGACCTACGCGGGCGACCACGACATAATCGTCACGGCCAGCGCCGACGGCTTCCTCGCGGTCACTCAGCAATGCGTCTTCCAAGTCCCGGCAGTAACGCTCCCGGACGGCGGCGGGGCGGGCTTCATGGAGGACGACGCGGGCAAGGCATATTATCCCGCCACCCTCGCGCGCTTCGTAATCGGCCTCAAGGGCCTCGACGCCAACGCCCTGTTTGACCGGGTGTACACCGGCACCTACACCGGCACCGGCACCAGCGGCAGCGGGAACCCGTGCAGCGTGCGGACGAGCTTTGAGCCGACACTGGTGTTTATCCAGGCGGCAGCGGCCTCGACGGCAACGTCCGGCTACTGGGTCAACTCCGCCCCGGGGCAGTCCTCGCAGGGCAACATGATAGTCAACAACAACGGCACCGTTACCCTCTGCCCGGTGACGTGGGACGCTGAGGCCATGACGCTCTCATGGTATGGCACCAGTGCAGCGGCACAGCTCAACGCCAGCGGCACGGTCTACGGCATTATCGCACTCGGAGGTATGGCATGATGAGGATTATACGCACAACGCCCGACAGCAACGGCGCATATCCGGCGCTCCAGATGTGGGACAAGCCCATCGCGCCGACTGGGTATGCAGTCTGGCCCGACAGCCTCGATGACGCCACGTTTAACGCCTACAGCGGCTTTGTAAACCTCGATATCCGCCGCGGCTATGTTGCGAGCTATGAGGCCAATCAAGAGGCATACGACGCATGGACGCCCGCACCAGAGCCCGCGGTGACGAGCGACACCGAGGTGCTTAATGCACTACTGGGGGTGAGCTGATGGACAGAATTCAGGCAGCAGAGCAGCTCCGCCGAGCGCTGCAAATGTTTGCGGCTACGCTCTCGGACGAGCAGGCGATGGAGGTCGCCGCCGTCTATTCCGCGTGGGAGGCGGGGCGCGAGTACGCAAAGGACGAGATACTCACTTACGGAACCAACAGCGTAGGAGACCCGCAGCTCTACCGCGTAGTACAGGCCCACACGTCCGCCGCGGAGTGGACGCCCGACGCGGCCCCGTCTCTGTATGACGCTATCGGCCTCGACGAGCAGGGTTACCCTGTGTGGAGCCAGCCCAGCGGCGCGCACGACGCATACAATACCGGCGACATCGTTAACTATAACGGTACGCTGTACATATCGCTCATAGACGGCAACACATGGTCGCCTGACGCCTACCCCGCCGGGTGGCAGGTTTACGAGGGGGCATAAGCATGACACTCGACGAAATCCTCCTCGGCAGCGGTGGGGCGCTGTTCGCGCTGCTCACCCTCGTAGAAATAGTGCCTGTCAAGTTCAACCCGTGGTCGGCCATCGCGCGGGCCATCGGGCGTGCGCTCAACTCAGAGGTGCTCAAGGAGCTTGACACGGTCAAGGCGACGCAGAAGGCGACGGCCAAAAAGCTGGAGGACCACATTGCCGCCGACGATGTTCGGCATGTGGACCGGCACCGAGAGCGCATATTGCAATTCAATAACGAGTTGCTCCGCAACATACCCCACACGCGGGAGGACTTCATCGAGATCCTGACCGTCATTGACGCATATAACCTCTACTGCAAGACGCACGAAGATTACAAAAACAATCGCGCCGTCCACGCCATAAAAAATATCGAGCGCGTCTACGACGACCGGTTGGCCAAGCGTGACTTTTTGCAGATGTGAAAGGAGGTGAGCGGAATGAATTTGCACCAGATGTATCTTGTCCGCAACGCATGTTATATGGCGGGCGTCAAAATGACCCCGCGCGGCCTCATGCTGCACAGCACCGGCGCGAATAACCCGAACCTTCGGCGCTACATCCAGCCCGACGACGGCTACCTCGGCCCCAACCCGTATAACAACCACTGGAACGCCTACCACGGCGGCGGCGCAGATATCGGCGCGCACCAGTACGTCGACAACGGCTCCGGCTACTGCGCGACGTGCGGTGGACGGCAGGTTTGCGCGCACGGCATGATCGGCCTCACCGCCGACGGTGACATAGCGTCGTATCAGCTGCTCCCGTGGGATACGCAAGGCTGGCACTCCGGCGGCGGCAGCAAGGGACAGGCCAACAAGCTCGGCTACATCGGCGTGGAGATATGCGAGGACGCACTGACCGACGGCGCGTACTTCCTCCGGGCCTATAACGAGGCCGTGGAGCTGTTCGCGTATCTATGCGCAGAGTACGGCATAGACCCCGCGGGCACGACCCCCGAAGGGTATCCGACCATCATTGACCACGCCGAGGGTCACAAGCTCGGCATCGCCTCCAACCACGGCGACGTTGGGCACTGGTTTCCGCGCTTTGGCAAATCCATGGACGACTTCCGAAAGGACGTGAAAGAAGCAATGACCGCTACATACTGGAACACGGTGGACGAGGTCCCCGAGTGGGGCCGCGCCACCATACAGAAGCTCGTTGACAAGGGCGCGCTCAAAGGCATAGACGACGAGGGCAGCCTCGCGCTTACCTTTGACCTTGTGCGCCTCTACGTCGTGCACGACAGGCTTGGCCTGTACGACAAATAATAAAGGAGGCATTATAAATGATTAACTGGAAGGTAAGGCTCAAGAACCCCGCGTTCTGGACAGGCCTCATCGGCGTGCTCGGCACGTTTGCGATCGGTATCGCGCAGCTGCTTGGCTTTGATATCTCCGCGCTCGCGGAGGGTTGGCAGCAGGCCCTCGTCTCGCTCGTGACCGCCATCTTCGGCGTCCTTGCCGTGGCCGGTGTAGTCACCGATCCGACCACCGCCGGCGTGAGCGACAGCAACCAGGCCCTGGGCTACACTGAGCCGAAGGCCACCGGGAAGTAATTATAGTGCAGTAGCCCTCTCCAAAACGGAGAGGGCTGCTTTTTTATTTTATCATGCTAATTGTAATGCTAATTATAGGTCTGAATTTTGCAATTTGTGAGCGAACGTTTTGTTGCATTCGGCATCAGCTGAACACCGGCAAAAAACGCACAAAACAAATAAAAAAGTGAGGCATTTCCCGGATTTACGGGCACATGCCTCACACATTGGCGCGGAAGGAGGGATTTGAACCCTCGCTCGGCTCAACACCGACTACTCCCTTAGCAGGGGAG
>ERZ827492.714-NODE-714-length-29744-cov-9.770353_pt1 | contig 29744 bp, 17 predicted proteins | sample MGYA00519704_ERZ827492 | MGnify/ENA primary metagenome ERZ827492 (study PRJEB31778, sample SAMEA3449325) | human gut metagenome | biome: human gut; feature: human-associated habitat; material: faeces | place: United Kingdom | collected 2010/2012 ...
GCAACTATTACAATCTGGCTTGTGATTATCACACGCTGGACTACTTCTGCTATCTCATGGAGTACAGTTGCTTAAAGACGATTGCCAACAAGCATAAAACCAGTATCCGCAAAATCATTCGCCAGTATAAAGACGGTAAAACATGGTCTGTTCCTTATGAAACTAAAGCAGGGACAAAACGTGTTCGCCCTGTTAAAATCGCAGACTGTAAGCGTGGCGAAGCGAGTGACATCATTTATCAAAGAAAGAAATATAGCTGGAAAACCACTATCAGACAACGGCTCAATGCCAGAGTTTGTGAATTATGTGGGTGTAAAGAAGCCGATTTGTATGAGGTTCACGTTATACGGAACTTAAACGAATTGGGCAATTCTGATTGGGAAACCGTGATGAAAAAGAAGCGGAGAAAAACGCTTGTTGTTTGCAGCAAGTGCCATGAAAGAATACACAGACACTAATCAATACGTTAATTACTAATGGGGAGCCGGATACTTCGAGAGGAGTAAGTCCGGTTCCGAGGGAGGGTGTAGGAAACCTAACGCCAGCGGCGGCAAGGCGCCTTTACCCTACCCTACGACTTGTTGTCATCGGCAGAAATAGAAAACATTCTTGATAACTCCGACTTTATTTATATGCTCAATCAATCTGACGGTGACCGTCAGATTTTACAGAATAAGCTTGAAATATCGAATGCACAAATCAAGTATGTTAAAGGCTCGAAGCCCGGTCACGGTCTTGTGTTCTACGGAGATACAATTCTTCCGTTTGAGGACGAATTCCCGGAAGATACCCTTATGTTCCAATTGCTGAACACAGATCCAACCAAGCGAAAAAAGGCATTAAAACCGCCTAAGGAAAAGATGAAATAGTGAGGTGATGGTATGGGCTTGACCGGTAAAGAATTTCATTTAAAACTTGAGCGAAAGCCCGGTCGCTTAATCAAAACACATCATACTCATCTTAAAATAGTCAGAGCTGATGCTCCTGCGTTCAAACAGCGTGGATTGTTGCATAAAATTGATGATTTATCTCGAAGAATTGAGGGTGACAAACCTCCTCTGATTACAAAACGCATTAACAATATGCATCCGAAAAGTACATTCGGCAAGAGTGCAAAGGTTTCCTTAAAGGCTGTAAATAAAGTCCGTAAATTCACTACATCAGCTGCGTGGAGAACGGCACTTGCTTCTGAAACAGTTGTTCTGACCGCTAAGGATTTAGTTCAGAATAAATTTGAGCAAAAATTAAGGTACAATGCGGATACGATTGATACCGGCAAGGCTGTTCTTGCTTCCGTAACCACAGTAAGAACGCTTAACAATATTCGTAAGACTCTAATATCCCACCATACTCAAAAAAAGGAATTCAAGGGATATAAGCTTGCCGCAAAGTCGAATAAGCTGAAATATAAATCCGCTAAGCGTAAATTTAAGACTCAGAAAAAGGATTATAAATCAGCTGTTTCGGCTCGAAAACTAAAGCTGAAAAAAGTTTCACGAAGCTTTAAGCGTACAACGGTTATCAAAGGTAAATCATCAGGCAAATTCATTGTTATTAAGAAAAAAGTCAAGATTACCCGTAAGGTCGGCAAAAGGAAAAAACTGCTAAAAAAAGAATTAAAGCTAAATAAAAAGCTCAGTAAAATTCCGAAAAAGCAGTTTAAAAATAATAAAAAGCTCAAAAAGCTGACAAAGCCGAAAAGCCTTGTGCGTATGGCGGTGGGCGGTATGGCTAAAGGTGGAATATACCGTTTCAGCAATCGAATTGCTCAGGAAGCTCAGGATAACGATTTTGTCAAAGCTGGACAAAAAGTTGTCAATATGGCAAAACAGGGTAATCAGGTAAAAAAAGCTGTTAAAGCCCATAAAATCAATAAATCCCAAAAACGCACACCAAAGCTCAATAAAAAGCAAAACAAACTTAAACAACGGCAGAGCAAACTGCAAAGGCAGCAACAAATCAAAAAACGCAACAAAAAACCCAAACCAAAAACAAAGCCTAAAACCTCTCAAAAGGTAGCTGAAATTGCAAAGAAGTTTGTAGGCTTCATATTTAAGTTTTTTGCGGCGGTTGCAGCTCCTCTGTTGATTGTGATTTTTTTCTTTACTTTAATTTTGATGATTTTCGGCGGAGGAGCTTCAAAAAACTCTGCCATTCTCGGCACTTATTACTGCAATGATTACGATATGTCGAGAGCAATTGAATCGTACACTAATATTGCTTATGAGTATAATAGCAACCTCATTCGTTGCAAAAGCAAAAACGAATGGCGTCAGGGGCTTAAAAGCCTTAAAGTCAATACGGACAGTATGGACGATACACCAACTAAATATTATTACGGCAAAAATATCGTTCAGAACTACGAACCTGTGTATGACTTTGATGCAAACAAACTAATTGCTTTTATGTGTGCCTATACTTATGATTTTACCGATGCGGACGATAAAGAGCAAAGTTGGAGTTATGATGATGACAAGTTTGATGATATTCTACAAGACCTTTTCGATAAAGAATACAGCTTTAAATACAAGTATGTCAACGGTTCTTATTGGCTTGAGTTAAGCTCCTACGATGCTTATCCCGGTGATGCGTCCGATGACTTGTATTACTGTAAAGGGTCGGGTGTAACAACAGCTAACGGTAAGAAATACGGATATATTGATTTTGGCTCTTTGGGAGTACCGAATGCAATTAAGTCATATGCGAGCGGTACGATGGTGTATTTTGATAACTCAACCGGTGAAATCAAAAACAGCAAAAAAAGCTATGCAAAGACCGGATATTATTTTCAAAACCTGAGTAAAGCGGTCAGAGCCCCCGATGGCGGTATAATACCGGCTTTTTATACAACAGTCAACAAAGACGGTGAAAGCTTCTTAGGGTTTCGTGGTTCGGGAACAAGTGTGTACCGAAAAACTCAGCTTACAGCAGACGGCAAAAACTTTGACTGGGCAATGGCTGATGATGATGTAAAAACACGCTTTGGCGATAAAGACAGGCAAGCTGTCAGATTTTACAAGCGTGATACCTATATTACCGATTGCAGTCTTTACACTAATGTCAAACAAGTCAGAAGCTTTGATGACGCAATTTATGCAGTCTTAAACTCCAAAAGTCAAAGTCTGTATTCTTCTCAAACAAAAATCAAAGAGGATTATGCACAGCGTAAGCAGTATTATCAAATATTATCCTGTCAGGAAAAGGACGATGACGGTAATACAGCCACAACATACGGCTTGCACCAGTCCTTTGAGTGTAATCCCCTGCCCGGCAATTTTACCAATGCCCAAATATATAACAACTTCGGTTACGATGTAGTAAGTTGGTATAATCGCCATTGTCAAAATACTATGCACTACGGCACAGACTTTGTTGCAAGCAAGGGTACTAATGTGTATTCACTTATGGACGGCAAAGTCGAAAGTATTGATACAACAAATCATACTATTGTTATTGTCACCGAGAAAGACCGTAACATATGGTATGAAAACGATACCGCACGAACATTTAAACTGACATACGGTAATATAACTCCTAAAACAGGCTTAAAAAAGGACAGTAAAGTTAAATTAGGAGATTATATCGGCAAAGTTGATAGTTATAAGCATTGTGACGGTAACGATACTAAGGCTAATCAAAATTATTTACATTTAGGTGTGCAAATAAAGTACGGTCTGGTGTGGCACGATGTTGACCCGCAATTTTTGATTTACCGTGAAAACAAATAATAACTTATGCCCCGTTGGGGCATAAGTTGAAGGAGGAAATAAAATGCCTGTAAACAGCGTTCAAAAGCTTGATACACTTAGGCAAAGTCTAAATGCACTTACTGAAAAAATCAATTCATTGATTGCAAAAAAGAAATCCCTTGAAAAGCAAATCAGCGAATTAGAGGAAAAAGAATTTATGACAATTATCAAAGCTAATAACTGTACGGTATCAACCTTAAATGAGGATTTAAAAATAATTAAGCTCCTCAAAGAGAATAATCTCACCGAACAGGATATTATTGATATTATCAGAGAATTAGGAGGTTCAAATGTTGAAAAAGAAACGCAAACCGTATAAAAGATTACTTGCTGTCCTTATGACGGCAGCTATGTGCCTATCTATGTCATTGTGCAGTATGGCATCGGTTTCTGCCGCACAAACAACTAAAGGTGAAGAATCATCTGCTTCCGACAGCAGTAATACATCGGATAATTCCGACCATTCTGATAATGCAGACAATTCATCATCAAACAACAGCGAAAGCAGTTCAAGCTCAGATGACAACAAAACAAATTACGATTGGTCGAAGAATACAACAGGCAACGCAAATCTTGCCGCAGATGAAACAATCGTGATGGAAAACGGTACATATCAGCTTATTGCCGTAACAACAAGAGATGATGATGTGTTTTATGTCATTATTGATAAGACAAAAACTGAAAACAATGTTTACTTTCTGAACGAGGTTGATACAGCCGACCTTGATAAGCTTGCAAAAGATGACAGCAATGTATCAAGCGGAGGTGAGGATACTTCAGAGCCTACAACCGCTCCCGATGAAGAAGCACAGACAACAGATAATACCGACAGTACATCATCAGGCAACAATCAGTATATGATTTATCTTGTAATAGGCATTGTAATTCTCGGTGGTATTGGCTTTGCTTTTTATAAGCTTAAGGGCAAAGGCGGTAAAAAATCGTCAAACAATGAATCCGAATACACAGACGAAGATTTTGATTATCAGCCTGAAATCAACGAAGATGAAGAATCGGAGAGTAAATAATTATGTCAGTATTGGTTATTGCCGAAAAGCCGTCAGTTGCAAATACTGTTGCGACTGTCCTCGGTGCAAATAAAAAAGGTGTAAACTATTTATACAATGACCGGTATATCGTATCGTGGTGTTTGGGTCATCTTGTCAAGCTTGATGACCCGGTTGCCTACGGGGATAGGTTTGCCGAAAAACCGTGGAAGTTTGAAAACCTACCCATTATCCCTGAAAAGTGGAAGTTTTCGGTTGGCGGTTCGACAAAATCTCAATATTATGTGCTTAAAAGTCTGATGGAGCGTGATGATGTCGATGAAATAATCTGTGCAACCGATGCAGGACGGGAAGGCGAATGTATTTTCCGTTATATGTATTACAAAACGGGCTGTACAAAGCCGGTCAAAAGATTGTGGGTTTCATCTCTTGAGGAAAAAGCTATTAAAAAGGCTTTTTCCGAGCTTAAAGATGACTCGGAATATGACAATCTATACCGTGCAGGACTTGCAAGAGCTAAAGCCGATTGGCTTGTTGGGATGAATGCCACAAGGCTGTTTTCTGTACGGTACGGTTTGTTGCTCAACATTGGCAGAGTACAAACACCCACCCTTGCAATGATTGTTGACCGAAACAACAAGGTTAAAAACTTTGTGAAAGAGCCGTTTTACAAGGTTGATATTGATTGCGGTGATTTTAAGGCAACAAGCGTTGATGACTTTAAGTCGGAGTATGAAGCTGACAAGCTTGCTGAATGTGTTGATAAGTCGGATTTTACGGTTGTTGATTTAACGGAGCAACAAAAGTCTGTTGCTCCGCCAAAACTCTATGATTTAACTGCTTTGCAGCGTGATGCAAACAGCATTTACGGTTATACCGCACAGCAAACGCTTGATTATTTGCAGTCGCTTTACGAAAAGAAGCTTGCTACATATCCTCGCACGGACAGTAACTATATTACTGATGATATGGCTGATACCGCCAAAAAGCTTATTGAAAGCGTTTATGGTGTGTACGAGAAAATACCGCATATGCCTACAGATGTTACTAAGTGTATTAACAATGCAAAAGTATCAGACCATCATGCTGTATTGCCGACAGAACAGATAACAAGCTATGACTTATCGTCATTGCCGACAGCAGAATACAACATATTGTTTATGATTGCAGTCAGACTTTGTGTTGCAACAGGTGAAGATTATATATATTGTACATTCACTTGTGAATTAAAATCTAATAACAGCGATAAACCATTTGTTTCCAAAGCAACATATCCCGTTAATCTCGGTTGGAAATTTATTGACATATCTGCTAAAGAAAAAGATAAAAACGAAGTAGATAAGTTGTGTTGCGGAGATGAAGTGCCTGATAAAATACAGCGTAACAGTAAATATTGCTCCGTACCTGCAAGCGTATCAGAACACTTCACTTCACCGCCAAAGCAATATACGGACGCTACTTTATTGTCTGCTATGGAAACAGCCGGAAATACCGATTATGTTGAAGACAGCAATGTTGAAAAAAAAGGACTCGGTACTCCTGCAACCCGTGCAGGCATTATCGAAAACCTTGTTAAGCGACAATACATACAGCGTGATGGTAAGAAAATTCTGCCGACCGAAAAAGGCATTCAGCTCATAGACTGTGTTCCCGATGATGTCAAATCTCCGAAAATGACGGCTGTATGGGAAACCGCTTTGCAACACATTGAAAAAGGTGCTTCAAGTGCCGATGAATTTATGAATCAGATTGAGGACAGCGTAAAGTATCTTGTTGATACATACAGCGAAGTTGACAACAGTAAACATTTTACCCGTTGGGAAACAGTCGGCATTTGCCCTAAATGCGGACAGAAAGTATTGTCATATCCGAAATCATATTCTTGTGAAAACAAAGAGTGTGATTTTGTCGTTTGGAAAAATGTCCGCGGCAAGAACCTTTCATCGGCACAGGCTGTAAAGCTCCTTACCAAAGGCAAGACGGACACGCTCAAGGGCTTGAAGTCCAAATTAGGCGAATCCTTTGACGCAGCTATTAAACTTAACTCGGATTTTAAAACAGAGTTTGTTTTTTCAAGCTCTTCAAAATCTAAAAAATCTTACAGGAAGTAAACTATGGAACGAGAACGCTCAAGACAGGAACAGACTGCCGACACCGACAAGCTGTATCCACAAATAGCAGAAGCTCTTAATATATCTATCTCTCAGCTTGAGCAGTACCCATCCGATATGAAACAGATCCTTTGTCAGGCTTACATCAACAATTGTGAGCTTGGCAAGGATGATGTTGCCGAAGCTCTGAACGGTATAGTCAATCTTGATATTGATGAGGTGGGTATCAAAGAGATTGAAAAGCAACAGGACAATACTGCCGTTGACAATGAGTTACGGCAAACCGAAGTCACAGAACGAAAAAACAAACGGTCATACTTATTGAGCAGAAATCAAATTCTTCAAAATGCACGAACAATTGCCGACTCCGATAAATCAAAACAATATGACCGTCAGCAACCGGAAAACATAACAAGGAATAATAACAGTTAGGTGGATTATGAACAAATTTATACATACAACAATTAAGCTCTCCTTTTTGTCTGTCATAATATCTATGACAGCGTTACTCAATACAGCACCCATAGCAGGTGCAACAACACAGACTGCTCATAATGGGCAGTCTGTTGTTGATAACAGACTTATAAATCCCGAAATAGGAATACATATAACCGTAGATGATGTAAGCAAAGATTATTATGTGCCTATGGGGACAGTTAGCAATGCACTAAATTATCTTAATATATCACTCTCGGATGATGATATATTAAATGCTGATTTATCAGACACGGTCTATCTCGGTCAAGAGATTAAAATTGACCGTGTTAATTATGCTTGCTATCCGATATACAAATCTATCCCATACAAAACTGTTGAACAGGAGTCGGACAAACTTTTTGTCGGACAAACCAAAATGCTCCAAAAAGGCAAACCGGGCAGTACAGAATACATATATAAGGATAAATATGTAAACGGCGAACTTATATCACATAAATGTATTAAGCAACAAGTATTGACATATCCGACCGATAAGATTATAGTTAAAGGTAACAGGAATATTGATATTATCAATAAATCTTATAATAACAAAACAAGCTATCTTATCAAAACAAAATATGATAACAAAGACTTTAAATTACCTATGGTAAAGCTGTCGGATAAGGACAGGGATATGCTTGAACGAATTGTTACGGGCGAATTTGGCGGCAGTTATGTAGGCTCTTGCCTTATTGCTCAGTCAATCAAGTGTGCCATAGTGTATGACGGCTATACTTCCGTATCGGCTGTAATTAAAGGTATGGGATATGTCGGCTCAACTGCCAACCGTTCGCAGAACGCAGTTAATGCTGTCAAATACATATTCGATGATAACAATCTTGCGGTCAGGCACAGGCTGTTTTATATGTGTACAAAGGATTATTATGACAGCACACCCGGTAATTTTCATTCAACACAAAGCTTTATCTTGCAATATGAAAATGTACTCTTCTTTGACCGTTGGCAGAAAAAATAAAACTTTTTTTGAAAAAATTCCAAAAATACTTGACTTTACCCCTAAATGATGTATAATATAATCAGAAAGGGTTTAAGAATCCTTAAAAATGAAAGGGATGGCAGCAAATGAAAAACAAAAAAAGAATTTGCGTTATCGCTGTTGCGGTAATGCTTGCGGTAATTTCAACCTTTGTTGTTTCCGCAAAGTCACATCCATACAAAAAAGCATACGAATGTACCAAAGACGAGCTTTACAACGAGGTGTGGAATGTTTACGCTGATTTACAGCTTTTAAACGGTCACGACCACAGTAAACCGTTAGATGACATTACTGCGGTTATTGCTTCTCGTGATAAGTTTTATCTTAAAAATTATCTTGAGGACTATACTCCTTTAAATCACGGTGTATCCATTGCCAATGTAGCCAATGAATTTATTGAGTATATGAAGAAAGAGCTTGAAGGTGTTGATACCATAGATTACGGCGATGACGGAAAAATCTATGAAACATATACAGACGGCAGTAAATATCTGTGGACTTATGATGCCGAAACAGATAAGTTTACAAGAACAGATTCTGACGGCAAAGTAATTGAATCGTATGACAGGTATCATCCTGATTATGAAAAAAATCTCACAACCGAAGCTCCCGTTACAACAGAATCAGCTACACAGAAACAGGATAAAACCTACTATGAAAAAGCGGTAGCCGAACAAAGCTCTGATGTTATCGGAGAAGAAACTGAAGCAGATGCAGAAACACAGCCGACAACGGCAGAAGGCGAAGCCACAGCAGATGACAACGGAATGAGTACAGGACAGATAGTTGTGTTGTCAATTATCGGAGGTCTGATTGTCATCGGAGGCGGAACGGTCGGTGTTATGGCTGTAAAAAAGAAGAAGAAATAACAAAATTTTTTTAAGGAGGATTATCAATGAAAAAGGCATTATTATCAGTAGCTATGGCGGCAGTAATTTCTCTGTCGGCAACAGCAGTATCATCTACGGTTGTCGGAGCAGTCAGCTCTAATCTTGCAACTCCGAAGATTACCAAAGCCGAGAGCGTAGACGGCGGTGTAAAAATCAGTTGGAACAAATCAAACGGTGCAGAAAAGTACAGAGTTTACTACAAAGGCAGTAAAGGCTGGACAAGAATGGTCGATACAACTTCAACCTCATATATTGATAAGGATGTTTCATCAGGCAAAAATTACACCTACACGGTAAGGTGCATCAACTCATCTGCAACTAAGTTCACAAGCGGATATGATTCAAAGGGCAAATCCGTAAAATATATTTCAACTCCGAAGATTACCAAAGCCGAGAGCGTAGACGGCGGTGTAAAAATCAGTTGGAACAAATCAAACGGTGCAGAAAAGTACAGAGTTTACTACAAAGGCAGTAAAGGCTGGACAAGAATGGTCGATACAACTTCAACCTCATATATTGATAAGGATGTTTCATCAGGCAAAAATTACACCTACACGGTAAGGTGCATCAACTCATCTGCAACTAAGTTCACAAGCGGATATGATTCAAAGGGCAAATCCGTAAAATATATTTCAGCTCCTGCGGAGCATACTCATAGCTGGAAGGATATTACCAAGGCTACACGAGTAAAAGTAGTAGATCAGGAAGCCTACACTTATGAAGAGCCAATTTACGAGAAACAAGGTCGAGCTATATGCAAGACTTGTAATATTGATATTACAGATAATCTTGACGAACACTGTAAAGCTCACGCTCTCAAAAGGGAAAGTGATAGTTATAAAGTTGTAACTGTCAATGTTCAAGTCGGTACAAAGACGGTAACTGTACCCGAAAAATCGCACTATGAAAATAAAACCAAAGTAGTCGGCAGAAAGTGTACGGTTTGCGGTAAAGTTGAAATGTTTTCCGAAGAGCATACTCACACTTGGCAGAATATAACTAAAGAAACACAAGTAAAAGTAGTAGACCAAAAAGCCTATACCTACGAAGAACCGATTTACGAGAAACAGGGTAGGTATATTTGCAAGGTATGTGGAGCAGATATAACCGAAAACACAACCGCACACAATAAACAGCACGCACTTAACGGGGAGCCTGTAAGCTATAAAACTGTAAGCGTAGAGGTTCAGGTCGGCACAAAGACTGTAACTGTACCTGAAAAATCGCACTATGAAACTAAAACCAAAGTTGTCGGCAGAAAGTGTACAGTTTGCGGTAAAGTTGAGTATAATTGATTTTAACGAGAGGTGAACAATATGAAAAAAATACTGTTATTCCCCTTAAAACTAATATTTCTGATTATTGCTTACCTATTAAAAGGCATACTTTACATATTAGCCTACATATTAACCTTCATTGCCGATTTTTGCGGAGTCATTCATTTGATAGTTGGTTTTTTCACTACAATATTTGCTATCTGCGGAACTATAGTTGTTGTGGGATGGATACAGCAAGGCTCATTTCAATTACTTGAAGGCTGCGTTGTAATCGGCATATTATGGCTGTTTGCTATGGGATTTAACATTCTGTTTAATTTGGGCGATTCAATTGCAGACTTCTTAGAAAATATCGGTGACAATTTGAGCGATTTCGCACTTGATTTTTTCTGTTTATAAAATTAGAAACCTTAATGTGTAAAGGGGCGGTTTTTCCGTCCCTTTATTTTTTGTAAAATTACATAACAAATTTCAGACAGAGCTACGGCTCTGTTTTTTTATGCTCTTTTTATGCTCCTGAACGGAGTATTTTTTTCTTTTTGAGAATAATTTTAAAGAAATTTCAAAAAAATTTAAAAATTTTAAAATTTTTTTCATTTTTGGGGGTGCGAAAACCCGATTTTTACGGAATATATATGAGAAGGTTTTTATTTTTAAAAAACTTTTAAAATTTTTTGATTTTTAGGGTGACAAACCGCAAATTTTGCGGAATATATATAGAGACCTTTTTTTAGGAGGAAGTTATGAAAATAAAAAAGAAGATTATTTCGGGCTTACTTACTGCCACTACTCTTGTGAGCCTTTGTGCCTTTAGTGCAGGAGCAGTAAGCACAGACAAAAAGTTTTCAGTCGAAGATGCAACGCTTATTCAGAAGAATGTTGTAGGTATGACAACATTTGATGAAAAACAAATTAAGTTGTATGACCTTAATAAAGACGGTGTGATTACCGTTGTTGATTCAACACTTGTACAGAAGATTATCGTAGGTCTGATTAAAGGGCCAACAGAAGAACAACCGACAACAGCAGAATCAACAACAGAGCCTACAACGGAAGCAGTTACAGAACCTACAACTGTTCCAAAGCCTACTACTATACCTAAAAGTGTAAAACTTGACAAGTCAAGTATCACACTTGGCACAACTGAAACCTACACATTAAAAACTACGGTTGAAAACGGAACGCTGTCACAGGTGTCGTTTACAACTGACAACAGTAAGGTTGCAGGTATTGACAATAACGGCAAAATAACTGCTGTCGGTGTCGGCACGTCAAAGATTACAGCCAAAACATATAACGGCAAGACTGCAAGCTGTACCGTAACAGTCAAAAAACTTGCTGACAGTATCACACTTAATAAAACAAGTATTACTTTAGGTGTTGGTGAAAAATATGACTTGAACAGCAGTATTCCGAACAATACAGCAGCCTACTACAGACTTTATTACTCAAATAACACCGCAATTGCTCCTGTCCAAAAGGCAGGCGGTCTTGTTACTGCAAAAACAGCCGGCACTACTACGATAAGATGTAAGCTCAGCAATGGCAAGGAAGCGATTTGTAAGGTAACAGTCAAATCTGCACCTTCAAGGGTTACTGTTTCTGATAAATCTGCAACCCTTAAAGTCGGACAGAGTAAAACGCTTAAAGCTACGCTCAACAATAACGCATACAGTTATCGCAGTACTTGGACAAGCAGTAATACATATGTTGCAACGGTTAATTCAACCGGAAAAATCTCCGCTAAATCTCAAGGAACAGCAACAATCACATACAAAACCTACAACGGAAAAACCGCATCGTGCAAGCTGACTGTTTCGGGAAGTGTCGCAAAGTGTATTGATGTATCAACTTGGCAAGGCTCAATAGATTTTAACAAGGTAAAATCAGCCGGTTATAACTATGTGATTATCCGTGCAGGCTACGGTAAAGAAAAAAGCCAAAAAGACAATATGTTTGAAACAAACTACAAAAAGGCAAAATCCGCCGGTCTTAAAGTCGGAGCATATTGGTTCAGCTATGCAATGTCACCGTCAACGGCAACAGCAGAAGCAGATGCTTGCCTTAGTTGTATCAAGGGTAAAAAGTTTGAACTTCCTGTTTACTACGATATGGAATATCAGCCTGCAATGAGTACAAGCAACAGCAATTATACAAAAATGGCAGTCAATTTCTGTAACAAACTCAAAAGCAACGGCTTTAAATCGGGTGTGTATTCCTCAGCAAGCGTTTATGACTATCTGCTCAATCGCAAAACCTTAAAAAATAACGGCATTTCCATTTGGAACGCAGAATGGTATATAAAGCCGTCAATCACTTGTGATGTGTGGCAGTATTCAGATAACGGTAGAATTAACGGTATATCAACAAATGTTGACCTTAACTACATATATGACCTTAACATTTTAAATTGATAACAACTTTTTGAGAAGGTGAAATAATTGTCGTTTGGAAAGCAGTTGCTTATTGCTCGAAAAAACAAGCATTATACCAAATGGGAAAACGATAATTATGAACCGACTTTTGCATATATCAGAGAATTAGCGAAAACATTGGAAGTTGATTACAACTTTCTGTTTTATGACTCTCACTGTTCACTTGACAGCAAGACTTTTTAAGTTTTCATTGTTATTCTTCTTTTGCATCGGGCATTAATTTGTCCGATGCATCCCTACAATCCCCACTAAGGTGGTTAATAATATAAATTTACGGAGGTAAATATGATTCGTGCATCACCCATAAAAGAATACAGTAGTTTTTCTTTTTCAATATTTAGATGAAAGGAGAGAAAAATTTGAATGAAGTTAATTAAAAAAATATTGTCGGTTTTCTTATGCTTGACTGTAATTATCGGCTCATTGTCTGTTGGTTCGTTTTCCGTAAGTGCTGCCTCGGTTAAAGGCAATCGTGGAGCAGACGGCAAAGGTTTTATATACAAGAAAACAGCTGAATATACTTATACAGACGCAAACGGAAAAAAGCACAGTCAGCATTATGAAGGTTGGGAAAATTTCAAGGTGCACTTTTTTGCTCCATCCGGAAAAACCTTGAATTTTTTAGACTACACACAAAGAGCGTACTGTATTGAACCGGATAAAGCATCTGAATTAACAAGTTCTGCTACTGTAAAAAGTACATCTCAATCAGCAGCTTGGAAACAGCTAACTACTGCACAACAGAACGCAGTTAATCTGATCCTAAGTTGGGGGTTCGGAGGTTTTGAATCTCCGTCAAAAAGTAAGGTACATTACTATTACGCAACACAGTTGTTAATTTTCGAGATTGTAGCCGGCAAGAGAAATGCTTCAACCTTTGATGCCGTATCCGGAAAACCGTTGCTTACTCCTGCCCGTACTATGACTGAGACAAGCTCAGCTGAAACTACTGTAGCAAATGTCACAACGGCATACAACAATATGGTTTCTTGGTGCAAAAAATCCGTGAGAAATCCGTCATATACTGCATCATCGCTCAGTTCTGCGAAGTCGTATCAAATGTCATATAATCAATCAAACGGACAGTATTCAATCACTTTGACTGATAAGAACGGTACCGCTTCAGTAACTAAAGCATCCGATGTAATCGTCAGCAATTCAAATGTTAAGGTCAGCGTAAGCGGTAAAAAGATAACATTTACCTGTTCTAAAAATCTTGGTACGACAGTTAATGTGACAATGAAAAATTCTTTTTTGAAGGAACATGGAATCAAGAACAAAAACAGTTTGTATTTAATTACAAGTAATGACTATGCATCATATCAGACTTTTGCTCAGGGTTCTAATTATACAGTTAAAGACGGATATGTTAAGTTGACATTTCCGGATGTTGTCAAGCTGCAACTTCACAAATCATCATCAAACAAAGAGCTTACAGCTGGCAACGGTTGTTACAGCTTGTCGGGAGCTGAGTATGGCATATACACAGACAAAGCTTGTACCAAAAAAATCGGCAGTATTACAACAAATGCAAGCGGTTACGGCAGTTACAGTAAATATGTTGACGCATCAGCTTCTTACTATGCAAAAGAAACCAAAGCACCAAAAGGCTATGAGCTTGACGAAACTGTATATACATTTGTGAATTCAGGCAAAAAAGCCGCAGACGGTACAAAAATTTATCGCTTTAGCTGTACTGATGAGCCTGTAGATGACCCTGTCGGTATTGTGTTACAAAAAAAGAATGCAATTACAGGCGAAACAACAAGTCAAGGTCTTGGCGGTGCGGTTTTCAGCATTGAATACTACGCACAGGAAATTGATAAGGACTATGATGTCAAAGCAGATGAAACCGCTCCTGCACTTGACAGCAAAAACCTTAAAAGGACTTGGTATATTCAGACTGACGAAGATGGATATGCTGAGCTTAATAAAAACTATCTTGCAGATGGATATAACTCTGATGAATTTTATTACAACAACAACTTAATTACAGTACCTATCGGTACAGTTGTTATAAGAGAAGAAAAAGCTCCTGACGGATACTCGCTAAGTGATGTTGTGTTTTACAGACACATTAGTGAAGAAATTGCAGAGATAGCAAAAGACACCAATACTCCCATAAATGTGCCAATTGATGAAATGCCGGCAAAGGCATATATCGGCATACACAAACTTAATCGGTCAGGTATAGGTGTCGGCGGTGCAGTATATGGCTTGTACTCTGATTCAGCTTGTGCAAGCTTGTATGACAAGCTCACAACAAATGCTGACGGCAAGGGTACTTTTGCAAAATCAGTAGATGTCGGCAAAACATATTATATCAAAGAAATAACCGCACCGACAGGCTATGAGCTTGACGATACTGTTTATCCTGTCATTGCAAATGAGGAAAACTCAACCGTTGAAACAGCCGTTATTCAGACGATTTATGAAGATGCCATAAAAGCTGACCTCAAAATCAAGAAGTCATCAACAGACGGTATTGTTTCAAATCTGTGGTTTGCAATATCAGATAACCTCGGCAACGAGTACAATGCAGTTTCAACCGACAAAAACGGTGAAGCTACAGTAAAAGGATTGCGTGTTTATGACGATAAAGGCAACAAGATTACCTACACCGTCAAGGAGCTTGGTTTTAAGACTACTTTAGGATCTCACAGCTATGGCGGTTACACTTGGACGATAAAGAAAGAAAATGCAATCAATTATAAAGGTTCATATTTTGAAGGTGTTTCAAATGCTGTATTCAGCAATTGTGAGAATGCTTATTCAAGATACTACTATGGCAAATCATCAGAAGCAAAATCAAATGCTAATGGTAAGTCTTTAACGCTTGACGAAAGCAAAACGGTTACATTTAATTTTCAGAATACAGTTTCTGAAACAGATTTAACTGTTAAAAAGACCTCATACAACGGTAAAGTGTCTGGAGTTTGGTTTGGGGTACAGGACGAAAACGGCAAATATTATGGTGATATTGTTACAGATTCTACCGGAACAGCTAATTATTACAGCAGGTACGGCGAAAAACTCAAAAGCTGTCTGACCGTTCCAAACTCAGCAATTTGTATTCCTATAAAATATAAGGTTGTTGAAAAAGGTTTTCTCGGCGGAGGCAGTTATTATTTCCCTGACAATTACCTTGAAAAGGCTGAATCAGAGTTTAAGACTGCCAACAAATACGGAACAACATCTACTCTTAATTATTCCGTGTACAACGCTCCTGCAACAGGAAGTATTAATATCAATAAGACTTCCGAGGACGGAGTTATCGAGGGCTTGAGCTTTAAGCTCGAATCTTTTGATGACGAACGAGAGTTCGATGATGACCTTATCCCTACTCCTATGGCTTATGATGCAGACGGAAACGGGATTACAAGTATCGTTTTGACTACTGATGAAAATGGTAAAGCAAGTACAGATAATATGCAATTTTATGACATAAACGGTAACAAAATTGATGGTATTCTGCCATATGTAGTTGACCTAAACGGCTTTCAAATCACCTACAGACTGACCGAAATCGGCATTAAACAGTCAGACGGAACATACAAGTTTCCGAGCCGTTATGAACTGAAAGATGCAGTTGAATTTACAATCTATGATACCGATGAATACAACTATACATATGATTGTGCCAACACCGTAAAAACAGGTTCGTTACAGGTAGAAAAAACATCTGAAGATGATGTTGTGGACGGTTTGTATTTTGAAATAAGCTGTGCTGATACAGGGTTTAACGAAAAAGTAAGCACAAACCTTGAAGGTTTAAGTCCTGAAATTTCAGACTTGCCGATTTATAACAGCGATGACGAATTGCTCAAATATAAGGTGTCAGAACTCGGTGTTCTGAACGATGACGGCACTTATTCTTTACCGTATAAGTACAATAAGCCACGAAGTGTAACCGTCACGCTTGATACTGATACCGTAACCTTTGCAAGTATCAAAAATACTGTAAAAACAGGCTCGGTTAAGCTCACAAAAACAGACGGCACAAAAGCTCTTGGCGGATCAGGTTGGCAGCTCTACAAGTCAGATGACACACCCGTCAGATGCATTCAAAACGGCACAGGTAGATATATGTACCTCTCTGAATCTGAATCTGCAACTGACTGTATGGCAACAAACGGCACTCTGTTAATCCGTAAACTGCCGGTAGGAGATTACTATTTTGTTGAGTCTGTAACTCCGTCAGGCTATATGCCATACGGTAAAAAGGTTGAATTTACAATTTCAGCCGACAATGAAAACACACTTAATATATCATTAACCGTTGCCGATAACAAATCTGTGTTATCTCAAACAGGTGGCGGTGGTATTGCTCCGTTTTACTTCGTTGCCGTGGCACTCGGAGCAATGGCTATAATTTTCATCTATGACTACCATAAACACGGTAGCAAGAAATATAAAAAATCACGAAAGGAAAATCACAAATGAAAAAGAAAATCACACGAATTATGACAGCTATGGTACTTGCCGTTATGATGGTATTTACTGCAATCCCATTTGCAAGTGCCGCAACAAACAACAACGCTCTTGATGAAACAAAGAAGGTTTCATTCACGCTCAATTGTTCTAAGCCCGGCTATACATTCACGGTGTATAAGGTTGCAGAACTCAAAACAACCGAAAATCCGTATAAGACAGGCTATGATTCGCTCATTCCGTCAATCTCTGATGAGATTTTAAGCGGAAAGACATCGAATGTTCTCTCAGCTCTTGACGGTCTTTCTTCAATCCCGTCAACTGCTTCAACAGTTGGCACATTTACTACTTCGGCAACATCTGTAAAAAAGACTTTTTCAAGCCTTGCTCAGGGCTTGTACTACATTAAGGCTACTAACTATCCTGCCGGTGTTAAAAGCGTTACAAACTCTGTTGTATCTCTTCCGTACTACAACAACGGTTGGGTTTACAGCATTAATGCTATCGACCTTGCTACAAAGGTAAATGACGGTGATGTAGTTACAGGTAAGACTATCACAAACAGCACTAAGGACAATACAAACTTTACAGATGTTTCTCTCGGCGACACAGTAAACTTCGAGATTAAGTCATCAACTGCCGGTTCATCAGAAATGAAACTTAAATCATATACCGTATATGATGAAATGTCAGCCGGTCTTACTCTCGACAAGGACAGCGTAAAGGTTGCACTTCTCAACGCACAGGGCGGTAAGGTTGCTGACCTTACTTCAACTGATTATGCTCTCAATGTAACATCAGAAGTTGATGGTAAAGCTACAACATTTAATGTAGCTCTCACAAACGCTTATCTTCAGAAAAATGATTTTTATGCAGCAGGTGTTACTTATACATCTGTAACTTATTCAGCAAAGCTCAATAAGTACGCTGTAGCAGGAAAGACAGGCAACCCAAACTCAGAAACAAAGCTCGTTTATTCTAACAAGAACGGTGTTGAATCAGAAGTAAACGGTAATACAGTTTATGTTTATACCTTTGCAGTAACAACAAACAAGACAGATACAGACGGAAAGGCTCTCGAAGGTGCAGAATTCAGCCTTTTCAAGACAGAAGAGGACGCAACTGCTCTTACAAATGCCATTGCAAGCGGTGTATCCGACAAGACCGGCAAGGTTACTTACTACAACACAAGTAAAGAAGAAATCAAACTTGCAAGCGGTAAATATTATATTGTCGAAACAAAAGCTCCTACAGGCTACAACATTTACGGCAAAGTTATTCCTGTGACAATTGATGTAACTTATAGCACAACATTTGTTGACGGTTCATACATCACAAACTGCCCAACAGACGGCACAGCAAGCGTTGATGTAAAGGATACAAAGGTTGTTGTACCACAGACCGGTGGTGCAGGAACAGTTATGTTCTACATTCTCGGCACAGCTTTTGCACTCGGCGGTATTGCAACATTGCTCATTCGCAGAAGAGTAAAAGCTACAAACAAGTAATTTCACATTAAACAGAAAGGAGTACAGCACATTGAAAAAATGCAGAAGCAAATGCACCTTGATAATAGGAATAATTTTTATGACTGCATCACTCTGCTTTGTGCTGTACCCTTCTGCATCAAATGCTGTCAATAGTTTTTTCGCCGCATCCACAATTAACAATTATGCCGCAAATCTTGACAGCATTTCAGCAGCCGACAGGTCACAGTACTTGTCGGCTGCTGCTGAATATAACAACAATTTGTCAGAGCTTGTCAATGGCTTTACTTATGATGTAGACAGCGTGATTGACGGATATGACGATATTCTCAATTTTGGTGACGGTCTTATAGGCTACATTGATATTTCAAAAATAAATGTAAAACTGCCTATTTACCACGGGGATGAGGATAAAGTGCTTGAAAAAGGTGTTGCTCATCTGCCAAATACAGCGTTTCCGATAGGCGGTGTAGGCAATCATTCGGTGCTTTCAGCTCACACGGGTTATCCTACGCAGGTGTTTTTTGACAATCTCAACGAGCTTGAAATCGGTGATGAAATCAAGGTGTCCGTGCTTGATGAAACGCTTACCTATGCTGTAACAGCAAAAAACATTGTTAAGCCCGACAACATATCGTTACTGTCAGTTGACGAAGAAAAAGACCTATTAAGCCTTATAACTTGTTATCCCTACGGTGTTAACAGTCACAGACTTATTGTGACAGCCGAAAGGGTATCTGAAACCGCTTCGCCTGATACTGCCATAAAAGCAGAAACTAATAACAGAAGTTTTGATTTTATTCTACTGGCAATAATTGCAATAGCAATAACAGCTGTTATTGCTACATTTGCTGTCAGAAAAAGGAGGAAAAATAATGCCTGATATTACAATAGACAAATCATCACTTGTCTATGATGATAACGAATTCGAGTATAAAACAAGAGTTCCCGGTACTTTCGGGGAGGATATTCGTTATCTTTGGATTAAAAAAGACGATGTTGATGAAATCAACGAAGGCAAAACCATACTCACATCATTGGATGATGAGAGTAAATATATGCTTTATGACAAAGATGATAATCTTGCCGAAACAGTCAGGGGGTCAGAACTGTACATAAATCATTATGATCCGGTTAAGGAAAAAGAAAACACAGAAAGCAAAAATTTTGACACTATTAATGAAAAAAAGTCCAAAAGTGTCGGTGTAAAAGAAGAAAATTTACAATCTGTTCCGACTGAACCGATTGTAACCGAAACATCAAAAGACACAGAATTTTCTATTCCGATTTTTGCTACCCTTTATGACAAATGCAATCGCAAAATTGATGAGCTTAACAGCAAAAATGATAAGTTCAATGCAAAAATTGAAAAGCTCAATATAAAAAAGTCCCGAAATGCAGAGTTTGTATCTACGATTGAATCCTTGAAAGATATTGTGCCAAAACCTGTATATACTGCTCTTTCGCTCTTGGCAACAGAAAGACGGCAAAAGATAGTCAGTATTAACGAGAAAATTTCTGCCCACAAACTGAATATCAAATCCAATGAAAATAAAATTCAGAAACATCAAAGCCGTGCTGATTTCTGCATTAAAATCCACAAATTTCTCGACAATATGAAGTCACCTGACGGACGCAAAGAAAATTTCGTTAAAGGGATTCAAGAGTATCGAATGATGTCGATGCGAACAACCTCAGAAAAATTTGATGCTACTCAAAATAAACTTGACAGTGCTCTAAAAGCGTACAGTCAAACTCATTATATGTCTGAAAAGCTCAAACTACAAAAGCAGATTAACAAGCTCACAACAAAAAAAGAAAAGTTAATGCGAAAGCTCAAGGCACTTGACGAGTGGTCTGCAAAGTTTGATGCAGTCAAAGCAATGCCCGATAAAGAAGCTGACAATATCATCAACAAGAGCTGTCAGAATATTGTTGATGAGTTTACTACCAACCCACAGGCTCTCAAGAAACAGGCGGATACGATTGTAAGTTCAACTGCAAAAGTTATTTTCGAAGAAAACTATCTTAAAAATGCTGAAATGTCGATTGAGGACGATTATGACAGTATTGACGGTATTATCAATAACGGCAATAAGCAGCAGGAATACGAAAAACTCAAAGAGCCTGATAAGAAATCCGAACGCAGAACAGCACCTTTATCGAGAAATCAGATTAAGCAAAATGCAAACACTATTGCTCATAATGAGCAACAAACGAATGATAAAACCAAAACTCAGGGACAAGAATTATAAAGCTATTTTAGACCTGTGCCATTCAGGCACAGGTCTTTTTTAAGAGGTGAATGAAATGATTGAATTATACGGAAACAAAATATGGAACAGCAACACTCCGAACAAATACAAAAAAGTAATCATTGCGAATGAGGATAGTTTTGATAATATATGTCAGGAACTTGAAAATTCAGGTCTTAATTATTGTGCTTATATTTTTAATGGTGAAGCACATATTGCCATAGGCAGAGCTACCGCAACTAATATTGATAAGTTGGATATTGATTATCAGACTGTTATAGAATGTAATTTAAAAGTCTATAAAACCAACAACATCATAGGAACTACAACCTACGATTCTATTGAGGATAAATTATACCGTAAGTACAATACCGATTTTGCCTATAAAATCGGTCAAAGGCTTACTGAGCAAGGCATCCTTTTTTCAGGCAGAATTTACGGAAAAACAACAACTATTACTGTTGACGAGCAATATGCTGATACCTTGAATAAAATATCTGCTGAACTTAAAGAACAGCGAGCATCATTTATGTCAAAATCTGAAATTGTTCAAAATGAATCACCGGAAGAATCAAAATCAGTTAATGAAAAAATATCTGAATTACATTTTAATGAATCGCAACTTTCGGCACTTGCACCGTCTGTAAAATTTATCCAAACGAGAAACGATGATAATTTGACTGATAACTTTGTTTCATTGTTTTCTGACTGCACTGATTTTTATGAATCACAACTTTCTGCTCTTGCCGAAATTTATGTTGACACATATCGAAGTTTTTCGGATAAATCTTTGATGTTTGCAGATACATCAAGGTTTAATGATTTAAAACAGCGTTTTGTTAATGATAACATTACTGAAAAATTAACTGAAAATCGTGGTTACTCAACTACTCAGTTTGAAATTATCAGAGAAATGGTAACTTACGGTATGAGCGAATCAGTAATCAACTTGCTTGATTACACTTTTTCGATTGATGAAATGCAAAACTTCTTTACAGCATACAAGAACGGCTCGTATGAAGATTTAATCAATCTCATTGCAGATATTAAAGGTACTACACGCACGGATATTGAAGGGCAAATTGAGGGCGGTACATACACTCCTGCTTTACCCGACTTTAACACTCTTGAGAAAACCCTTTATTTTCAAGAGTCCGAAGTCGAAAGTATTACATATATGTACTATAATCCTGACGCATACTCCGGCGGTCAGTTTGTAATTACCGAGGTATCTTACAAACAGATAGCGGAAGCTAACAAAGAATACGGAGATGATTTTTCAGGATTCTTTGATTTTCTTGATACAACAGGCGAACAAAGGTTAATTGATATCGGTAGCGAAAGTTTCAGAACCGCTGTTAAAAAGTTTTACAGCGGTACGGAGTTTGCCGAAGGTCTTAATGCAGATATTCAGCACAAGCTCGTTGAGCTTGCAGTAGTTCCCGAAATCAAATTACCTGAAGTACGGAAAATAGAACTTATAAAGGTCGGTGATTTTTATGAAGTCAGAGGTGAGAACGCAAAAACCGTTGCAGATATTCTCGACCTTGTTTCTACAACAAGAAACATTAACGGTTCTTCAGTTGATACAGTCGGATTCCCTGATTTTAAACTGAATGATAATACTGAACTTCTTAAAACACAAGGATTTACTGTGAATATCAAATATGAGGAGCTTGCACCGTTTTATGAGGAACACGACGAGCTTGACGACATAGATCCCGCAGTTATTCGTCAGCAGCTTGAGGACGCAGGGATAGTCAACGGTGAGCTTGTCGATGAAGATAAGCTGAACAGTGATCCATTTATTCAACAGGTTATGGCTGTCGCAGAATCCGATGCCGGTGCTCTGAATGTCAGCTCAGAAGAAATCGTTAATCAATTTAATTCAGAAAATGAAATCGTCCCGATAAATGAGCCTGAACGAACTGAGTCTGTACAGGAAATAATTCGTCCGACAATTACTTGTGATTGGAGTGAAAGTCCGGTATTTGAGAATGGCAAAACATACTCTGTTTCTGAATTTGACACACTTATGAAAAATGCCGATGACGAATGGGTTGAGCAAAGACAGCTTGAAATTGAAGAATACGGCAGTGAAAATGCGGTAGCCGAAGCTTACCGTAACGGTGAACTTGACAATATTCATCTTGGTTATGAAAAGACAAAATTTATTGTTAATATGCCAAACGGAACAACTCATACATTCAGGCAGGATATTGGCGATGGTGACGGTGGAGTTATTGATTTCTTAAAGCAGTATCCGCAGTATTCAGGTGTTGTAAAAATACTCGAAGCCGATATAAAGCTTGATAAAGGTGAAAATGAGAAAGCCGCAGATTTACCGATAACGGAAAGCAAAGAAAGAGAAGTCAGGAGCGATGAAAAATTACAGAGCGTTGACGAGCTTGCCGTGGAGGTTGAAAATGCCGCACCGTCAAGAGCAGAAAAAGCTGAAGTTACCGTAGTTAATAAAGCTGAACCGCCTACATTGTTTGATATGGTCGAAAGCTCAGAGCAGACCGAAACAAGCGTAAATGATGAAAAAGCCAAAAACTATGTAATTGAGGACAGAGAAGCTGTCACGGGAGCAAAAACAAAGTTTCAAAATAACATTGCTGCCATTAAGATTTTAAAGCAAACGGAAGCAGAAAACAGAGCGGCTACACCTGAAGAACAAGGTCAGTTGTTCCTTTACAGCGGTTGGGGCGGTCTTGCCAATGCTTTTGAGTCTGATAATGATAAATGGAAAAATGAGTATTCTGAACTCAAGGGTTTGCTTACGGATGAAGAATATACCGCAGCACGGTCAACTGTGCTTGATTCATTCTACACAGATACAGCAATCGTTGACAGTATATATGAGGTCATTCGTAACGCAGGATTTGAGGACGGCAACATACTTGAGCCTGCAATGGGCGTAGGAAACTTTTTCGGCAGACTTCCCGAAGAACTTCGTGATAAGGTGAATTTGTACGGTGTCGAAAAAGACAGCTTATCGGGCAGAATAGCTCAAAAGCTGTATCCGCAAGCTGACATTACGATTGACGGCTTTGAGAATACTCGTTTCAATGACAACAGCTTCGATGTTGCAATCGGAAACATTCCTTTCGGCGATTTCAGTGTTAATGATTCTAAATACAACTCAAAACATCTGAAAATTCACGATTATTTCTTTTTGAAATCACTTGATAAAGTGCGTGACGGCGGCATTGTGGCTTTTGTAACTTCCAAAGGTACGCTTGACAAAAAGGACAGCTCTTTCCGCAAGACCTTGGCCGAAAGAGCGGATTTGGTAGGTGCTGTGAGATTGCCGAATAACGCCTTTAAATCGGCAGGAACGGAGGTTACAGCTGACATTATATTCCTCCAAAAAAGAGAAAAAAAGTCAGAAATTGAACCGTCTTGGGTACATACAGGACAGCTTGAAAACGGATTAACCGTCAACAATTATTTTGTTGAGCATCCCGAAATGATACTCGGCGAAGTTGTTGAAGGCAATAAAATGTTCGGCAGAACAGACGATACGATGTGCGTGCCGTTTAATGACGGCAGAACATTGTCGGAGCTTCTTTCCTCGGCGGTAAAGAATATCAATTTTGAATATTCCGCTTCTGCAGAAAAGCTGATTCCGGTTTCCGAACATTTAACAGCCGAACCTTTAAAACTGCGTTTACAAAGCTTTTATCGCCGAAACGGCGAAATATATTTTTACGGCTCTGATAAGAGCGGTAAAATAGTTAATGTTTCCGCAGACAAAGCTCTTGGGAAAAAATTAAATCACGAACGCATCAATTCCTTTATTGATATTCGTGACACTTTGCGTGAATTGCTTGATGTTCAGCAGTACGATAACAAGGATTCAGAGATAGCTCAATTGCAGGAAAAGCTCAACAACTGTTATGACAGCTTCTACAGTAAGTACGGCTTGCTTCACAGCAGTTACAATCACAGCTTGTTAAACTCTGACGGAGCATATCCGCTTGTTGCTTCTCTCGAAGCCGATTTTGCCAAAGATAATAATTTACTTGTTAAGAAGTCCGATATATTTACAGAGCGTGTAAATAAGCCGACAGCAACAATAAATCATGTTGATACGGCTGAAGAAGCTCTTGCTGTCTGCGTTGCAGAAAAAGGTGTTATCGACTTCGAGTATATGAGCCAAATTACGGATGTGCCGCCCGAGGATTTGAAAATCGGGCTGAGAGAAAAAGGTGAAATATTTGCCGTACCGTCATATACAGGCGATGAGGACTACGAATATCAAACTGCTTCCGAATATTTGTCGGGAGATATATATGCAAAGCTTGACATGGCAAAAGCATACGCTTCGGTCAACGGCATATATGAATCAAATGTTGTCGCCTTAAAGGAAGTATTGCCTACTCCTCTGAAAGCCGGCGATATTGATATTAACCTCGGAGCTACTTGGATTGATAAAAAATACTATGAGCAATTTATGTATGAGATTTTTGAAACACCGCAAAGCCTTAAATCGGATTATGTGTCAAGATTTTTTAAATCCGACAGAATAGAGCTTGACTATTCAGAGTATTCCGGCAGATGGAATATCACGAATAAGAGAGCGGATTTGTCGGTAACTACTGTAAAGACCTACGGTGCAAGCGGATTATCTGCATATCAGATATTTGAATCCGTTCTCAATTTATCCGAACCGAAAGTGTATAAAGACAAGGTTGACGAATACGGTGTTGTTGAGCGTGATAAAAACAATAAGCCTGTAAGAGTGCTTGATGTAGAAGCGACTCAGGTTGTACAGCAAAAAGCCAATGCCATTCGCCGTGAATTTAAGAATTGGATTTTTAAAGATGCTAACCGCCGCAGAGATATTGTTGACACATACAATCGCACATTCAATTGCGTCCACGCACGAGAGTATGACGGTTCACACCTTAATTTTCCGGGAATGAATTCAAACATTCAGCTTCACGAACATCAAAAGAATGCCATTGCTCACGCTATTTACGGAGGCAACACACTGTTTGCTCATTCGGTAGGTGCAGGAAAAACCTTTGAAATGATAGCTACTGCTATGGAATGTAAACGGCTTGGGTTGTGTCACAAATCCTTGTTTGCTGTACCGAATCATCTGACAGAACAGGTGGGAGCAGACTTTTTGAAGCTCTATCCCAACGCAAACATATTGGTTGCAACAAAGGATGATTTTAAATCATCAAACCGCAAGATGTTAATGTCAAAAATTGCAACTGGCAATTATGATGCCGTTGTTATCGGACATACGCAATTAAAGATGCTGCCCCTATCTCCTGAAAGGCAGGAAGCCTTTTTACAATCTCAAATTGATGATATTGTTGCCGGTCTTGCTGAGATGAAAGCTCAGGACGGTAATAAATTTACCGTTAAGGAAATGGAGCGTACAAAAAAGAATCTCGAAAATCAGCTTGAGAAGCTTCAATCAAGTAAGAAAGACAATATCGTATATTTCGAGGAGCTTGGAATTGACAAATTGTTTGTTGACGAAGCTCACGAATTTAAGAATCTGTACTGTGCAACAAAGCTGCAAAATGTTTCGGGTATATCTTCAAGAGCTTCTCAGAGGGCAACAGAGCTGTTTGCAAAATGCCGTTATCTTGACGAAAAGACAGGCGGCAAGGGTGTTGTATTTGCCACAGGTACACCGTTGTCAAACAGCGTTACAGAGCTTCACACAATGATGAGATACCTTAATTATGATTTTCTTGCAAGTCACAACAATATGCAGAATTTTGATAATTGGATTTCTGCATTCGGTGTGCAAAAGAAAGAATACGAGTTAGCTCCGGCAGGAAACAAGTTTAAGGAACGCACAAGGATTGCGGAATATTCCAATCTGCCTGAGCTTATGTCTATGTTTAAGATGGTAGCCGATGTAAAGACGGCTGAAACTCTTAAACTTAAAGTGCCTGATTGTGAGCTTCACATTGTTGATGTAGAGCCTACAGAGCTTCAAAAGGAGCTTGTCGATGAATTATCCGACAGAGCAGATGAGGTTAATTCAGGCTCCGTAGATCCGTCACAGGATAATATGCTCAAAATTACCGGTGACGGCAGAAAGCTCGGTCTTGACCCCCGACTTATTAGTCCCGATTTTGAGGATAATCCAAATACAAAGCTGAATGTGTGTGTAAACAATGTATTTGACATTTATACAGACACAGCAAAAGACAAGCTTACTCAAATTGTTTTTTGTGACCTCGGTGTGCCGTCAAAAAACACAGGCAATGACTCCTCAAAAGAGCAAAACGATAACAAGAGTGTTGCGGAACTTGACTCTCTTGAGGAAACAGGCAAGTTTTGCGTGTATGACGACATAAGGGACAAGCTCATTGCAAAGGGCATCCCTGCGACTGAAATAGCATATATACACAATGCAAAAACCGAAGCTCAAAAGTCTGAATTGTTTTCAAAGGTCAGAAGCGGTGAAGTGAGAATTTTACTCGGTTCAACGGGCAAAATGGGAACAGGCACAAATGTGCAGGACAGAATCATTGCTCTGCACGATTTAGATGTTCCGTGGCGACCGGCAGACCTCGAGCAGAGGCGTGGCAGAATGGTCAGGCAGGGCAATATTAACGAAAAAGTGCATTTGTACAGATATGTTACCAAAGGCACTTTTGATGCGTACAGCTATCAGCTCCTCGAAACCAAGCAAAAATTTATAAGTCAGGTTATGACTGACAAAGCTCCTGCACGCAAGTGTGCCGATGTTGACCAAGCGGCTCTTTCATATGGCGAAATTAAGGCTCTCTGTACCGGCGATGACCGTATCCGTGAGAAGCTCACGCTTGATAACAGAGTAAAGGAGCTTAACTCTCTCAAAGCTGATTACAACAATACAAAATATGAGCTTGAAGATGCTGTTGCGGCTTATCCCGAAAAACGCAAGCAACTCCTTTGTACTATCGGCAACATAAAATCCGATATCGATAATGTTAAGTCATTTGTCGATAAGGACGGTAAACTTATTTGCAAATTAACTTTAGGTTCTCAGACTTTTAACCTGAAGAACGATGAGGAACGAAAAAATGCTGCCAAAGCTCTTACAACTGCTGTTGCTCAGGTAAGAATAGCCGATAACAGAAAGAAGCAGGTTAGCGTTGGCAACATTTGCGGATTCGATATAAGCGTTATAAACAACGGAAATGTGTATGATGACATTGTAGTTACAATCAAGGGTAAATATTCATATTCTGCTCAGCTCGGTGTTTCTGCTGTGCATAACCTCAGTAAAATAGAGGGGTTGCTGTACAAAACCGAAAGTGTTCTTGATTACAGTCAGAATTCTCTTAACAAGCTTGACCTTGATTACAAAACAAGTGTTGCCCTGCTTGAAAAGCCTTTTGAATATGAAGCGGAATTGCAGGAAAAGTCAGCACGCCTGTCTGAATTAACAAAGATTTTGAACATTGAGCTTGCTCACCAAAAAACAGAATCAAAGCCCAAAACACATTACTTTGGTAAGGATAAAATCCTCGGCAGGAACAAATCTTCAAAGCAAATTCAGAATAAAACAGTTATGAAATCAGAACCTAAAAGGAGTGAACCTGAATTATGATAGTTTACGCACAAGGCGATATAACAAAATTTGATGTAGATGCTATTGTAAATGCATCCAACGGTTTTGGTTATATGGGAGGTAAAAGATGTGTTAATGAATTACATAGAGGAGTTGCAGAGAGCATTCAATTTGCATCTTGCGGTGCTGTTGAACGGCTTGCAAGAGCAAAATGTAAGGCACACTCCTTTTTTGGTTATTCACCCGGAACTGTTTTTGTGACTGATGCTCCAAATCTTGAGTGTAAAAAAATAATACACGCAGTTACTATGCGTACTCCGGGTAGCAAAGCAAAAATCAAAAAAATTAAAGTTCTGATTCCAAAGATAGTAGCGGTAGCTGAAAACTTAAACATAAATTCAGTAGCCATACCTTTACTTGGGTGTGGAACAGGTGGACTTGACAGAAAAACCGTTCAAAATTTATTAGCTCATAATCTTATAAGTGACAAAGTGACTTTTTATATTGTTACTTCACTTTAAAATCAGAAATTCTTTTCTGAATTTCTTTTTAAAACACTTGTTTTTTCTTAGTTATAACATATAATAGTATTTGAACGATGTTGGTTACTCATCTTAGTGTTGTGCTTCGCTACCGTCTGACTACCATATCAGGAGAATGCGACAAAAAGTAACGATTTTTGGAGCAACTGCATTATATGCAGTTGCTCCCTTTTATTGAGGAATGAATAGCGTGGATATAGATTTTTATTTTGTTAAATCTGATTATATAGATTTTTAAAAGCAAACAGAAATAAATAACCGTGGTTTTACTTGCGTACCAAACACAGAATAAAACAGTTATGAAATCAGAGCCTAAAAGGAGTGAACAAGAGTTGTGATTATAATAGCTTGAAACAGCTTTAAACAGCTCTTTATTCCGATTTTGCGGTAGATAAATATTTTTTATTTAATTTAAAAAGCAGCCGTTCAGACGGCTCTGAACGGCTCTTTTTTGTTGTCCTTAAAACTTGCAAATTTTCCGATTTTGACATAAGATAATATGTAAAGAAAATGAAGTGTGGTGATATTTATGATGTCAATTACAAGTAC
>ERZ827492.722-NODE-722-length-29555-cov-7.266949_pt1 | contig 29555 bp, 20 predicted proteins | sample MGYA00519704_ERZ827492 | MGnify/ENA primary metagenome ERZ827492 (study PRJEB31778, sample SAMEA3449325) | human gut metagenome | biome: human gut; feature: human-associated habitat; material: faeces | place: United Kingdom | collected 2010/2012 ...
CCGGTAAGAAGAAAGTTCTGCGGACGTTTCTTTTCCATCATCTTGAGCTTACCCGGAAAGAATTCAGGGTCAGCGAAGTCATCAATCATATGCCAGCGTTTCACGTTGTTGCGGGCATAGCAATATGCACACCCCACTGTGCAGCCGATGACGAGATTCATGTTCTGAATCTGATCTTTGATACAAATACTCATGACTTCTGCCACTCCTCAAGATTCTTTCTGATGCGGTCGAGGCATTCCTCAAACCGGGTAATTTCTTCCTCTGAAAAACCTTTGTAGTAAATACTGCCCATCTCATCAGATACAGAATCGTACTCGCCCTTTAAGGCATGTGCTTTCTCAGTCAGAAACAGGAGTGTTTTCCTTTTGTCCGTTTCAGACTGAACACGGCTTATCAGCCCTTGATGTTCCATTCTTTCCAGCATCGTCGTAAGAGATGTTATCGCTAATCCGCATTTCATCGAGAGCGACCTGATCGAGATTCCATCCGCCTGCCACAGCACATAAAGAATGCGCCCCTGGGCTCCATTGAACGCATCAATATTCTTTTCGCTGAGAATCTTCTCAAAGATTCGGTCTCCAAGCTGTTTTATTTTGGTAACAAGAAATCCGCCGTTCATTTTCATGCAAATGCTCCTATATAGTAGTTTACTTCAAATAATACCATATAGGAGCTTTGTTGTCAAGAGGCTGTATGTCTAAAACATCCGGAGAGTTTTTCATAGCCTGCGCTTTTTGTGTTCTTTCCGCCCGAAAGCATTGACGCACCGCGCCGAATCCTGTATCATGAAGCTGTTCATTCGGCTGTTTCTGCCCGTTTGGGCATTGTGCAACTGCTTTTTCTTATTATGAAAGGAGTCCTTTCCTCATGGCGATGAATCTGACCCAGAAAATCCTGTCCGCGCACCTGCTCAGCGGCGAGCTGATTCCCGGCTCGGAAATCTCCATCCGCATTGACCAGACGCTGACGCAGGATTCCACCGGCACGATGGCGTACCTGCAGTTCGAGGCGATGGGCGTCAAGCGCGTCAAGACGAAGAAGTCTGTGGCGTACATTGACCATAACACGCTGCAAACTGGCTTTGAAAATGCGGATGACCACTATTACATCCAAACGGTGACGAAAAAGCATGGCATTTACTGCTCTAAGCCCGGCAACGGCATCTGCCATCAGGTGCAGCTGGAGCGCTTCGGCGTGCCGGGCTACACGCTGCTCGGCTCGGACAGCCATACGCCCACGGGTGGCGGTATTGGGATGCTTGCCATCGGCGCGGGCGGACTGGACGTTGCGGTCGCGATGGGCGGCGGCGCGTATTATCTGGCGTGCCCGCGTGTCGTCGGCGTGCGCCTGCATGGCAAGCTGTCCTACGGCGTTGCGGCGAAGGATATTATTCTGGAAGTCCTGCGCCGGCTGACCGTCAAGGGCGGCGTCGGCAAGGTGATGGAGTACATCGGCGACGGCGTGAAAACGTTGAGTGTCCCGGAGCGTGCAACGATTACGAACATGGGCGCGGAACTCGGCGCGACGACCTCCATCTTCCCGTCGGATGAAGTGACCCATGCGTTCCTCAAAGCGCAGCAGCGCGAGCAGGACTTCGTGCCGCTGTCCGCAGACCCGGATGCGACGTATGACGAAATCCTCGACATTGATTTGGCCGCGCTTGAGCCGCTCGTCGCGAAGCCCCATATGCCTGACATCGTGGAAACCGTCAAGCAGTGCGGCCCGATTAAGGTCGATCAGGTGTTTATCGGTTCCTGCACGAACTCTTCCTATACCGACATGATGCGCGTCGCCCGGATTTTGAAGGGCAAGACTGTGCACCCGGACGTGAGCCTTGTCATCGGCCCCGGATCGAAGCAGGTGCTGACGATGCTGGCGCGCAACGGCGCTTTGGCAGACATGATTGCGGCGGGCGCGCGCATTCTGGAATCCGCTTGCGGGCCGTGCATCGGCATGGGGCAGTCGCCGCGCACGAACGCCGTCTCCGTTCGCACGAACAACCGCAATTTCTACGGCCGCAGCGGCACCAAATCCGCCGGTATTTACCTGGTCTCCTGCGAGACGGCGGCTGTCACGGCGCTGACTGGCGTGCTGACGGATCCGCGCTGCCTTGACATTGACCTCGACATCCCGATGCCGGAGACGTACACCGTCAACGACAATCTGGTCATCCCTCCGGTCGCGCCGGGCGAAGAGGACACGGTGGAGGTCGTCCGCGGCCCGAACATTCAGCCCTTCCCGCTGGGTAAGCCGCTGGCAGACGCGATTTCCGGCAAGGTGCTGCTGAAGATGGAGGACAACATCACCACCGACCACATTGCGCCGTCGGACGCGAAGCTCCTGCCGTTCCGCTCGAATGTGCCGTACTTGTCGGACTTCTGCCTGACCCCCGTGGACGCGACGTTCCCGGCGCGCGCGAAGAAGGAAGGCGGCGGCATCCTCGTTGCGGGCATGAACTACGGGCAAGGGTCGAGCCGCGAACACGCCGCGCTTGTCCCGCTGTATCTGGGTATCCGCGCTGTCGTCGCGAAGTCGTTCGCCCGTATTCATCAGGCGAACCTCATCAACAATGGCATTCTGCCGCTGACGTTCCAGAATGAGGCGGATTACGACCGCATCGCGCAGGGCGACACGCTGAGCCTGCCGAACGTCCGCGAGACGGTGGAAAGCGGCAGCGACACGTTCGTGCTGCATAACGACACGAAGGACGAGGATTACATTGTGCTGATGCCGCTGACCGCGCGCCAGCAGGGCTGCATCCTCTATGGCGGACTGCTGAATTATACAAGAGAGAGCGCAAAGGCGGAATAAGATAGTTTGTCCCCCGGAAGTATGGGCTTCCGGGGGATTTTGGCGTTATTATTTCCAGGGGAATAGAAAATCTGCTGCTTTTGCTACAATCAAGGGGGAAGGAGACTGTCCTGATGAAAAATATCAAGTACACCGTCACGCATCCTATCTTTGTGTTCATGAAGAAGCATTTTTGCCCGCACTGCAAGGCAGCACTCACAGTGGAAACGGCGCATCATTTGGTGAACTCCCGTTCCGAAGAAGCCAAGAACTACGATTTTTCCACGGAAGACGGCAGGATGATTGGCACAGTTGACTTCCGCAATCCGTATTTTGCCTGCCCGAACTGCCATGCGGAGTTTTCGGTGGAAGAATTGTGGAAAAAGGAGAAGGGAAAAAGGGCAAGCAGATAACGCAGGTGAATTGAAAGAATCGTATGAAGCACCAAAACAGCCGGGACTGCTTTTCCAGCAATCCCCGGCTTTCGTAATCCCAATGAACCCTTACTTGACTTCCAGCAGGTTCTTGCATTCCGCGAACGCGCGGCGGCCAATGATTTCAATCGTCGCGGGCAGGGTTACGCTCTTGAGCTTCGTGTTGCCCTCAAACGCCTGCGCGCCGATTTCCACCACCGGCAGACCCGCCACCGTGTTCGGAACGGTCAGCGTCGATGCCGTGCCGTTGTACTTGACGACCACAATGCCCGTCGAGTCGTCACGAACCGCGAACACGAAGTCGCCTGTCACGGTGAATGCCTTGTTGACAGATTCGAGCTCCGTATTGCCGGACAGCGCCTTAATCGTGATGGTGTAGTCGCCCGGCTGCAGCAGCTTCAGACCCGGCACCGTGTAGTTCAGCGCCGCCGTTTCGCCCAGCAGCGCAGCCGTGCCATCGGGCGTGGTCAGCAGCAGCTGATACTTCGTTGCGCCGCCAGCAGCCGTCCACGTCACCGTCAGGTCGTCGCCCTGCTTCGCGGCAGGAACGGTCACAGTCAGCGGATCGTCGGTCACATACAGCGTCAGGGACTGCGCCGGGGAAAGTTCGCCAGCGGTCGTTCCGTAGTAGGGCTTGAACTGAATCGCGCGGACACCGTTGCCGCTGCCCAGCGAAGCGAAGGCGCGCTCGATAACCGTCACATCGCCAGTCGTCGGGTAGCTGGTATTTGCCTTGCCGTCCACATACAGGACGACCTTCGTCGCGTTCTTGGTGTTGACCGTGAACGTCACCGGCACATTCAGCTTCACGCGGCTGGGATTCATGGTGAAGTTGACGACTTCCGGCTTGTTGACCACGGTCGTCGTCAGTGTAATCGTGTACGCCTTAAACTTTTCGCCCGCGGTCGTGCCGTTGTAAGGCTGGAACTGAATCGTACGGACGCCGCCATTATTCCCCAGCGACGAGAACGACATCGTGAACTCGTACTTCGACATGCTGGTCGTTACGTCCTCAAAGCGGCGGTTCACCTGCCCGTCGACATACATCAGCAGCTTCGTCGCGTTGTCCAGATAAACAGTGAATTTAATCTGCTCGCCCAGCACCGCGGTCGTCTTGTCAATCTTGACATTCGCAATCACGGGGGCAGCAGACGAACCGCTCATCAGGGAAATGGTCGTTGCGGTGGTCTTGTCGCCGCCGACTGCGCCGTTGTAGGCTTGGAACGCAATGGTACGCTTGCCCCCGTTGTTCCCCAGCGAAGAGAACGCCATGGTGAAGGTGTATTCCGTCATATCAGGGGTGATGTTCTCGAAGCGGCGGTTGACGCTGCCGTCGATGTACATCAGCACCTTCGTGGCGTTCTTGATGCGCAGGGTGAAGGTGATGTTTTCGCCCAGCGTCGCGTTCGGATTGCTGATTTTCAGCAGCTCAACCCGCGGCTTGTTCGCCACGCTGATGGTAATCGTCTTGGTGTCGGACATAGCGCCGGGCGTGTTGCCATTGTAGGGCTGGAACGCCACCGTGCGCACGCCGCCGTTTGAACCGAGCGTCGAGAAGGACATCTGGAACGTCGTTGCGCCGTCCTTCACGTCGTAGATGTAGCGGTTCAGCTTGCCATCAATGTAGACACGCATCTTCGTTGCGTTCTTGGTGTTGATGGTGAAGGTGATGGTTTCGTTCAAATCAACCGTGGATTTGTCCGGAGTCCAGCTGGTCACGGTCGGCTTGTTCGGGCTTTCGTTTGCGACAGTCACAACACGTTCGGAGGTCTTTTCACCCGCCGTCGTGCCGTTATAGGCTTGGAACGCAATGGCGCGCTTGCCCCCGTTGTTCCCCAGCGAAGAGAAGGACATGGTGAAGGTGTATTCCGTCATGTCGGGGGTGATGTCCTCGAAGCGACGGTTGACGCTGCCGTCGATGTACATCAGCACCTTCGTGGCGTTCTTGACGCTCAGGGTGAAGGTGATGTTCTCGCCCAGACCCACGGTCGTCTTGTCGATATTCTTTACCGTTACCTGCGGCTTGACAGACGGCTTCGTCAGCGTAATCGTTTGTTCAGCGGACTTTTCACCGGGCGTATTGCCATTGTAGGCTTGGAACGCGATGGTGCGCTTGCCCCCCTTGCTCCCCATCGAGGAGAAGGACATGGTAAGCGTCGACGTGTCGGTGGGCACGTCGTAGATGTAGCGGTTGACGCTGCCGTCAATGTACATCAAAATCTTGGTGGCGTTCTTCGTGTGGATGGTGAAGGTGATATTCTCGCCCAGCTCTGCCGTCGCCTTGTCCATTTCGAACGTCGGTTTGCCCGGAATAATCACATCCGCGCGGTCGATGTTTTCGAGGTCATCCGGCACGTCCGTAGGCGCGGGGGTCGACGCGGGTTCCTCGGTCGGCACGACTGCAGGTTCCTCGGTCGGCACGACTGCAGGTTCCTCGGTCGGCACGACTGCAGGTTCCTCGGTCGGCACGACAACGGGTTCTTCGGTCGGCACGACAGCGGGTTCTTCGGTCGGCACGACAACGGGTTCTTCGGTCGGCACGACTGCAGGCTCCTCGGTCGGCTCAACAGCGGGCTCTTCGGTCGGCACGACAACAGGCTCTTCCGTCAGGACGGGCGTGGGCGCAGGGGTCGGCACGGGTTCTTCCGTCGCAGCCGCAAGCACCAGCAGGGCACAGGGCATTTCCACGCCGCTCGCGAAAACACCGGTGTGACGCTGATTCTCAATGCCCTCTTCCGGCACAGGATGCACTGCATCCGCCGCCAGATAGCCATATGCAACGCCAGCCGTCTGGTCATACACGCAGACGGAAATCCGTTCATTCAGCTGACCCTTCTGCGGACGATGCGTCACATACACTACGCCAGTTACCTGACCAACCAGCTCATCGCCCGTCGGATTCAGGTACAGCTGTGCGCTGCTGAACGTCGCGGCAAAGCCGGAGTCAAAGAACTCGTTATCCAGCACGGAGCGGCTGTAATCTACGGCTGCTTCGTCCACGATTTCGGGCGCTTCCGTTACCTCGGGAACATCCGTCGTTTCGGGGATTTCCGTTGTTTCGGGAACATCCGTCGCTTCGGGCGCTTCCGTTGCTTCGGGAACATCCGTCGCTTCGGGGATTTCCGTTGCTTCGGGAACATCCGTCACTTCGGGCGCTTCCGTTGCTTCGGGAACATCCGTCACTTCGGGGATTTCCGTTACCTCAGGAACATCCGTCGCTTCCGGTGCTTCCGTCGGCACGACTTCAACCGTTTCCGTCGGCGGAGTTTCCGGCTCTTCTGCAGCCGCCGTCAGCACTGTTCCCATACTGCCCGTCACCATGAATACAGCCAGCAGGAAAGACAATGCCTTTCGCATCCACTTTTTGTCCTTCATCGTCCTCACTCCTTGTTCTGTGCAATCTTCCGGCACGACGTATGGTTGTGCCAATGGCAAGCGATTGCTGCTTTCCATCTTTCTTTTCGCGGCGAGCCGCAGTGCTCCCGGTGGATATAGCAATCTCTTTCCCAATTCCAGCTATATTGTAACAAATTACAAGTCGGCTGTCAATACTTACCGCGCAGAAAGCCGCATTTTATACGAAAATCAAGGCGCTTTCTCTGCATCTGTCTCGCGGAACTGATTTTTCCATTGCCGAATTGCCGTGGTCGGCAAATCAATTTGCGTCTCCCATGCGGAACAGATTTGCTCCTCCAGCACATCCAAATTCCCGCCGCGGGGCAGGACGGGCAGATTCGTGTCCTTCGCGATTTCGCTTGCGCGGTTGTCTACCGCCAGAATCAGGCTTCGGCAGCCCATGTTCATTGCGTGGATGCCGCCGTGCAGCCGCGTGCCAACGTAGTCAATCCCGCCTGATGCCAAAAGCGCTGTGTAATCTCGCAGATTCGGCTGAATCAGGTGCAAATTCTGCGTCACGTGCGCATCCATTTGGCGCAGGCAGGCGTAGTCCTCAACTGCTTGCAGCCACACATACACCTCGCGATAGTGCTTTTGCAGCATGGTCAGCATCTGCGCATCCTGCTCCGGGCTGCTGCGGTAGTCCGTCAGCGTTGTCACGACGCGCTCCGCCTTGTGCGTCGGAATCTGCGCGCATTTGTCGTCTGTCAGCCCCCACAGTGTCGGACACGCCGTATTCAGCACGTTCGTGATGCCCAGCTTCAGCAGGCGCTGGCGCGTGTATTCGTCGCGCACCGCGTGCAGGTACTGCCCATCCAGCAGCGTTTTTAGAATCCGCTTCGTGTACCCTGTCGGCTCGTCCTGGTATTGATACCACCCCGCACCCAGCAAAATGACATGCGTGCGCTGAAATTTTTCACGAATCAGGCGGAAATTCAGCAGCTCCCGCTTGTGCAAATCGCCGCAGCGCATCATCACCGCGTCCCGCAGGCGGATATTCCACATCCTTTGGCGGCGCATGTCCGAGGAAAGCAGGTTTGTCCCGCAGACAAATGCGAAATCCGCACTGCCGACGTGCTTCATCGACACTTTCGACAGCCTGTCCCGAACCGGCACGGCGACGGACAGCTGCACAGGAAAGCAGTCGTGCAGCACATGCTCGCAGGCGTTGCGGATGATGAAATCTCCCTGATTCGCTGTTGAAATGGTAGGGTCAAAACGCACAATTTTACGGCAGTGCTGCATTTCCTGATCGATCATGCCTTCTTCCTCCATTTGCGCAAGAAACTCCGCCCTTTTTCAAGCATCCAGCGATATTCTGCCGTCCGCCCCAGCGCCAGCGTGTACAGGAGCGCTGTCACCGCCGCGCAGGTGATGCCCTTGATGATAATCCACATCAGCGTATGCCCCATCCGCGCGCACAGCAGCAGCGACAGCGCCATCACCGCGCCGTTGAGCAGCAGCAAGCCTCCCTGCGCCTTGAAATACGCGGCAGCGCTGCGCCCGAAGGTGCGATGGAACAGCACTTTCGGCTCATACCAGAAGATGGTGCAGAGCCGCGCCAGCCCTGTTGCGCCGATGATGCCCGCCACGCCGAAGAAGTGCCCCAGCAGGATGGACAGCAGGATGTTGACCAGCGCCGTCATAAACATAACATACTTCATTTGCCGAAAAAGACCCAGCGTTTCGCGGTACATCCACACGGGCGCGACGATGGTGCTCAGGTAGAACGTGAACAGCACCGCTGCTACCGTCCCTGTGTCCATCAGGTATTCTTCGCCCACCCAGATGGGGATGAAGTCCTGCACAACCGCGCCGTATGCGGCGACGCAGAAGCCTGTAATCGCCCCGAAGAGGACAATCAGGTTGCGGAACATGGCGTATGACTTTTCCGAATTCTTCTCGGCATTCAGATTTCCCAAGCTGGCGGAAATGCCGGTAATCACGATGGAGACGAACGTCGTCACATACGTCGTCAGCGACGCGTAGTTGGAGTAGTAACCGACGAACACTGTGCCCAGCATGACGGAAATCAGAATGTTGTCCGTGTTGTTGATGAGTATTGTCGCCAGCTTGTAGAGAAACATGGAGCGGATGTTGTCGTTCAGTTCCTGCTTGCGGTGCATCGGCGCACATTTCTGCTTTTTCCGCAGGAAGGGGTACATCTTGTCCGCTAAATGGCTCAGCACCGCGTTCTGCAGGAGGGTGCAGGCGATCTGAATCAGCAAATAGCCAAGATAGCTGCCCCAAATCAGCAGGCACGCGATCTGCGCCGCATACTGCAACACCAGCGCCGCGGCGGAAACCATGTTTTGCAAATATGCCTTCTGGTCAGCCTGAATCAGCGTCGTTTTGTAGATGACCAGATAGGATGCCACGGAGTTCGCCAGGTACAGCACATAGTAGACGATCAGCTGCGCCATCGGCAGCTCACTGCTGATGATGAGCGGCAGGAAGGGAATTACCACCGCGCCCAGCAGCGCTACCGCCAGCGCAATCAGGCGGTAAATGCGACGATAATAGCCCAGCAGGTGCTGGATTTCGCCCGCATCGCCCCGGTGCAGCGGTACGTACAGGCTGTACACCAGCACGTTGCCCACGCCCAGTTCCGCCAGTGACAGCATGGCCAGAATGTTGCTGTACAGCCCGTTGACACCCGTATAATCCGCGCCCAGCCGGCGCACAAACACCGTTCGCACGGCAAAAGCCAGCAGCAGCGTAACCACCTGCCGTACTGCGCCTACACCGATGTTGCGCGCTGTGTTTTCGCTCCTTGATGCTGTGTTCATGATTCCTCTCCGCCTGTTTCGCCCGTCTGCTCCTGCGCCGCGTCCTCCGGCTGCGGGTTAAACGTCAGGCGCAGTTTTTCCGGCGGCACAGTGCATCGCCACCTGCGCTTCTTCTGGCTGCGCGCATTTGCCTGCTGATCAGGCGCTTCCTCCGCGTCCGGCTGCCACTTGCCCAGCAGCCCCAAAAACAGTATGTTCAGGAAAACGCCCTCCGTGTTGATGCACAGGAAATACAGCAGGAAAACGCCCAGCACATACAGCAGCCGCGCCTTGGCAAATTTGGTGCGGATACCGCGGTACGTCAGCCACAGCCAAACTGCCGGGAGAATCAACCCTGTATCCATGACGAAGGCGGCAAAGCCATTGGAAATGTTCTGCACCCTGTGTTCCAGCAGGATTTCCGCCTTTCGCTCCGAGAAAACGCCCTGTCCCGCAATGGGGGATTCCAGCCCGATTTCAAAGCCGCTGAAGGTGTCGTTCCACCGCGTGTAGAACGAACCGCCGGAATTTCGTCCGACAATCTTGCGTTCCACCACGCCCGTGACGGACTCGATGACAAACAGCAAAATCAGCCCAATGAACGCCGCCATCTTGATGCTGCGCGCCATTTTCCCGCCCTTTTTGCGGAATGCCACCGTCAGCAGCACAACGCCCAGACAAATAAAGCCTGTTGTGGACAGCGTGCTGAGGATGGTGACGATCAGCAGCGCAATTGCCCAGCAGTATTTCTTCTTGCTCATGCCCATGCGCGTTTCGTCGCTCATCAGGAACAGCAGCGCGAAGTTCAGGAAAATCTGGTGGCTGCCCGGCTCGTTGAACATACCCGCGTTGCGGTGGAAAACCGGGATGTTCAGCCAGCCTAAGGTGAAATAAGGCGTCAAGTAAAATCCGTTGACGCTGGAAACTTCGTAGTGCAGCAGCGGCAGCGGCAGCGACAGCAAATCGCCGATGACGAAGGAAATCAGGCTGATGGCCGCCTCTGCCAGCATGACTTTGGTATACAGCCGCATATACGTCCGATACCCGATGCAGCTTTGCAGAACCAGCACATAGCCGATGTTGCAAAGCCAAATGACAATATCGTTGATGTGGATGCCGTTCTGCGGGTTGACGAAGCTCGTCAGCAGCAGCGCCGCCGTCAGCAGCAGCGTCAGGCGTACATTCTGGGCGCTGATTTTCGGATGATGCGCCCGCGCCAGCAGCAGAATCGACGCAATCAGCATGGCTGCCATCAGCGGCATCCGCAACACCTGAAAATACAGCGAACCCATGCCCAGCACGCCAATCAGCACACAGAGTGCATCCACATGGTTCTTTGTGATTCGGATTTTCATCGTGCAATCTCCGTATAAATCTGATGCAGTATCTCCAGATTCTTCTGCGCATCATGCGTTTTTCCAGCGTGTTCTTGCCCGGCGCGCGCCATCTGCGCCGCTTTTTCCGGATGCGCGAACATCTCGCAGATATCATATGCCAGCAAATGCGGGTCGTCTGCCGGATATATCAGCCCTTCCACGCCGTGCGTCATCAAACAGCGCACGCCGCCGACATCCGACGCAATGCACGGTACGCCAAGCAGCATCGCCTCGCCCAGCGAATTGGGGGAGTTTTCAATGCTCGACGGCAGCACAAACACCTGACTTTTTAGATACCGCTCCTTCATTTGCTGTGCATTCAGGCTTCCGGTAAAAACAACATGGTCGTAGAGGTCGTTTTCGCGCAGCAGACGGTGGATGTACCGCTCATAGGCATTGCGCGCAAGCGGCGGAATGCGTCCATAGTCCTTGCGTCCCACATAGAGCTTGACATCGGGATGGCGCTTGCGGACAATCGCCAGCGCCTGCAATAGCAGATGCAGCCCCTTGAGCGGCACATGCGCCTGACTGCAGAAGATGCTGTACGGCTCGCAGTTGTCCAGCGACCATTCGCCGGTGTAGAACTCGTCCCGCAGCGTTTCGTTGTTGAAATGATAGGCCGCCTGCGGGGCAAGCTCCGCCATGCAGGCAGCATCCCAGTCGGTGCGCCCGATGACGTGCTGTACCCTGCGCAGGGCTTCCTGTTCATACTGCCCGACGCGGCGGTAGATTGCTTCCTGCCGGACGATATTGCCCTTCACCAAGTCCTTCAGCGTGCGCCCGTGGCAGACGTGTTCCGGCAGATAAGCGCGATAATGCTCCGCGTATATGGACAGAAGCCCCTGAATGGAAATTACAATCCGCTCGCGCATCCCCATGTGTTCCGCCGCATCAACCATGGCCAGCGTGTGCTGATTTTCCGTGCCCCAGAGGTGAATGACATCCGGCTGCTCTTTGCGCAGGATTTCCTCCAGCTGCCGGGTGTAGGCTTCCCCGCAGCGCTGCGTAGGGCGTGTGGGGTTGACAAGCCCGTAATAGCGGTAGCCGTCCACTTCGCCCGTCAGCGCTTTCGGCGCGTCAAACACATACGTCAGCGCCACATCCGGCAGCTGCGTCAGCCGCCGCGACAGCCCGACCAGCCAGCCCACGATATACACCGGGGGAAGCGATTCTTTTTCCGCAATGGCAGGGAGGATAATATTCCCCATCCACATGACCTTCACGCTTCAGCCACTCCTTTCACTTTGCGCTGTGCGGCATGGTTATTCCGCTGCGCCCCGCGTCAGAAAATCCCGCAGCTTTTCCCGCTCCTGTGCCTGCGATTGGCAGTAGCGCGCAATGTTGCGCACATAGCGGTCATGCACAGCTTCATCCAGCAGCCTTTCCGGCGCAAAATCCGCCATGCTGGATACCGTTTTGCCCAATTCGTTTGCTTCCACCATTTGCAGCGTCCCACAGCGGCTGCCCACAATCGGCACGCCCCGGAAGAGAATATCGAATACAACGCCGCTGCTGTGCAGGGAGTAATTCTCCGAATAGTTTAGGATGCAGTAGCGGCATTGGCGAATCGCCTCGTCATACGCCGCTTCGGACAGGTATTCCAGCCGCAGTTCGATGTTCTTTGCGCCCGCGCAGACTGCCCGCAGTTCCGTTTCCAGCGGCGCTTCCTGCACTCGACCCGCAATCAGCACCCGATACGGCGTGTTCCGCAGCTGTTTTGCCGCCTCAACGACGCCCTTGTCCGACGTAATCAGCCCGACCATGCCGAAATCATAGCGCTTCTGCGCATACGGCACAGGCGGCTGCATCGTTCCTGTGCTGATGTAATCGGACACGACGCACATCGGCCGCCCGTACGCCGCGCCAATGGCTGCATTGGGGCAGATAACGCCGCTGATTTTCCGCCTGCACAGCGCATACAGCCCCCGTTTCAGCAGCGAATTGACGCCGTCGGTGCTGTACTGGATGGCGTAGACCCGCGTTTCTTTCTTCTTGAACAGTGCAAGCCCCAGATACGCTGTTGCGACGGCGCTGCACTGGAGGACAATCACGTCATCCTGCGCTTCCCGAAGCAGCGCGCGCACGTTCTGGAACACGGCGCGTTTGTTGCGCGCCGCCGAGCTGCCCACGATGTAATCATGCGGCAGACGAATCAGCTTGTTCCCGAAGCGGTCGCCGTACACCGGCCCGCCCGCAATGCGCACATCCATCTCCGCGCCGAACAGGTCAAGATAATTCTGCGCGACGGTGAAATAATGCCCAGCGGCAATGCCGTCTGTGCTGGTGCTCCGTACATCTGCCACAATCAGCCGCATGATGGTTCGTTCCTTTCGCCGCTTTTCTGCATCGCCTTGCTGTAAATCGCCATCAGCTGACGATAATTTGCTTCCGCCGTGAAATTCTCCTGATACGTTTTCAGCGCGCCTTCGCTGACGGATTCCGCGTGCTGTAGCCGATTGAGCGTCTGTGCCAGCTGTTCCGCCGAGTCCGCCGGAAACTTGAAGCCCGTCACGCCGTCCGAAATCAGGGAACCCGCGTTGCCTAAATCCGAGCAAATCACCGGCGTGGCGGCGCTGAAGGCTTCCACAATCGTCATCGGGAAGCCTTCATACCACTGTGTTGGCAGAATCAGCGCCTTGGACTGCCCCATCAGCGCCCGTGCCGCCGAATTTGGCACAAAGCCGCGCAGCTCCGCCTGCTTCAGCTTTTCCCGCGTCAGATATTCGCGGCACCATGCTTCCTCCGGCCCTGTACCGCAGATGATTAGCTTCATGCCCCCGCCTGAACGCTCGTAGCGCGCCCACGCTTCCAGCAGCAGCCGAATGCCCTTGAGCGCATCCAGACGACCGATGTACACCACCTGATTTTCGCGCGCCGCATATGGCACAATCGTCTCCGGCGGTTCCACAAAGTTCGGCTTTACGGACACGTTTTCCGGCGGAATCTGCTTAAGCGCCAGCAGCTTCTGCCGGTTGAAGTCCGTCAGGGTGATGTAATGCAGGCGGCTGTACGTTTTGAAGGCACGGTGCAAACGTGTGCTGAGCACGCAGAGCACCGTCTGCAGGCGGCTGCCGCGGTAGCAGCGGTGCTTCACCGCGCAGTGCAGCCCCTTTTTCGTGCAGTCCTCGCAGATGTGGCCGTCGCGGTAGAAAAGCGCGTTCGGGCAGAGCAGGCGGAAGTTGTGCACCGTCTGCACCACGGGAACGCCCTCGCGGAATGCCGCGTAATACACTGCCGGGCCAATCAGCGGCAGCGTGTTGTGCACATGCACCAGCGAAATCCGGTTTTCGCGGATGCTCCGCCGAACCTCGCGGTATGTACGGATGCTGAAAAACATCCCCAGCGCACTGCGGATTTTCTCCAGCGCTCCCATGCGCGAAATTTCCTCGTTCCGCCGCGCATACAGCGCCGCAGCGTGACCGTGCGTTTCCAGCAGGTGCTTCTCGTTCGCCACAACGACATCCTCGCCGCCGGGAACCTGATAATAGTCGTGTACCAGCAGTACAGCGGGCTGTTTTGTCGCTTGCCGCATTTACTTTCTCCTGATGGTCGCGTTCCAGATGAATTTCAGATTCGTGCTCCAGTAGCGCTGGAATAGCCGCTTCGGGTCTTGCATCAGGCGATAGAGCCATTCCAGGCTGTGCTTCTGCATCCATAACGGGGCGCGCCTCACGTTGCCCGAAAAGAAATCAAAGCCCGCGCCGACGCCAATCATCAGTCCATGCACACGCCCTTGGTGCGCCGCCATCCAGCGCTCCTGCTTCGGCGCTCCCAGCCCGACCCACACAAAATCCGGCTGCGCCTGATTGATGCGCGCCACGGCAAGCGCATCTTCCTCCGGTGTCAGTTCGCGGAAGGGCGGCGCGTCTGTGCCCGCAATTACCAGCCCCGGATACTCCTGCTGCAGGCGCACAATCATTTTCTCCTGCACTTCCTGCGTGCTGCCGTAGAAATAATGCCGCCAGCCGTGTGCCGTGGACTGCCGAAAGACCTCCATCATCAGGTCAGGCCCGGTTGTCCGCTGAATCTGCGGATACCCGCGCCGCCGCGCCTCCTGCGCCAGCGGATTGCCATCCGGAATCGCCATCAGACCGCCGTTCTGCACGGCACGGTAGTCCGCATCCTCGTAACTGACGACGGTTGTATGTACATTCGATACGCAGATGTAATCTCCCTGCAATTGATGAATATTCTGCGCCAAATATTTCAGCAGCCAATTCATGTTGATGACTGCAATATTGACCCCTAAAATCGGACAGACCGGAATTTCACGCTTGTCCACTTTGCGGCAGTACTGCGCTGCTCCTTCGTGCGCCGTGGCAAACACCCCTTTCCCCGCTTCCCCAGCAAGAAACCTTGATACTATTTCCAGATTCATCTGCGCCATCTGCTTGCGCCTTTTCCCTTCTGGCGTCCGCTCATTCCACTTAGCGTAGCGCTGCTACGCTGCGTTCCATTCACGTTAGCCAGAATGAAAAATTCGCCGCGCATCTTGGCGCATTCTTATCTGGAAATAGTATGAATCATAAATTACCATTTTCATTATAACGCAAACATCAGTAATTTGCAAGCATTCCCATTTCAGTCGATGAAGAAATTTCCTTTTTTTCTGCGGATGAATTGCCGCCCCATATTCGTTCTTTCATTAGCATACCAATGCGAAAGGAGTATTCTTTATGAAGAACTGTATTTCCCGTTTCTGCCTGCTTGCCTTGCTTTTCCTGATGACCATCGCCCCTGTCCGCGCGGAAATTATCGGGCAGACGACGGAGAACGAGTACATCCACCGCCTGATTGCGGACAATGGGCAGGAACTCTGCTTCGTGTCCGGCGAGAAAGACCCGTACCTTTCCTATGCGGATGTCAACTTCGACGGCATCAACGATGTGGTGATACTGACACAGCGCGGCGCGAGCAATTTCGTCTACCAGTTTTTCATTTTTGATGGCGAACAGTATGTTCTCTGTCCGCTGACGTTCACGAATTACGACCTTGATGCGGAACACAAGATTGTAAGGAGTTCTGTGAACGGCGGCTTGGCGGGCGGCATTCACAGAGAAACGCTGTACCGTTTTGATGGGACGGAGGCGGTACTGCTGCGCTGGGCGGTTGGCGAGGAGAAAGAGGACTGGACGTTCGACGCGGATGGTTATACCGTCCGGCACTACAATGATGTGCTGACCCTGCAGGTTTGGGAACATGACCCGGATATGGACGGCATCCTGATTTTTGAGCAGGATGTATCTACTGAAGATGAAAATGCGCTGAGGGAAGCGTTTCAAGCGGAAAATGACGCGCTCTGGTCGGGCATCCGCTAAGGCACTACCGCACAATTCGGCGGCGCGTCTGGCGATGTCTTTTCCGCCATCTGCGGCATGCAAATTCCTCGATTTACCGCCAGTAAACCTTCGAAATTTGCATTTGTATCTGACGAAAAAATCCATTCGCCAGCCGACCACCTCATTTGTGCGGTGTTACCTTAAAAAAGTTAGTCACATCGAACGAAACCGCTTGACAATCCGCCGCGCTGGTGCTATCATTCAGATACCCCGATGGGGTATATTGCATTCATCGAAAGGATGAGGGCTGATGATAAAAACGACGCTGAAAATTGACGGCATGATGTGCGGCATGTGCGAGAGCCATGTCAATGACGCAATCCGCAAGGCTTTCCCGGCGGTCAAGAAGGTGACTTCCTCCCATGGCAAGGGTGAAACGGTGGTCATTTCCGAAGATCCGCTGGACGAAGCGCAGGTGAAAGCTGCGATTGCCGCGACGGGCTATGATTTCAAGGGCATGTCAAGCGAGCCGTATCAGAAGAAGCGTTTCCTTTTCTTCTGATGGCTTCTTTCGCACAACAAAAAGCAGGGCTGTCTCCGGCGTGGAGGTAGTCCTGCTTTTTGTTTTCTGTGTTAGTTGATTTTTGTCGTGCAGAGGGCTTCACCTCTGTGGAGGCGACAAGAAGGCATGAAAACAGATGAAGTCTGCGGTCGCCCCCTGCCCCCCTTCGCTATTTCCCCCACTTGATGTGCTTCATGTGCTTCATCACCAGCGTGGCGCTCACGCCGGTCAGCGCGCCGAAGAGAATGCCGCTGAGCATTAGGACAGCCATGTAGTACGCCAATTGCGACGTGTGGAGGATAATCATTGCCATCACGATTTGCCCGACGTTGTGCATCACGCCGCCGACAATGCTGACCGTGACCGGGTGCATCCACTTCATGCGCGAAAGGAGACACATGCTTGCCAGCGACAGCACACCGCCTGCCAGTGCGTACGGCAGTGCCGCTACGCCGCCCAAAAACAGCGAGGACAGCACCACCTTCAGCAGCATCAGCACCCACGCCGTCGGCAGGGACAGCATGTAGACCGCGAAAATCAGCACGCCGTTGCTTAAACCCAGCTTGATGCCCGGTACGCCCAGCAGCGGCGGAAACAGGCTCTCCACCCAGCCCAGCACCAGCATCAGCGTCAGCAGCACACTGCACAGCGCAAGCTGCTTTGTGGTGATTTGCTGCTTATTCATTTGCTGCGTCCTCCTGCACGGTCGTCAGCCAGTCCATCAATTCGTCGCGGCTGTACAGCTGGAGCGTCACCTGATTCGGCAGACAGATAATCATGTTGCCCAGAATGCGTGTGTCCTTGTTTTCCAGCGTCACTTCGCCCTGCTCCACGCAATCCTGATTGTCGCAGTTCGCCTCGTGCATGTCGATGCTTGTCGGGGTGACATGGACGATGTTGATGCAGTCGCCGTGGCGGAGGCGATAATAGCCCTCTTCGGTCAGCGGAATCGGCTGATACGTTTTGTCACCGACGGTGACGACGAGGAATGCTTTCACCTGCGACAGGTCGGGGGTGGCGGTGGCTTCGGGGGCGTCCGTGACTTCCGGCGCGGCAGTCGCTTCCGGTGCCGCGGTGATTTCGGGGGTCGCCGCTGCCTCCGGTGTGCTGGTCGCAAGCTCTGTCGGCGCCTCGGTCGGCGCATCTGTTGCGGTCAGGGGCAGCAAAGGCGCATTAGCGTCTACATTCGCGGGTGCGTTCCTCCGCAGCACAACCATCAGTACCGCCACAATCAGCAGCAGCGCTGCCACAATCAGCACATTGCACCACAGGACATTCCGCTTTGCCTTAGGATTCGTTTCCTTCTTCATACCCGTTCCGCACAATCCTTTCGTTATTGAGTATCCCCATCATACAACGCCGAGTCGGATTCGTCAAGGGGCGCGCGCAGGTGTTACAAACTTGTCACAAAGCGGCGAATCCATCCCGATGTCAGCAGGCGCTTTTGCCCGTTCTATTGGAAGCGGAACGCATTAGTCCGCGCCGCCCCATGGCAACGAAACCGACAATATCCGCAATCAGCCAGCCCGCCGGAATTGCCAGCCAAATCGCCATCATGCCGAAATGCGGCGCGAAGGCGTAGGACAGCACAACGCGCAGCCCAAGCGAAAGGACCGTCAGGACGATGCTCATGCCCGCCTGCTCCAAACCGCGGAAAATGGCATAAAGCAGGAACAGGAAGCCGATGCCGATGTAGCATAGCCCCTCGGTGCGCAGGTACGTTACGCCGATGGAAAGAGACTCCGCCGATGCATTCTCGAGGAACACAAGCAGCAGCGGCTCGGCGAAAATCGCCACGAGCGCGGAAACAATCAGGCAGAAGCCGCCGGAAAGCAGGAACGCTGTGCGGATGCCGTGACGGAGGCGCTGCGGCTGATTCGCCCCCTGATTCTGGGCGACGAAGGTCGCGAAGCCGTTGCCGAAGTCCTGCGCGGGGCTGTACGCCAGCGAGTCAATCTTCACGCCGGCGGTGAATGCCGCCATCGCTGCCAGACCGAAGCTGTTCACGAGACTCTGCACACACAGGATGCCGAAATTCATGATGGACTGCTGAATGCTGGTCATGGCAGAGACGGAGAAGATGCGCCTGAACAGCGCGCGGTCGGGGCGCAGGTCGTGCTGCGAGGGCGTCAGCGCCGGAACGCGGAAGAGCACATAACCTAAGCACAGGAAACCGGACAGTACTTGCGAAATGAGCGTCGCGACGGCAGCACCCGCCACGCCCCACGGCAGCACCGCCACGAACAGAAAGTCCAGCGCGACGTTCGTCAGCGACGAAATCAGCAGGAAAACCAGCGGCGCGGTTGAATTGCCGACGGCACGGAGCATACACGCCCCGAAGTTATACAGGAACGTCGGGATGATGCCGATGAACACAATCAAGAGGTAGCGGGAGAGAACGCCCTGCGCTTCAGGCGGAATGCGCAGGAGCGTCATCATGACGGGCAGGAGCGCGTAGGACAGGATGGTCAGCAGCGCTGATACGCCCGCAATCAGCACAAACGCATTGCCGACCGCTTTGCGCACGCCGGCATCGTCTTCCTGCCCGAAAAGCTGGCTGACAACCACGCCGCTGCCCATGCACAGCCCGGTGACGATGCTCGTGAGCAGAATCATGACGGAAAACGCGCTGCCGACGGCGGCAAGGGCGATTTCACCGCAGTATCGCCCGACGACGAAGGTGTCCACAAGGTTATAAAGCTGCTGGAGCAGATTGCCCGCCATCAGCGGCAGAGAAAAACGGAGCAGTCCGCGGAAAATCGAACCATGGGTCAAGTCAACATTCATAATAAAGGAATTCTCCTTTCACTGCACAGGATAGTATAGGTGAAAAAACGGGAAACGTCAAGTATGGCGCAAAGGCAGAGAAATCAAGGCAAAGAACGAAAAAACACAAAAAAAACAATTTTGGCGCGAAAACGATTTCACATCGTTAAATCAAGGGGTTGCTGTGAAAGTGGGGAATTTTGCAGGAAGATTGGTCAAAAATTGCAAGCGGCAGACACTTGACAAGGAAGCGGCAATTCCCCTATAATAGATACAACGTATCATTTGATAGGATACGAAATTTCAAGGAGGGGTTTGACCATGAAGAAGTTTCTCTCTCTGGTTTTGGCTGCGTGCATGCTCTTCGGCGTTGGCGCGATGGCTGAAACCGCGGAAGAACCGTCTTACACCTACAACGGCAGTTTGACGACCTTCCCCACCAACTGGAATCCGCACCAGTACAAGACTGAAACGGAAAACACCGCTGTGCTGGCCTACATCACGGATTCATTCTTTGAGTTTGACTATAACGACACGATGGACTCCTATGCCATGAAGCCCAGCATGGTCGTGGGCGATCCTGAGGACGTTACCGCTGACTATGTTGGCGACAAGTGGGGCATCCCCGAGGGCACGACCGCCCGTGCGTGGAAGTACACCCTGCGCAACGACCTGAAGTGGGAAGACGGCACGCCCATCACCACCGCAGACGTGCTCTACTCTATGATGAAGCAGCTGAACCCGCAGGCGCAGAACTACCGCGCCGACTCCTTCTACGCTGGCTCTACGGTCATTCACAACGCGGAAGCGTATGCCAAGTCCGGCGTGTATGCGTACAGCAGCCTGCTGAACGCCGACGACCCGCAGTATCTGGCGGATTCCGACTTCACCGTGGGTGAGGACGGCTTCTACACCTACAATGGCGCCGATGTTGCCCTGTCCCTGACCAACAGCAACATGTGGTCTTCCAACAGCCTGACCGACTACTGCGGCGCGGGCTACTTCTCTGAAGACCTCTACAACGCGCTGAAGAGCGGCGAGGGCGCCGACGGCTACGTTAAGGTCAACGCGGACGTGGTGAAGACGCTCCAGCAGATCACCGCTGTGCTGCACAACTACGAGAGCGCGGAAGCCTACGCCGCCGCTGAGGGCGACTACGCCTATCAGGAATGGGAAGAGTTCCTGTTCGTTGGCAAGGTCAACGACGCAATGTCCTTTGACGAAGTCGGCGTGCAGGCGCTGGACGACTACAGCTTCGTCTTCATTCTGGACAAGCCGTTGCAGGGCTTCCAGCTCAAGTACAACCTGAGCATGACCCTGGTCAACAAGGATCTGTACGAGAAGTGCGAAAAGTATGAGAATGGTGTTTACACCAACAGCTACGGTACTTCCGCCGATACCACCATTTCTTATGGTCCCTACAAGATGGTCTCCTTCCAGCAGGACAAGGAAATCGTCTATGAGAAGAACCCGAACTGGTACGGCTATGCGCTGCCGGAAAACGAGAACTTCTATCAGACGACTCGCCGCGTTCTGACCTATGTCGCTGAGGACTCCACCAAGATGGAAATGTTCCTCGCCGGCAAGCTCGACGGCGTCGGCCTGTCCAAGGACTACGCGGAAGAGTACGAGAACTCCGAATACTGCTACACCGTTGAGGGCGCGTCCGTCTTCGCGATGACCCTGAACCCGAATCTGGAAGCGCTGACCGCGAACCAGAAGACGGCGGGCGAAAACATCAACAAGACCATCCTGACCGTGAAGGAATTCCGTCAGGCGCTGTCCTTCTCCCTGGATCGTGCGGCGTTTAACATCGCCTGCGTGCCCGGCTCCGCTCCTGCGTTCGGTCTGTTCGGCGACACCATCGTCGGCGACGTTGAAAACGCTGTCTTCTATCGCTCTACCGATGCTGCCAAGCAGGTTCTGGTCGATTTCTGGGGTCTGTCCGACGAAGTTGGCGAAGGCAAGATGTATGCCACTAACGACGACGCCATCGACGCCATCACCGGCTACAACCTCGAAATGGCTCGCGACTACTTCAACAAGGCGTATGACATCGCGATCGAAAAGGGTCTGATGGACGACGACGACGTGGTTCAGATCATCATCGGTCTGCCCACTGCGTCTTCCACCACCTACAACCGCGGCTACGAGTTCCTCGTGAACAACTACACCGAGGCTGTCAAGGGCACCAAGCTGGAAGGCAAGCTGACCTTCGTCCGTGACGACACGGTTGGCAACGGCTTCGGCGACGCGCTGCGCAACAACCAGGTTGACATGCTGTTCCTTGTTGGCTGGAACGGTTCCACGTTCGACCCCTACAACCTGATGCAGGCTTATCTGGATCCGGCGTATCAGTACGACGCGGCGGTTGACTACTCCAATACCATGGTGACGGTTGACCTGTCCATGGGCAAGATGACCACCGACGCGGTGTCCTGGTTCAACATCACCAACGGCACGCCCTGCAAGGTGAAGAACGAGGCCGGTGAAGAGGTTGAACTGGTTCTGCCCTACAGCTATGACGAAACCGTGGCTGCGGATCGTCTGCTGGTGCTGGCCGCGCTGGAAAACGTGCTGCTGCAGAACTACGACTTCATCCCCACCACGAACGATGCGTCTATGATTCTGAGGGGCATGAAGGTTAACTTCTACACCGAGGAAGAAATCTTCCCGATGTCCTACGGCAACGACATCAAGCACATCACCTACAACTACACCGACGCGGAATGGGACGCCTTCGTGGCGGAACACGGCGGCGTGCTGAACTACAAGTAATTCGGCAGGTAGTCGGGTGAAAAATCCTCCGGGTGACGGTCATCCGGAAAACGGTGAAAACGTCCCCGGCGGCAGAGGAGCTGGCCTCTTCTGCCGCCGGGTTGACCCACCGGAGAAATTGCATCATAGGGAAAACAATGTCGCCAAGGTGGGGAAGCATCCTTCGGGACGCGTTCTTGCCTTGGATTCATTTGCGTTTACACTTGAATGCAAGGAAAGTCAGGATGCAGATGATTTTTCCCATTAGGAAAAACGTATGCAATCTGATGCACGAAAATGCAGGAAAATCAAGGCTTTCCGCGCAATTAGGGGATGCAGGATTGTATCCAGCATCCAAAAATCCCGGACAAAAAAGGCAAATCTTCATTTCTTACGGCTGCACCCGGTGGCGGGTGCGCTTGCGCCGGGGAAGAAAAAGGTACATCGCTGACGAAAAAGTCAGTACGGATGCAGCCGTAAAAAATGGAAAGGGGCTACGGCATGGTAAAGTATGTTATTCGGCGTGTCCTGCTCATGTTGATGGTGTTTATGATTATCATCTCCATGTGCTTTGTGCTGGTGAAGCTCCTGCCGGACAAGCCGGCAGAGCAGTTTGGCAAGGATCAGCAGCTGATTGAGATGCGCCGCGAGGCGCTGGGGTACAACAAACCCCTGATTGAGCAGTATTGGATTTTCATCCAGCGCTCGCTGATTGGCGGCGACTGGGGCGTCAGTGAGACATTGTATACCGGCAAGGACGTCTGGGAAGTGTTCATGTCCAAGATGCCCGCGACGGTCATGGTCAACGTGTATACGATGATTTTCGCTGTCCCGCTGGGTCTGCTGTTCGGTATTTATGCCGCACTCAAGAAGAACAAGTGGCAGGACCACTTCATTTCGACGGCGGTCATGATTTTCGTTTCTGTACCAAGCTATGTATATGCATTCTTGGTGCAGTGGCTATTGTGCTTTAAGCTGCAATGGTTCCCCTTCCAGATGAAGTCCGGCTACGACTATTTTTCGTGGGACATGTTCGTGTCGGTTGTGCCGGCGGTGCTGTCGCTGGGCTTTGGCACGGTTGCGGGTCTGACGCGCTATGTCCGCGCAGAGCTGACGGAGGTGCTGACGAGCGACTTCCTGCTGCTGGCGCGCACGAAGGGCCTGAGCCGCTCGCAGACGACGGTTCGCCATGCCCTGCGCAACGCGATGGTGCCGGTGTTCCCCATGATTTTGGGCGAATTTATCGGCATCATGTCCGGTTCGCTGATCATCGAGCAGATTTTCGGCATTCCCGGCGTCGGTTCGCTGTATGTGTCCTCGATTAACTCCACGCCGCCGGACTATAACTTCTTCCTGCTGCTGACGGCGTTCTATACGCTGATTGGTCTGGTGTCCGGCATCGTGGTCGATATCAGCTACAGCTTCATTGATCCGAGAATCAGAATGGGGAGCAAGAAATGATGAACGAGAAGATGAATTACGCTGATTTGCCTGATTCTGCCTTCGAGCGCGTCCCCATGGAAGGACGGCTGCACGATCAGGCGCTGGAAAGCAAGCCGATCGGTTCATTCCGCGATGCGCTGAACCGCTTCTGCCGCAACAAAAGCTCCGTCGTCGCTGCGGGCATTATCGTGATTCTGCTGCTGTATGCGCTGCTGGTGCCGTGGCTGTGCGAAACGAACTACAGCCGCGCCCTGCGCGACACGACCTATTTGCAGTATATCAAGCTGCCGCCGAAGGTCAAAGGGCTGGAATGGCTCGGAATGGGCGGCACAAAGGTCAGCAAGATCAACGAAACCGACTACATCAAGATGAAAGCGACCGCGCAGGAAACCGGTCATACGCCGATTGCGGAGATCATCAACGACGCCCATGTTGACCCCAAGAGCAACAGCAAGGTCAACTATTATGACGTCAAGGTTGATGTTTATCAGAACATGGGCATGATGTACCTGACGCTGACGCCCGCGCAGTATGAAGACATTCAGGCGTGGCAGGACGAGCATCAGGTGCAGGTGATTTTCCCTGCGATCACCGACGCAAAGCAGACGAATGCCAACATCTGGTATGAGGTGTCGAAGAAGGGCGTTCCGAAGCTCAAAAACGGCGAGGTGAACCCCATCTATCGCACGACGACCGTGTCGGACACGTCCTACCATTCGCTGCGCATCGCGGCGGACAATGACCCGGAAAAGCCGCTGGCGTATGCCCGCGTGACCGGTACGTCCGAGAGCAAGTCGTATGTCGTCCGCGTGGACAAGTACAATTACTTCCAGTATCGCTACGGCTTTGAGCCGGCGTTTGTCTTCGGCACGAATGCCACGGGTCAGGACATCTTCACCCGTCTGGCGGCTGGCGCACGGTTCTCCTTCCTGCTGGCGATTTCCATCTCCCTCATCAACCTCGTCATCGGCACGTTCTACGGCGCCATGCAGGGCTACTACGGCGGCTGGGTTGACCTGACGATGGATCGTATTGCCGACGTCCTGAGCGGCGTGCCGTTCATGGTCGTGACGACGCTGTTCCAGCTGCACTTGGCGAAGACGGTCGGTCCGGTCTGGTCGCTGATATTCGCCTTCATCCTGACGGGCTGGATTGGCATGGCGCAGCGCGTGCGTATGCAGTTCTACCGCTTCAAGGGACAGGAGTACATCCTCGCTGCGCGCACGCTGGGCGCAAGCGACTATCGCTTGATGTTCAAGCACATCTTCCCGAACTCGCTGGGTACGATTATCACAGGTTCCGTGCTGGTGATTCCGGGTGTCATCTTCTCCGAATCAAGCCTGACGTACCTCGGCATCGTCAACCTCGAATCTTCGACCATGACCAGCGTCGGCACGATGCTCGCCAACGGCAAGAATTACCTGTCCACCGACCCGTACATCATCCTCTTCCCTGCCCTGTTTATCGCGCTGCTGGAAATTTCCTTCAACCTGTTCGGCAATGGTCTGCGCGATGCCTTTAACCCGTCTTTGAGAGGTGCTGAGTAACATGGAACAGAAAGAAAAGAAGCTGCAAGTGCGCAATCTGCGCGTATCCTTCCGCACCACGGGCGGCAAGGTGCAGGCTGTCCGTGACATCAGCTTTGACCTGCACAAGGGCGAAACGCTGGCGATCGTCGGTGAATCCGGTTCCGGCAAGTCTGTCACCAGCAAGGCGATTCTGGGCATCCTCGCAGGCAATGCCATCGTCGAGGGCGGCGAAATCCTCTATGACGGTCAGGATTTGCTGAAGATTCGCGAAGACGACTTCTATCGTCTGCGCGGCGACAAAATCGCGATGATCTTCCAAGACCCGCTGTCATCCCTGAACCCCATCATGCGTATCGGCAAGCAACTGACGGAAGCCATGCTCCTCAAAGGCAAGGCTCGTCAGCGCTCCTGCCGCCAGAATTTCAGCGGCAAGTTGAAGCTACTGGAACAGTACATGACGGATGCGAACCCGGAGAAGCAGGCGCAGGTCAAGGAAAGCGTCGGGCAGTTCCGCAAGTTTGAAATGGCGCACACGAAGATGCAGCAGGCGTACAATGCCGCGCATGAGCATGCGCAGGACGCGCAGGACGACATCGAGCATCTGCTCTTCCTGATTGAGAAGAACGCGCTGAAAGACAGCGAGAAGCCGACCATCCGTCAGGTGCGCGACTTCGCTCGCAACAGCATTGACCCCTTCGTCGTTCCGGCGGAGGAGCAGGCGGCGGTCGTGGAGAATACGAACTTCCGCATGAACGACACGGAAGACCTGCGCAAAAAGCTGACGAATTTGCAGGGCATCCTGACCAAGGCGCTTGACCGCGGGAAGGAGGAAGAACCTGACTTCTTTGCGATGGGCTACTTCAAGACCTTCGGGCAGGGCGCTGCCCCGACGGGTACGGTGGCACAGCAGAATGCGTTCTATCGCGCATATCTGGACAAGAACTTCCTGAATGCCTTCAACGATTTGGCGACGACGGGCATCACCAAGGCGGATGCCAAGTACACCCAGAAGCGCCGCGAAGCCCTTGACGCGCTCACGAAGGGCATTGACAAGCTGGAAAACAGCTCCATCGAAGCCTTCAAGGAGACGGCGGACGCCCTGTGCAAGGCGGTGGACGCGTCCATCGACCCGCTGGACATTGTGAAGGACTCCGCCGCCTGCACCTTTACCGGCAGCATGAAGGCGTACTACCGCACCTTCTACGAGGGCAAGCGCACAAACGGCAAGAAGGAAGCCAAGTACAACCGCGAGCTCGCCCGCGCCGAACGCAAGGCGGCAAAGGGCAAGGCGTACAAGGTTGCGCTGGAAACGACGGTCGATTTCGATTTGGTGAAGGAGAACGTGCTGACCCTCATGCGCAGCCTCAAGGCGCACTATGAGGAGCGCGTGGCAACGGAGCCGAAGGAAGACAAGCGCCGCAAGACGGAGAAGGTCGTCGATTACCTTCAGGAAAACGCTTCCGGCATGGTTTGCCGCATCACCAAGCAGGCCGCCAAGAACAAGGCACTCAAGCTGATGGCGGAGGTCGGAATTTCCGAGCCGCGCAAGCGCTATCGCCAGTACCCGTTCGAGTTCTCCGGCGGTATGCGTCAGCGCATCGTAATTGCTATCGCGCTGGCGGCAAACCCGGACATCCTGATCTGCGATGAGCCGACGACGGCGCTGGACGTGACCATTCAGGCGCAGATTCTGGAGCTGATTAACAAGCTGAAGAAGGAACGCAATCTCTCCATCATCTTTATTACCCATGACCTTGGCGTTGTGGCGAACATGGCCGATCGGATCGCGGTGATGTACGCGGGCAAGGTGGTCGAATACGGCACGAGCCGCGAAATCTTCTACGAGCCGGCGCATCCGTACACGTGGGCGCTGCTTTCCTCCATGCCCGATCTGGACAGCAAGGATCGCTTGGAGGCGATTCCCGGTACGCCGCCGGACATGCGCTTCCCGCCCAAGGGCGACGCGTTCGCCAAGCGCAACCAGTACGCGCTGCAAATCGACTTCGAGAAGCAGCCGCCGGAATTCCCCATCAGCGAGACACACTGGGCGGCAACGTGGCTGCTGCATCCCAAGGCGCCCAAGGTTGACCCGCCCAAGGCCGTCGTCAACCGCATTGAGAAAATGAAGCAGAGAGCGGAGGTGACGTCCAATGGCTGAGCAGGAAGTATTGCTGAAGGTAGAGCATCTTTGTCAGTATTTCGGAACGAACAAGGCGGTCGATGACGTTTCCTTCGACATCAAGAAGGGCGAGGTCTTCGGGCTGGTCGGCGAATCCGGCTGCGGCAAGACCACGACCGGCCGCTCCATCATCAAGCTCTATGACATTACGTCCGGCAGCATCTACTTCAAGGGCAAGCGCATCGCCGCGGGCGTGAAGAGCTACAAGGACGCGATTGCCGCGGCGAAGGCGGAAATGAAGAAGGCCGACCCTGCGCGCAAGGAAGAACTGAAGCGCATCATCGCCCAGAACCGCGAGGAAATCCGCAAGGCGCGATTCGACCACGAAAAGTGCGACAAAATCTACGCCAACGCGATGGCAGACGAGGTGGACGCAAAGTACGCTGAAATCCTCAAAACCACACCCGCGGACAAGCTCGACGAAGTGAAGCGCGAATACGCCTACGAGAAGAACATCGCCAAGCGCCAGCGCTTCACGACGCAGATTCAGATGATTTTCCAAGACCCGATTGCTTCGCTCGACCCCCGAATGACGGTCTACGAAATCATTGCGGAAGGTCTGTCCATCCGCGGCGAAACGAACAAGGCGGTTGTGGACGAAAAGGTCTACAAGGTGCTGGAAATGGTCGGTCTGGTTCGCGAACACGCGGGCCGCTATCCGCATGAATTCTCCGGCGGTCAGCGCCAGCGCATCGGCGTCGCCCGCGCGGTCATCATGAATCCGGAACTGATTATCGCCGACGAACCTGTGTCTGCACTGGACGTGTCGATTCAGGCGCAGGTCATCAACCTGCTGAACGACCTGCGCGACCAGCTGGGCTTGACCATCCTCTTCATCGCGCACGACCTGTCTGTCGTCAAGTATTTCTCCGACCGCATCGGCGTGATGTACTACGGCAACATGGTCGAGCTGGCAACGTCCGAGGAGCTGTTCGCCCATCCGCTGCACCCCTACACGCAGGCGCTGCTCTCTGCCATTCCGCTTCCTGACCCGGAATACGAGCAGAAGCGTCAGCGCATCCACTACGATCCGCTGAAAGCGCACGATTATTCCGTGGATAAGCCCTCCGTGCGGGAAGTGGAGCCGGGGCACTTTGTGCGCTGCAACGACGCGGAATTTGCGCACTACAAGGCGGAACTTGCCAAGTAATTTATACTATTTCCTGCATTCACCTGCGCTATCTGCTTGCACCGCGAATTTGGAATAGTATCATCCCTATTCAGCCGCAGCGAGGAATCCTGCGGCTGATTTTGGGTCCGCCCGGCGGCGCACGTATCTAAAGGGTGAAAGACCCGAATCCGCCCGGTAGCGGGAAGGAGAAAGCCGAAGGCAAGGGTGTCCGTCGTGAGGCGGAATCTGAAGGAAGCCGGATGTGGGAACAGACTAACCACGGGCAAACCTCTGGCCTGACGAACAGAAACCGTATAGAAGGCTATATGCGAGGGTAAGGCTGCTCAACAAGTCGAAGCCCAATAGCTACACGGAATCGCATGTGGTAAATGCGGCAGGTAGATGGAGGGAAAGAAACGTGTGGTACCCGGGGAGGTCTGCGCGGAATGCGCCGAAAGGCGTAACCACAGTCGCAAGGCTGTGCTGAACGCGCAGAAGTCAGCCGAAGCCATAGTACCTTTGGGGAAAAAATTCAAGGGAAGGGCGGAACCAATACGCGCCGGAGTAACCGCAGGAAGGAGGACGGCATGAAGAAAGCAGAAAACGTCAGAAGCTGCCTGCAAAGAGATAGCACGGAATGCGAAGGGTATGCAGGAGCGCAGAGTGCCGTTCAGCCGGGGAACGAAGAAACGGCAGGCAGAAGCCAGAAACTGCTTGAAGCAATCCTGTACAGAGATAACCTGAACAGGGCTTACAAGCGGGTAAAGGCAAACAAGGGAGCGCCGGGAGTGGACGGGATGACCGTAGAAGAAGCGCTTCCATGGCTCAAGGAACACGGCAAAGAAATGACCGAAGCAATCCGAAGCGGAAAGTACAAGCCAACGGCGGTGAGACGGAAGGAGATTCCGAAGCCGGATGGAGGAGTGTGCAAGCTGGGGATTCCCATGGTCAAAGACCGGATTGTGCAACAGGCAATCGCTCAGCAGCTCATGCCACTGTACGAACCGAAGTTTTCGGAAGGGAGCTATGGCTACCGGCCAGGAAGAAGTGCGCAGGATGCCATCTTCAAGATTCGGGGATATGCGGATGAAGGGTATGAATGGGCAGTACAGCTCGATTTGAGCAAGTACTTTGATACGCTGAACCATGAAAAGCTGCTGAA
>ERZ827492.723-NODE-723-length-29541-cov-3.823238_pt1 | contig 29541 bp, 23 predicted proteins | sample MGYA00519704_ERZ827492 | MGnify/ENA primary metagenome ERZ827492 (study PRJEB31778, sample SAMEA3449325) | human gut metagenome | biome: human gut; feature: human-associated habitat; material: faeces | place: United Kingdom | collected 2010/2012 ...
GGCGCGTCCGGCTCCGCTTTTTTCCGGGGCGGCGACTGTACAGAGCTGGCGTGGGAGATGGAGGTATTGCCGGAAGCTTGCGGGGATTTCAAGGATGGGAGATATCCCCCGGAGGGCGAAATCTCCTTTTTCTCCCCTTAGTGCCCGCATCTCAAATCGTTGTTCAGGCGTGGGGTAATTTGCAGATTTTGCGCGAAAAGGCGCAATTTTTTTGCAATCTGTCTACAATGGCGGAATTGATCTTAAACTGAACATAGTATCCAGATAAGAAATGGGCAAGGGGTGCTGCGGAGCCGCCAGATCCGGGCAGCTACCGCCGTCTCAACACGGAAGGCCCGAGCGGCTGTCGGTCGGAACGGTCACGGGCAATTCGGCATGCGCTGCCGGAGTTGGCGGGAGTGGGGGATACCATCTCCCGGCCGCATGGCCTGGGAGAACGCAAGTTGGGTGAAACTGCACCACCACAGACGGGATGGCACAGCTGCTAGGATTTGGCGCAAAGGAAGAGAAAGGATCTGAAAATTATGATGGAAAAGCTGTTCCATGTGGCTGAAAGAGGGTCTGACACGCGGACCGAACTGCTGGCAGGGCTGACCACCTTCATGACCATGGCGTACATCCTTATGGTAAACTCGGGGATGTTTGCGGAATTGCCCGGTGTATCCCATGACGCCATTTACATCGCCACAGCCCTTTCTGCGGCCATCGGCTCCGTTCTCATCGGGCTTCTGTCCAACCTGCCCCTGGCGCAGGCGTCTGCCATGGGTTCCAATGCCTTTTTTGTCTATACCGTGTGTCTCGGGTTTGGGCTGAGTTATGCCAATGCCCTGGTCCTGATCCTTTTGGACGGGATTGCCTTTACCATTCTAACCGTGACCGGCTTGCGAAGAAAGATCTTTGAGGCCATTCCCACATCCGTGCGGTTGGCAATCCCCGCCGGGGTGGGCCTGTTTATCGCTTTCATTGGGCTCCAGAACGCCGGCATTGTCGTGGCAGATCCGGATACGTTTGTCAACCTGACGTCGTTCAATCTGCTGTTCGGTTCTGCCACCTGGTCGGATGTTATGCCTATCCTGGTGACCCTGGCTGCTTTGACCGCGATTGCCGTTATGACATGCAGGGGCGTCAGGGGTGCGGTTTTGTGGGGAATCTTGGGTGGAACCGCTCTGTACTACCTATTGGGCATCACAGTTCCGGGGTTTTACACAGACTTCGGCTCCGCTCTGAATTTGAATCCCTTTACGGCGTTCAGCGAATTTTGGACCTCGGCGTTTGGCCGTGTCTTTACGGAGGGATTTGACTTCTCATCCTATCTGGTCGATCACAATCCTGCGGAGCTGGCACTGCTGATCATCACCACTTCCCTGGCATTCTTCCTGGTGGATATGTTTGACAGCATCGGAACCCTGTACGGCGTCTGCGCCCGGGGCAACCTGCTCACTCCGAAGGGTGAAGTCCCCAATATGGAGCGGGCCATGCTGGCCGATGCCGTGGCTACCGCCTGCGGTGCAGTGTGCGGGACCTCCACGGTCAGCTCCTATGTGGAGGCCTCGGCCGGCATCGCTGAAGGCGGCAAAACCGGGCTGGCCGCTATGGCTACCGGGGGATTGTTTCTCCTGTCCATGTTTTTCAGCCCCGTCGCCTCCCTTGTGCCAAGCTGTGCCACATCGGCCGCCCTGATCTATGTGGGCATTCTTATGATGGACTGTACAAAAAGGATCGACTGGCAAAACACCGGGGAGGCTGTCCCGGCATTCCTGACGCTGGCAATCATGCCCATGACATACAACATCTCCTATGGAATTGCCTTCGGCGTGATCTCCTATGTCCTGATCCGGGTATTCTCCGGAAGGAGAAAAGAGGTCAATGGAGGAACCTGGGTCATCGCAGCGCTGTTTACGGTGATGTTCCTGGTCACTCATTGACAGGCAGAGAAGACATTGGATGCATTCGCGCTCTAGGCGAAGGGTATCCGCATGGGATTCCCAAGGAGAACGGGCCGGAGCGCACGGGCCTTCCACTGCCGCCGGGGTGCTTCATACCCTGGTGGGCGGCAATGGAGCGGAAAAGTCCACGCGAAGGAAGGCCCCGCCCGCAGCGTCAATCCCGTCGATTCAAAAGCGGCCCCATTCCCGTCCAATCGGGAGTGGGACCGCTTCTTACATGATACAGGTGGAGCCGTTGCGCGTTTCAGGGACAGTCATAGGACAACTCGCAGGGAAAAGAACCCATCCTTCGCAGTATATTGATAGGAAGCGCCGTGCTTCTGGCAAAACGCCGCAATGGAGTGGCTCCCAATCCCGTGCCCCCGCTGGGAGGAGATGGGCAGCCCATCCTCATCGAACCGGATCACGCCGGCATAGGGATTGGTGCATTCCAGCATCAGGCTGGGGTAAGAAATCACCTTGCAGCAGATCTCCCGCTGTTCCTCCGGCAGGCCCATACACGCGTGAATGGCGTTCTCCAGTACGTTGGAAAAGACGATGGCCAGTTCCGCCTCATCTACGGGCAGTTGGTCGGCCAGTGCAATATGGGCGTCCACCCGGATGTTCTTCCGCTGGGCCTGGCTGAAGTACAAGGAAAACACTGCGTCCAGTATGGGAGGGCGGCACCAGTGCACGGACTTTTGCTCCTCCAGCTGGGTCTGCGCAGCACCGATAAAGGCCAACGCCTCCTGGGTTTTCCCCTGCGTTACCAGCTCCGCAATGGTGTAGAACCGATGGCGCAGGTCATGCCGTTCGATCCGGATGGCATCCTCCAACGTCTGGACGGCCTCCATCCGGCTGCGGAGGGCGGAGAGGGACAGCTCGGTGAGCTGGGCGTGATGGCGGGCCTCCGTCTCCCGCCGCACGCTGGTGAAGAGCAGGAGCAGGACGCAGTAAAAGCCCACCATCAGCAGGGAGAACATGGGCTTAACCACCGTGGCGACCCAGTCGATCCCCACATACCCAGGGAATACGAAGAGGACGATCAGCCCGTAGACCATCAGCCAGACGCAGATCATCGCCCAGCCCTGCCGAAGCTCCTCCAGCGCCCGGAACATCCGCGGGCACAGGTGCCGGTGGAGCAGCCACAGCATGGGCGGGGTCAAAAGGAGCAGGGTGAGCCACAGCACCCACGTCCGCTGGCCGGAGAGGTAAAACACGATGCCGCCGATGTGCTGGATTAGGAAGCAGAAAAGGACGGCGGAGAGCAGCTGGAACAGCAGCCGCCAGCCCCGGTACCGGCTGAGCAGGAAGGCCACCGTAAAGGAGGGCAGATAGACCGCTACACTGTACAGCCGCACCACCAGGTCCACGCTGAAGGCGTAGGTCAGAACGACCTCCAGGGCCATGAGCAAGAGGCCGGTGCCCGCGAAAATGAGAGCCGTTTTCCGCCGGGGCAGGCGGCTTTTCAGGAAGAGGTACAGCATGGTCATGCCCAGACCCGTCATATACAGCAGGTCGGCCAGGATCAGCTCTGTCACAGTCACCCCTCCTCCAGCCAGAAACTTCCCCAGGCGTTCTTCAACGAGGGCACGGAGGCGCGGGGTATGGCAACGAAACCGCCGTTGTCCAGCAGGACCTCCTGCCCCTTCACTCCGGCGACATGCCGGAGATTAAACGCGAAGCTGGAGCCGCACTGGAAAAAGCGCGGGTCGGCAAGGAGCGGCTCCACTGCGGTATGGAACGTGACCCGCAGGCTCATGGAATCCACAGTGCCGTTAGAGCAATAGTAGCGCAGGCTCCGCCCCACCCGCTCCACATACAGAATCTGATCCAGCAGAATCCGGCGAGGGCCCTCCCGTGTGGTGATCAGGACGGCCTTCTGTCGGCGGTGACTCAGCTTTTTCACCGCAGCGTCCAGCACTTCAAAAAGCCGCTCCTGTTCGATGGGCTTGAGCAGATAGAAAAAGGCCCGTACGGAATAGCTGTCCACTGCGTAGTCGGAGGAGGTGGTCAGGTAGATGATCTCGCCGCCGTTGCCAAGTTCCCGCAGCTGCTGCCCTGCCTGGATCCCGTTCAGCCCCGGCATGATGATATCCAAAAGATAGAGGTCAAACCCTCCGTCCTCCTCCACCTGGCAGAGCAGTTCCTGCCCGCGCTGAAAGGTATGGACCTGCCCGGATAGTTCTGGATGGCGGCGTAAATATTCCTGCACAAAGTTTGCCGTCTGCTGCACATACTGCTCCTCATCATCGCAAACCGCTATTCTGAGCATGCGATTCCACCCCTTTTTCCCACTTCATTCGACAAAAAATACGCAATTACACATGAATTTTGCACAGCCTGCGCCAAACGAACTGGCAGCGTAGTAAAGTAATATCACGTCAAAAAGTTGTTTGTCAATAGACCAGGCAGGACTTAGACGCCGAGGGGTGGAGGGATTTCCTGTGGAAGGGGAGCATGGCAAAGGGAAAAAGCTGCCTGCACCGAAACCAGGTGGCAGTGTGTGGCCCAAAGATTTCTGTCCGGTATTCTCCCCACGGGAGGGTTGGCTCCCCGTCGAGGAGGAGCAATGCTGGTACTGCAAATACGCAAATTTTCATTTGACTGCCCCCGTTGCGCTGGATGTTGGAATCTGCTGCCATCCACAGGCACAGCTCGGATAGATATCATGCCAAGTGGAAGAAATTGTGATACCAATACGGAGACTACCATGACAAAATTGTTGAAACAATCCGTCCGAATATCCCTACTGGCCTTTGCGGCCTCGGCCCTGATAGGCCTTGTGGGCTGTGGCGCCCCGGCGCCGACCACAGAGGAATTGTGGCAGGCGGCCATGGCCGACGCGGTGTTCAGCCAGGACGACGAGGTGCGGGAGCTGGTGAACCTGACCCCGGAGGACGAGCGGGTGATCTGGGACGAGGCGGGGCAGCGGGTGCTGCTGCTCAGCTGGCATGACTACGACGACCCCTGCGCCCCCGGCGCTCCCCTGCCGGAGGGGTGCGGCGACGTGTGGGCCACCTCCCTGGGGGAGATGGCGGCCTGGTACGGGGCCCACGCCGCCGGGACGGAGGACTGGGAGCTGCGCTTTGCCCAGCTGCTGGGAATGCCGGAGGAGGCGGGCTGCACCCGCTTTACCGCCTTCTGGGCCGATCCGGAGCAGGTGCTCCGCCCCGCCTATGTCACCGACCCCACGCAGCAGATGGAAAACGACTATGCCCTGGTGCCCGAGGGGGATTACAAGGACTGGTTTGACGGCAACATCCTCTGGTCCTACTTTGAGAGCGAATACCCCTGGACCCGTCTGGGGTACACCTATGACTGGAGCGGCGGGGCGTCGGAGTACGGCCTGACCGAATTTCTCCTCCGGGACGCCGGAGATACCGAGATCCTGTTTACCGATACCACCGCCGAGTTTGTGACCCGGCTGGCGGAGTGGGCGGAAACACATTAGGAGGCGCTAACATGGAACGCTGCGACAACACCCGGCCCTGCCCCTGCACCTACGACTGCCCCCGGCACGGCAAGTGCTGCGCCTGTGTGGCCCACCACCGGGATCACGACGAGGGGGTGCCCGGCTGCTTCTTCTCCAAAGAGGCGGAGGCGACCTATGACCGGAGCGTCGAGGCCCTGGCCCGGGACAGGGGCGTCCTGAAGTAGCCTTTCCCAAGGAGCGGATACATACCCATGAGCGAGAAGAGACGAGGCGTGGAAAAGCGGCAGGAGACCGTCCCCCTGGACGGGGCGGGCATCGACCGGCTCAGCGAGCTGCTGGCGGAGGCCCTGATGGGGGCGGAGACGGACCGAAAGGACGTGCTGCGGCTGCGGCTGGCCCTGGAGGAGATCCTGGCGCTCTGGGAGCGGGTTCTAGGGGGCGGAACGCCCTGCGTGTTCCAGTGCGGCACACGGCTGGGACGCATGTACGTTTACGTCACGGCGGAAGGTCGGCGGGTGGACCCGGGAGAGATGGGCAGCGAGGAGACAGAGGGTCTGCTCTGCTCCGGACTGTTGGCTCAGGCGGGGCTATCCCTGACCTACACCTACAAGGACGGGATCAACCGACTGGAGATGTATCCGGCCAAGCCCCGGCGCCTGAGCTCGCTGGCCCAGCTGGTGCTGTCCATTGCGGCGGCTGTGGCAGTGGGCCTGCTGTGCCTGACCCTACCGACGGGGGTCCAGGACACCGTAACCCAGGTGGTGGACCCCCTGTTTTCCGCCATGATGGGCCTGCTGCAGACCCTGGCCGGGCCGCTGATCTTCCTCAGCGTGTGCTGCGGCATTGTGGGCATCGGGGACACCCGGGTGCTGGGGAAGATTGGACGGACGGTGGTCTCCCGCTTCCTGCTGATCCTGTTCGTGCTCACCGGCATCACTGCGGCCTGCCTGATCTGGTTCTTTCTGCCGGAGGGCGGGACGGCTGTTCACGGCGGTGGAGCCGCCGCCCAGATCTACACCATGCTGCTGGACATCATTCCCGGCGACATCGTCACCCCCTTCCTGGAGGGCAACTCCCTGCAGATCATCTTCCTGGCCGTGTGCGTGGGGCTGACCATGCTGGTGCTGGGGGAAAAGGTGTCTGCAGTGCGCACCTTTGTGGAGCAGATCAACCTCACGATACAGGCCATGATGGAGGTGGTCAGCCGGTTCATCCCCGCCTTCACCTTTGTCAGTCTGCTCTCCCTCCTCCTGTCCGACGCTCTGAGCGGCCTGAGCGGGATGGTGAAGGGTGTGCTGCTGGGCGTCGTCGCCTGTGTGGCCTGGCCCATTCTGTACGCCCTGGCGGTCAGCTTGCGGTTGAAGATCCGTTTCTCCACGCTGGTGACCAAGGAGCTGCCCGCCTACCTCATCGCTCTGTCCACCGCCTCCTCTTCGGCGGCCCTGTCCACCAATCTGGAGACCTGCCAGCGACGGCTGGGCATCGACCGGCGCATCACTAACTTCGCCGTCCCCCTGGGCCAGGTGGTCTTCAAGACCGGCGGAGCGGTGGGCTTCTTCCTGCTGGCGGTGGGCCTGGGTGAGTTCTATGGGGTGGCCATGCCCCTTTCCTGGGTGATCACCGGGGTACTGGTGGCCGTACTGGTGGCCATTGCCGCGCCCCCCATCCCCGGGGGATACCTGTCCGGCTACACCGTGCTGCTGACCCAGTTGGGCATCCCAGAGGAGGCCATCGCCCTGGCCATCGCCGGGAACGTGATCCTGGATTTCTTCATGACCTCCTGCGGCATTGCCTGCCTGCAGTCAGAGCTGACGCTGACGGCCCACCGGCTGGGAATGCTGGACCTGGAGACGCTGAGGAAGGGAGCGCAAACATGAGAGAGGCATTGGGAAGGCGGCTCTGGGCCCTGCTGTGCGCCCTGGGGCTGCTGGCGGTGCTGACCGCTGGCATCGGGACCCAGGCAGCCCAGGCCGACGGGGAGACGGCCCGCTTTGAGACGCTGGAGGACTTCTCCGGCACGGTGGTGGGCACCATGACGGGCACCGTCCACGACCAGACCATGTCCGCCCAGGTGGACGATGTGGAGTACCGATATTTCGACGATGTGTCCTCCATGATCCTGGCCCTCCAGAGCGGACAGGTGGACGCCGACGTACTGGATCTGCCTCTGGCCCAGCTGGCGGCGGCCCAGCATTCTGACCTTGCCATTTTTCCAGATACCGTGGCTTCTGACAGCTACGGCCTGGGCCTGGCCAAGGGCAGCCCCCTCACCGGCCAGGTGAGCGCCATCATCGAGCGGTTTCAGGCCGACGGCACCCTGGACGGCCTGGCGGAGAAGTGGATGGGGGCGGACGAGAGCGCCAAGACCATTGAGATAGAGGACTACGACGCCCCCAACGGCGTGCTTTACTACGCCCATGACTCCACCAGCCAGCCCATGAGCTACGTGGGGGACGGCGGGGAGTCCCTGGGATACGAGGTGGAGCTTGTCTACCTCATCGCCCGGGAGCTGGGCATGGAGCTGGAGATCATCCAGTCCGCTTTTCCCTCTCTCATCCCCATGCTGACCAGCGGCCGGGCGGACCTGATCTCCGGCTCCATTAGCATCACCGAGGAGCGCCGGGAGAGCATCGACTTTGCCACCGCCCACTACACCGGCGGGGTGACCATCCTGATCCGGGCAGAGGACCTGGCCGCCGCCAGTGCGGACGTCCGGTTTCAGGAACTGGAGGACTTCTCCGGCACCACCGTGGCCGCCTTTACCGGCACCACCCATGACCAAATCCTATCCGGACTGGTGGACGGGGTAGAGTTTCAGTACTATGACGACCTGTCCTCCCAACTGCTGGCTCTCCAGACCGGGGTGGTGGATGCCGTCATCAACGACCTGCCGGTGGTCAACTTGGCGGCGGCCAGACAACCAGACTTGGCCGTATTCCCTGAGATCGTCGCGGAGGACAGCTATGGGCTGGGGCTCCAGAAGGACAGCCCCCTCACCAGCCAGATCAGCGCCATCATCAAGCAGTTCCAGGCCGACGGCACCCTGGACGCCCTGGAGGCGGAGTGGATGGGCGCAGACGAGAGTGCCAAATCGGTGGATGTGGGAGAGTATGACGCCCCCAATGGGGTACTGCGCTATGCCCACGACTCCACCATGGAACCCATGAGCTATGTGGGAGACGACGGCTCCTCCATGGGCTATGAGGTAGAACTGGTGGCCCTCATCGCCAAGGAACTTGGAATGGAACTGGACATCACTCAGGGCAATTTCAGCGGTATTATGGTCATGCTCCAGAGCGGCCAGGTGGACATTATCTCCAGCTCTATCAGCATCACCGAGGAGCGCCGGGAGAGCATTGACTTCCCCACCGCCCATTACATCGGCGGCGTATCCCTGCTGGTGCGGGCGGAGGACCTGGGCCAGGTAGTGGCGGAGGAAGAAACTGGCTTCCTCCAGGGGCTGGCCGATAGCTTCTACCGGAACTTCATCGAAGCAAACCGGTGGCAGATGGTGCTCTCCGGTTTGGCGGTCACGGCGGTCATCTCCGTGTTCTCCGCTCTGTTCGGCACGGTGTTTGGCTTTGGGCTGTGCATGGTGCGCCGGAGTAAGAACCGCCTGGCCTCCGCCCTGGCAGCAGCCTTCATCCGTCTGATTCAGGGAATCCCGGTGCTGGTGCTGCTGATGGTGCTGTTCTATGTGGTCTTTGCCCGCTCCCGGCTGGACGGAGTGGTGGTGGCCATTGCGGCCTTCTCCATCAACTTCGGTGTCTATGTCTCTGAGATGATCCGCACCGGCATCAACGCGGTGGATCCTGGCCAGTGGGAGGCCGCCTCCGCCCTGGGCTTTGGCCGGGCCAAGACCTTTACGAAGATCATCGCCCCCCAGGCCGCCCGGCACATCCTGCCGGTATATAAGGGCGAGCTGATCTCCATGGTGAAGATGACCTCGGTGGTGGGCTATATCGCGGTGCAGGATCTGACCAAGGCCAGCGACCTAATCCGCAGCCGCACCCTGGACGCCTTCCTTCCTCTGATCGTCACGGCCATGATCTACTTCCTGCTGGCCTGGGCGCTGACCACTCTATTGGCCATCCCAGAGCGGAAGGTGGACCCCAAACGCCGGTCCAGGAAGCTCAAAGGGGTGGACCCCCAGCCCCTCCCTTCCGTGACCAGCGAGGCTCCGGCAAAGCGGGAGCGCGCCGACCGGACGGAGCCGGTCATCACCGTGTCCCACCTGAGGAAGGAGTACCCCAACGTAACCCCCCTGAAGGACGTGAACACCAACGTCTTTGCCGGGGATGTCATCTCCATCATCGGCCCCTCCGGAACAGGCAAGAGCACTCTGCTCCGCTGTCTGAACCGGTTGGAAACCCCCACCGGCGGCAGCGTGATGGTGTTTGGACAGGAGCTGACCACGGCCAAGACCGCCCAGCTCAACGCGGTGCGCCGCCGGATGGGCATGGTGTTTCAGAACTTCAACCTGTTCGCCCACCTGACGGTGATGGAAAACATCATGCTGGGCCCGGTGGAACTGCTGGGCTACTCCCGGCAGGAAGCCTATGACCGTGGGATGGAGCTGCTGAGAAAGGTCGGTCTGGGAGAGAAGGCCAACAACTACCCAGATGAGCTCTCGGGCGGGCAGCGGCAGCGCGCCGCCATCGCCCGTACCCTGGCCATGGGACCGGAGATCGTCCTCTTCGACGAGCCGACCTCCGCCCTGGACCCCACCATGGTGGGCGAGGTTCTCTCCGTCATCCGCAGCCTGGCCGGCCAGGGGCTGACCATGCTCATCGTCACCCATGAGATGAAGTTCGCCCGAGATGTATCCACCCGGGTGTTCTACATGGATCAGGGGGTCATTTATGAGGAGGGCAGTCCGGAGCAGATCTTTACGCATCCGAGAACGGATCGGTGCCGGGTCTTCATCCATCGGCTGAAGACCTACTGCTGTGAGATCACCTCCCACGCCTTTGATTTCTACGCCATTGCCTCCCAGATCGACGCTTTTGCCCGCAAGCAGCTGCTGGGGGCGCGCCAGTCCCTAAAGTATCAGCAGATCTTCGAGGAGCTGTGCGTGGCCGCCATCCTGCCCGCCCTGCCGGGGGATGACATCCGGCTCAGCTTTGACGCCATCTGCAGCGAGGACGGCAGCGAATGTGAAACGGTGATCCGCTGGCAGGGGACGCCCTTCGACCCGCTGACCCAGGGGGATGCACTGAGCGTGCGCCTGGCCCTGGCCTGGACCAAAGACAGCCGGTATGCGTTCGCGGACGGGGTCAACACCGTCACCATTCGATTTTGAGGGGCCGGCCCGGACGGCCCTGGGAAGGGAGTGAGCCCATGACGCCACAGCAGCAAGAGATCATGCCCCGCGTCCTGCGGGATATGAACGACGGGGTGCTGGTGCTAAACACGCAGGGACAGATCCTGTATCTGAACCAGCAGGGGCGGGCGCTTCTGGGTGAGGAGCAGGACCTGGTGGGCATGCGGTACGCCTCCCTGCTGGCGCGGGATGAGTCTGGAGGGAACGACGGATTCCACCAGTTCATCCTGGACGCGGTGTACGATAAGGAGCACACCCACAGCGGTCAGGCGGACTACCAGGCGCCGGGCCGAGAGAAGCGCCGCTTCCGGCTGACCTCCTCCTTTCTGAGAAGCGAGGACGGAGAGGAGCGGATCGGCGTGGTGGTGCTCTTCTCCGACGTGACCGAGGTGGCCCGGCTGAACCGACAGCGCCGGGAGTCGTCCACCATTTTCGCGGTGCTCATGATCTGCGTGTGCGCCTACCTGTTCCTGTGGAGCCTGCTGCGCTACCTGGACATGGAGCCGCCGGGGTGGGTGATGAACCTGATGATCGAGGCCATCTCGGTGATCATGTTCCTCATCATCCTGAAGACCACCAGCTTTTCCATCCGGGATATCGGCCTGCGGGTGACCAACGCCCGGGCCACCTTCCTGCCGGACATCCTCATCACCCTGGCTGGCACCGTGGTGCTGGTGGTGGGTAAGGTGGTCCTGTTGCGGGTGGCCCCCGGCTTCTTCCCGGAGGGGGCGCCCTTCTGGGACTGGAGCGTGGGCACCTTCGCCGACGTCATCTATCCCCTGACCGTCATTCTGCAGGAGTTCCTGGCCCGGGGGGTCATGCAGGAGAACCTGCGGCGGATCTTCACGGGAAAGCACGCGGGGGCCATGTCCATTCTCGTCTCCGCCCTGGTGTTCGGCGTGCTCCACATCGCCTATGGCCTGCCCTACATGCTGGGGGCCACCCTGCTGCTGGGGGTGCTGGGCGTGTTCTATCATAAGCAGGGCAACATCTGGGGCCTGTGTATCATCCACTATGTCCTGGGGGAGGTGGCGACATTCCTGCGTTATCTGATCTGACCGTCGCCCCGCTGAACGGGACCTGGTGGGCACTCTTCGTCCTGACGGCCACCGCCATCGCGGGGATCTGGCTGGTTCGGGGCAGGGGCAGAAAATCCACGAAGGACAATCGGCGGTTCCTGGGCTGGTTCGGGGCGGTCACCCTGGCCTACCTGTGGGGGTATAAGACCCTTTTGTCCTTCAACCCGGAGTTCGATTTCCAGTTCTGGAACGAGCTGCCCCTGCAGCCCTGCAACCTGATCGCCATTCTGGCCATCCTGGCGGCGGCCACGGACTGGCAGGTGCTGAAGAACTTCTGCCTGTGCGCCGGCATTCCCTTCGCCATGGTGGCCCTGCTCATGCCGGTGGACGGCTTCTCCCAGGTTCCCCTGTTCTCGGTGAACGCCATCGGCTTTTACGGATTCCATGGTATGGTGCTGGCGCTGTCCGTCAGCTTCGCCACCCTGGGAGTGTGCCGGTCCCGCCTGCGGGACATACCCGGCACGGCAGCGCTGCTGGTGGGGCTGGGGACGGCGGTGCACGGCGTCAATGTCCTGCTGCGGGCCACCGTATTCGGCGGGGCCAACTATTTTTATACCTTCGGCTTGGAGGGCAACGTGGTGCTGGAGGGGCTGTGGGCCCTGCTTCCAATGCCCCTGGTCTATGAACTGCCCCTGCTGCTGGTGCTCATCGCCGTGTGCCTGGCGACGACCCTGCTCGCCCGCCTGGGCGAAGGGCGAAGGAGACAGAACTGCTAGCATTCGTCAACTGCGGACTGGACCGCGAATCAAATTTGGAGGTATCGCAATGAACATCGTCAAGAACAAGCAAAACAGCAAGCTGACCCTGGCCCTGGAGGGCCGGCTGGACACCACCACCGCCCCCCAGCTGGAGGGGGAGCTGTCCGGCGCCCTGGACGGCGTGACCGAGCTGGCGCTGGACTTTGAGAAGCTGGAGTACCTGTCCTCCGCCGGACTGCGGGTGATTCTGGCGGCCCAGAAGACCATGAACAAACAGGGGAGCATGGTGGTTCGCCACGTGAATGAGACCATTCAGGAGGTCTTCGAGGTCACCGGCTTTGTGGACATTCTGACCATTGAGCCGTAGAGAGCAGCGGCGCACCGCTGCGGCGGCGAAGAGAATTTTCCAGTATAGGGGATGGAATGATGAAATCCAATGAGATCAAACTGACCAACAGCCTGAGCTGCGCCGTGGAGGCGATCCAGGAGGTGGAGCGGGCCTGCCGGGAGGCGGGGCTGGAAGGGGAGCAGGTCAACCGGATGCGCCTGCTCACCGAGGAGGCCATTGCCATGACCACCGACATCCTCACCAGCTGCCGGGGGACGCTGTGGATGGAGTGGGAGGGGGGCGAGTGCCAGCTCCACCTCACCGCCGTGGCCCCCATGGACGAGACGGAGAAGGCGGCCTTCCTGGAGGCGTCCCGAGCCCGGGCGAACGCCCCGGTGAAAGGGCTGCGCAACCGGATCAGCGCTCTGCTGTCCGGCCTGCTCAGCAGCGGGGAGTACCCCCAGCTCTATCAGTCCATGCAAGGGGGCTTCGTGGGGTCCTATGCCGGGGCGGCCCTGACGGGCATGCCGGTGTGGTCCCTGTCCGCCTATACCAAGAGCCGGACGGAGCAGGAGCGGGAGTCGGACGGGCTGGAACGATCCATCCTCACCGGGCTGGCCGACGACGTGGTGGTGTCGGTGAAGAACAACTGGGTGGAGCTGGTGGTGCGCAAGCGGTTTGACCCGCCGGCCAAGGCGGCCCTGCCCCGGTTTACCGGCCTGTCCCACGTCTGCATCTTCGTGGACGACCTCCAGCAGGGAGTGGCCTACTACCGCCGATTGCTGGGTGCCATTCCCGACCACTACCTGCCCCACTGGAGGAACCGGGGATTCTTCCAGGCCGCCGGCTTCCTGGAGGAGGCGGGCCAGGGGGAGGTGTCCATCGCCTTCCTCAACATCCCCGGCGCCCGGCTCACCCTGGAGCTGATGGAGTACCACCATCCCCAGGGGCGGAAGGAACCGGTGTTCTTCGCCGCCAACGACGTGTCCGGCGCCCGGCATGTGGCCCTGAAGGTGACCAACATCGAGCAGGCCTTCCTCCACGTGAAGGCCATGCCGGATACCCGGCTCATCAATGACAGCGGCCGGTACCGGGTGTTCCAGATCAGCCCCACCACCCCGGAGGAGGTGCGCTTCTTCGACCAGGATCTGCGAGAGACCGACCAGCGGAACGTGGACACCGCGGAGATCCTCAGCCAGGTGCGGTACTTCTACTTCCTGGACAAGTACGGCCTGCAGTGGGAGTTTGAGCAGGGCCACACCGACATCGGGGACTGACGCTCGCCTGCTGCGCACCTCTGTTGGCCAGGCGGCAACCGTGTGCTGGTCGGCAGACCTCCCCCGTTGGCTAAATTTTTGTACAATTTCCTACGCAAACCTGAGGTGAATCCGTCATGATCACATTTATTTGTGCCATCATCCTGCTTCTTGCCGGCTACTGGTTATACGGGCGGCTGGCCGAAACAGTATTTCGCCCGGATGATCGGCCGACGCCCGCAATGGAGCACCCGGACGGTGTGGACTATGTGCCCATAAAAACCTGGCGGGTCTTCCTGATCCAGCTGCTGAATATCGCGGGCACCGGCCCGATCTTCGGCCCCCTGATGGGCGCAGTGTTCGGGCCGGTGGTATTTCTGTGGATCGTATTCGGCTCCATTTTAGGGGGTGCCGTCCACGACTACATGAGCGGCATGATCTCCGTGCGGATGAACGGGGCATCCGTCTCCGAGATCGTGGGCAAATACCTGGGTGGAGCGGCCAAGCAGATCATGCGGGTATTTTCTGTGATCCTGCTGGTGCTGGGCGCTGTATTCACCACCAGCCCCGCCGCGCTGATCGCCCGACTCACTCCGGAATGGATGGACACCCAGTTCTGGGTGGTGGTCATCCTGATCTACTACCTGCTGGCAACGCTGTTACCCATTGACAAGCTCATCGGCAAGCTGTACCCCCTCTTCGGGTGCGTGCTGCTGCTGATGGTGGTGGGGATTATCGGCGGGCTGGTAGCCGGGGGCTACACCCTGCCGGAGCTGGTGATTGCAGACCTGCATCCGGACGGTCTGCCGGTGTGGCCGTTTATGTTCGTCACGGTGGCCTGCGGCGCCGTCTCCGGCTTCCACGTCACCCAGTCCCCCATGATGGCGCGGTGCATAACAACAGAAAAGGATGGCCGCAAGGTGTTTTATGGCGCCATGATCGCCGAGAGCGTCATCGCCCTGGTGTGGGCGGCGGCGGGGGTGGCGTTTTACGAAACCACCGGCGGCTTGCAGCAGGCGCTGACCGAATTGGGGCAGTCGGGCACGGTGTACGACATCTCCGTATCCCTTTTGGGCGTTGTCGGCGGTGCGCTGGCCATTATTGGCGTGGTGGTCTGCCCCATCTCCTCTGGGGATACCGCATTCCGCAGCGCCCGGCTGACCATCGCCGACTGGTTCCGGATCGACCAGTCCAATCTGGGCAAGCGGCTGGCTATCACCCTGCCCCTTCTCCTGGCCGGCGCGCTGCTGACCCAGCTGAACTTTGACGTGATCTGGCGGTACTTCTCGTGGAGCAACCAGACCCTGGCCATGATCACCCTGTGGGCCGCAGCCATGTATCTGGCCCGGCATGGGGAGAAATGGTGGCATTCCCTGATATGCGCTCTACCGGCCACCTTTATGTCCGCGGTGTCCTGCACCTATATCCTGATGGCGGAGGAGGGGCTCCGCCTCTCCCAGGGGATCTCCTACCCGGTGGGGGCGGTGTTCGCCGCCGCCTGCATGACCCTCTACCTGTTCAAGGCGACCCGGTGGGACCGGGAGCGCCGGCCGCTCCGTGGGTAAACCGAAGAAGCGTGGGCGTCAACTGCAGGAAATCACGGAACTGACTGAGGGAAAGGGGATGGCTTTCGCCATGAATGTGGCCTATCTGGGGATCGACCTGCTCCACCCTGTGCTGGACGCAGTGCTCCGGGAGGGGTGCCGGGTGGTGAAGCTCTTTACCTGCCCCACCGATAATGTGACAGAGTTCAACACCGCCGTCATCGCCACCGCCCGGGAGCGCGGCATTCCCTGGACCATGGAGCGGCTGACCGGGGAGGACCTGAAGGAGCTGGAGCGCACGTGCGATCTGCTCCTGTGCGCCGGGTACTATTACCGTGTCCCCGTGTCCCCCACGCTGCCCATGGTCAACTTCCCCCCCGCCCCCCTGCCTATGGGCCGGGGCCCCTGGCCCATGCCGGTGATCCTCCTGCGGGGGCTGCCGGAGGGGGGGATCACCGCCCACAGAATGGCCCCGGAGCTGGACCGGGGGGACATCCTCCTGGAGGAGACCTTCCCCATCCGCCGGGGGGAGACCCTGCAGAGCTACATGGAGCAGGTGTACCAGCGGGCGCCCGGCATGGTGCACCGGCTGGTGACCGACCTTCCCGGCCTGCTGGCCCAGGCCAAAGCACAGGGAGAGGGAGACTACTGGCCCTCCCCCACCCAGGAGGACTGGACGGTCACCCCGGAGATGGATGTGGAGCAGGCCGACCACATCCTCCGGGCCTTTTACGGCTATGAGTGCGTCTACCGGGCGGGAGAGCGCCGCACTGAGCTCATCGGCGGCCGGGCGGAGGCCGGGGACAACAAGGCCCAGCCCTTCCCGGTGCGGGGGGGATTTATCCGGGCAGAGAGGATCAGGAATCTGTAGACAATGGAGACACAGCCTATCACATTGAAGGAAAAGCAGGCGGTGGAGGGGCTGCGGGTGCGGTACGGGCACAGCCTGGCCTCCCACGCCTTTGCCTCACTGTACCTCTGGCGGGAGCAGATGGGACTGTCCCTGCTGCTCACCCCGGATATGTTCACCGCGCGCTGCCTCTGGCAGGGGGAAAATGCATGGTTCTTCCCCTGCGGGGGAGAGCGCGCGGTGGCGGACTTTGTGGCCCGGGGAAGAGAGGAGCCGGGATTTTCCCTGTGCTATCTCCGGGGGCAAGACGCCGCCTGGCTGGAGGACCGCTTTCCCGGCCAGTGGCAGCTGCGCCGGGCGCCGGAAGCGGATGAGTATCTCTATGATGTGGCAGGGCATCTGGCCCTGGCAGGGGGAACCTATGCCAACCTGCGCACCCAGGTGCACAAGGTGGAGCGGGAGTACCGGCCTGAGACCCGGCCCTTAGGGGAGGACACCCTGGCCGACGCGCTGGATATCATCCGCCGGTGGGAACACGGTCACTGCCGGTTTGACGACTGCGGCCTGCGGGACGACCGGGTGGACGAGGAGGCCCTTCTGCTGCGCCGGGAGCTGGAGGTGACGGGGATCGTCCTCTACCTGGACGGGCGGCCCACGGCGGTGTCCGCCGGATTCTTTCTGGCCCCCGGCCTGTTCGACCTGGCGGTGGCCAAGAGCGTGCCCACCGCCCAGGGGGTGTCCTACTACGCCAAGCGGGAGCTGTTCCGGCGCCTGGACTGCGCCGCGGTCAATCTGGAGGAGGATCTGGGCATCCCGGGCCTGCGCCAGATGAAGAACCGGCTGTGCCCCGCGGCGAAAAGCGAGATCTGGGAGGCGAGGCCCCTGTGGAACGGATGAAAGACCATTTTGCCGCCCGGATGTTCCGCCGCCTGCTCCTCCCCTCCCTGGCCTCATCTCTGGGCCTGGCCCTGGCGGACATGGCGGACGCGGTGGTGGTGGGCCAGCGGATGGGGGCCACAGGGCTTGCCGCCATCAGTCTGAGCCTGCCCCTCTATATGGTGTTCAACGTGTTCATGCACGGCCTGGGCATCGGGGGAAGCGTGCGCTACTCCCAGCTGCTGGGGGAGGGGCGGGCCAAGGAGGCGGCGGACTGCTTCAATCGGGTGATGGGTGCAGGGCTGCTGGTCAGCCTGGCCATCGCCGCCGTGGTCAACCTCTTCCCCGACGGGGTGCTGGGGCTGCTGGGCACCCGGGAGGGGGACGGGGCGCTGTACTGGGCCAGCCGGAGCTATGTGCGCATCATCGCCCTGGGCGCCCCCCTCTTTTTCCTCAGCTATATGCTGGGCTACTTCCTGCGCAGCGACGACAACCAACGGCTGGCCAGCGTGGGCTTCCTGCTGGGCAACGGGGTGGACATCCTGTGCAATGTGGTCCTGGTGCTCTGGCTGGACCTGGGCACCACCGGCGCCGCTCTGGCCACCCTCCTCGGGCTGGTGGTGTCGGTGGCCTGCTACCTGCCCGGCCTGTTCTCCAGAAAGCACCTGCTGCGCCCCGCCCTGCCCAAGCCGGACGTGGGGGAGGTGCTGGGGTGCTTCCGCACCGGGTTTGCCACCTCGTCCCAGTACATCTTCCAGATGGTGTTCCTCCTCATCGCCAACAACGTGCTCATGAACCTGGCGGGGGAGAACGGGGTGGCGGTGTTCGACATGGTTCAGAACGCCTCCTATCTGATCCTCTACCTGTATGACGGCACGGCCAAGGCGGCCCAGCCCCTGGTGAGCACCTTCCACGGGGAGAAGAACGCCGCCGCGGCCCTGAGGACCAGGCGGCTGAGCCTCATTTGGGGGAGCGCGGCGGGGGGCGCGGCCACGGTGCTCATCTGCCTGTTTCCCGGTTTCCTGTGCGGGGTGTTCGGCCTGCATGGGCAGGCGCTGATCGGTCTGGGCAGCCTGGCCCTGCGGCTGTTCTGCCTGGGGGGCGTCTTTGCCGGGGTGAGCATCCTGCTGGAGAGCTACTACCAGGGGGTGGAGGAGGAGCGCAGCGCCTTTTTCATTGCCCTGCTGCGGGGGTGCGTGGTGCTGCTGCCCTGCACGGCGGTGTTCTCCCTCACCTCCCTGGAGGGGTTCTGGTGGCTGTATCCCGTCACGGAGGTGGTGTCCCTGGCCCTGTTCCTGCTGTGGCGGCGGCTGAGCCGGCGCCGGAGGGCGGCCTTTGACCCCGAGCGGGTGTTCAGCCTGACCATCCGGGGGGACAGCCGGGACATCTCCCGGCTGAACGACGGCATCGAGGCGTTCTGCCAGCGGTGGGGCGCCACAGTGCGCCAGCAGTACTTCGTCACCATGGCGGCGGAAGAGGTGTGCATGGCCATCATCACCAACGCCCTGGACAGGATCCCCAACGGGGAGATCCAGGTGACCCTGGTGGCCCTGGAAGATGGGGAGTTCGAGCTGCACATCCGGGACAACGCCGTATCCTTCGACCCCTTTTCCCTGGAGACGGAAAAAGCGGGGAGGGGTGGGGACTTTGATATGGACGCCATGGGCATGCTGGTGATCAAGCAGCAGGCCAAGGATTTCTTCTACCGGCACTACCAGGGCTTCAACAGCCTGGTGGTGCGCATCTGAGAGGAGGATGGGACATGGGCAAAATCAGGCTCTCCCTGAAGGTCAAGATGATCGGCGTGGTGCTGGCCGTGGCACTGGTCATCGCCTGCACCGCGGTGCTGGTGAGCTATACCGTCTACGCCAACACCATGGACACCCACTATGAGACGCTGACCATGAACCTGGCCAGGACCACGGCGTCCATGCTGGACAAGGGGCAGGTGCAGGCCCTCACCGACGGGGTGATGGAGGCCTACCGGGCCCAGTGCGTCCAGGAGGATACCCCGCCCGACTTTGACAGCTTTACCCAGTCGGACTGGGACGCCTACTACGCCGCCTTTGACGGGGTGGTCCAGTCGGAGGAGTATGCCGGGGTGCTGGATGTGTTAGAGCAGATCCGCCAGGACAACGGTATCCAGTCGCTGTATCTGTGCTATATGGACCAGGCCACCGGCAAGGCGGTGTACCTGGTGGACGCCTCCGACCCGAATGACGCCTGTCTGCCCGGGGACTGTGACGACATCGAGGCGGGCAATCTCAGCCTGATGGAGCAGGGCGTCTATGATTTCCCCGCCTACATCACCAACTATCCGGAGTACGGCTGGCTGTGCTCTGCGGCGGCGGCCATCACCGACGAGGATGGCCGGGTGATCGCCAACGCCTACGTGGACATCTCCATGAACGACGTGATGCAGGACCGCTACGAATTCCTCACCCAGCTGCTGCTGATCCTGGCCGGGGCGGCGCTGGTGCTCACCGTGCTGCTGGTGCTGGCCATCACCCGCACGGTGGTACGGCCCATCAACCGGCTGTCCGCGGCGGCCGGGGCCTTTGTCTCGGACAAACGGGAGCGCCGGGAGGGAGCCTCCGCCATCTCACGGCTGGAGATCCACACGGGGGACGAGATTGAAAACCTGTCCCGGTCCATCCAGAAGATGGAGCAGGATATCAACAGCTACATCGACAACCTGTCCCGGGTGACGGCGGAGAAGGAGCGCATCGGGGCAGAGCTGGATGTGGCGGCGAAGATCCAGGCGGATATGCTGCCCTGCATCTTTCCCGCCTTCCCCGACCGGAATGAGTTTGACATCTACGCCACCATGACCCCCGCCAAGGAGGTGGGGGGCGACTTCTACGACTTCTTCCTGGTGGACGACGACCATCTGGCTCTGGTGATTGCCGACGTGTCGGGCAAAGGGGTGCCGGCTGCCCTGTTCATGGTGATCGCCAAGACCCTGCTGAAGAACGCGGCCCAGACCGGCCTGTCCCCCAAGGCGGTGCTGGAGAAGGTGAACAACCAGCTGTGCGAGAACAATGAGGCGGAGATGTTCGTCACCGTGTGGCTGGGCATCTACGAGATCTCCACCGGTCGGCTGACGGCGGCCAACGCGGGCCATGAGTATCCCGCTCTCCGGCGGGGGGACGGGACCTTTGAGCTCTACAAGGACAGGCATGGCTTTGTGCTGGCGGGGATGGAGAATGCCCGATACCGGGAGTATACGCTGGAGCTGAACCCCGGGGACACCCTGTTCGTGTACACCGACGGGGTGGCCGAGGCCACCGACGCCCACAATACCCTGTACGGCACCGACCGGATGCTGACGGCCCTGAACGGCTGCGGCCAGGCCGTCCCCAGAAGGCTGTTGGCGGAGGTAAAGACGGACATCGACCGCTTTGTGGGGGAGGCGCCCCAGTTTGACGACATCACCATGCTGGCCATCCAGCGCCGGGACACGGGGGAGGACACGATGAAAAAGATCAGAGTGAGCCCCAGCCTGGACAGCATTGGGCGGGTGAGCGCCTTCTTCGAGGAGGAGCTCACCGCCCATCAGGCGCCGGGGAAGGTGGTGGCCCAGGTCAATATCGCGGTGGATGAGATCTTCTCCAACATCGCCCGGTACAGCGGGGCCACCGCGGCCACCGTGGGCTGCGAGGTGTCGGACGGCCGGGTGACGCTCCGGTTCGTGGACAATGGGCGGCCCTACGACCCCACCCAACAGGCCGACCCGGACACCACCCTGGACGCCGAGGAACGGGACATCGGAGGGCTGGGCATCTTCATGGTGAAGAAGAGCATGGACCGGGTCTCCTATGAGTATGCCGACGGCTTCAACATTCTGACTCTGGAAAAAAGCTGGTGAATCTGGTACCATGGAGCACGAAGACATCTTCCGGCGCAATGAGGAGGACGCCAACCGATACGTGGCCTTCTGCATGCGGGTGGCCGCGGTGGTGGCCGCCCTCATGTGGGGGCTGAACCTGCTGGGCTTTTTCATCATAGATCCACTGCTGATGAATCTGGTCATGCCGGCGGGCATCCTGCTCTTCCTGCTGGCTACCCTGCTGGTACGGGTGTGGAGGCTTCCCTACCGGTACCTGAAGTACGCCTGTATGGGCTGCTTCCTGCTGGGGGTGGGCATTCTGGCCGGTGCCCTCACCACGCAGCTGGTGCTGGCCTGGGCCTGCCCCATCATCCTCTCCTGCCACTACTACTCCCCCCGGTTCACCCGCTTCACCCTGCTGGGGGTGCTGGTGTGCATGCTGCTCTCGGTATACCTGGGACTGATCCTGGGGGTGTGGGACTCCAACATGATGCTCAGCAATGAGGAGGTCAACGGCGCGGCCCTCCGCCTGGACTATATGCGGCAGGCCATCGCGGCGGGAAACGATATCCCCGTGCGGGTATTCAATTTCTACTACCTGCCCCGGGCGGTGGTGCTGGTGGTGATCTACCTCATCGGCCTCACCCTGTGCCGGCGGACCCACGGCCTGCTGCGCCAGCAGGAGGCGGACAGCCGGGAGAAGGAGCGGATCGGCGCGGAGCTGAACGTGGCCACTCAGATCCAGCACTCCATGCTGCCCAGCATCTTCCCCGCCTTCCCAGAGCGGCCGGAGTTTGACATCTACGCCAGCATGACTCCAGCCAAAGAGGTGGGGGGCGACTTCTACGACTTCTTTCTGGTGGACGACGACTACCTGGCTCTGGTCATCGCCGACGTGTCGGGTAAGGGGGTGCCGGCCGCCCTGTTCATGGTGACCGCCAAAACCCTGCTGAAGAACGCGGCCCAGGGCGGGCTCACCCCCGCCCAGGTGCTGAAGCAAGTGAACGGTCAGCTGCTGGAGAACAACGAAGCGGAGATGTTCGTCACCGTCTGGCTGGGCATCTACGAGATCCCCACCGGAAAACTCATTGCCGCCAACGCCGGTCACGAATATCCCGCCCTGCGGCGGGGGGACGGCCACTTTGAACTTTACAAGGATAGGCACGGCTTCGTGCTGGCAGGGCTGGAAAGCGCCCGCTACCAGGAGTATGAACTGGAGTTGGCAGTGGGGGACACTCTGTTCCTCTATACCGACGGGGTGACCGAGGCCACCGACGCCCACAACACGCTGTACGGCACCGACCGGATGCTGACGGCTCTGAATGCCCGGCCAGAGGGGAACCCCCGAAGCCTGCTGGCGGAGATAAAGGGGGATATCGACCGATTCGTAGAGGAAGCCCCCCAGTTTGACGATATCACCATGCTGTGCCTGAAGCGTAGGCAGTAGGAAGGAGAGAGGGATATGCTGGTCATCGACTGCTGCCCCCGGGGGGAAGATTCCGCCACCCGGAGGTACTATCAGGCCTACCTGGAGGCGGCCACCCCGAAGCGAGTGGAGATGGTGGAGCTGGCCCGGCTGGGCCTGCGCCCCCTGGACTGGGAAACCCTGGCCCTGCGGGACAGGCTGAGCGCCGAAGGGCGGTTTGACCACGTCCTGTTCCATCTGGCCCGGCAGTTCCGGGACGCGGAGGAGATCCTCATCGCCGCCCCCTTCTGGGACCTGTCCTTCCCCTCCCTGCTGAAGGTGTACCTGGAGCAGGTGAGCGTGGCCGGACTGACCTTCGGCTATACCCAGGAGGGGCAATGCGTGGGCCATTGCAGGGCCCGGCGGCTGCTCTACTTTTCCACCTGCGGCGGCTATGTGGGGGAGGAGCACCTGGGATTTGCCTATGTGAAGGCTCTGGGGGCCATGCTGGGCATTCCAGAGTGCGTGCCCTATATCCTGGAAGGGCTGGACATTGACCCGGCCCAGCGGGAGACGGTGCTGGCGGAGGGAATTCTACGGCTGAGATCCCAGCTGGCAGAAGACGGGAGAGCCTAAGAAAAAGGTGGGCCTTATGTCCCCATCCCTAACGGCTGGGACTTTAGGGGCCGCTTGGTAAAATCATGCGCAGCGCACACAGCGCCTGGGGATCCCCGGGCGCTGTGTGGCTTTATATGGGCTTACATTTTCCGCTTACTCTGCAAGTGGAAAGCTCAGGTCATAACACGGAATCAAGAGCAGCTGCAAACAGTGAGGTTCCATTATGACGAGGCGGAAAAGCAACAACATAGTGATGCATAAAAACGCCCCTTATTTTCTGGGCATTAAACCGCACGGTGTTTCAGAAATTTATCATATTTCCACTTGTCTTGTCGGTTGCAACAAAACATTCTGAACGTGGCCAATCTGCATCCCGCGGAATACAGCCATCTCAAACTGCGTATCCGCTCTTCAGCAAGCTTCGTACAGACCGTATGGCACTGCAAGTCTGCACGTCGGAGTATTCGCGTTTTGTCTCCCGTCACACCGGGTCAGGCAAGTTCTGCCCCTGCTGAATAAACATGAGAGTTCCAATTTCTCTTGAGAAATCTGCCTTGTTCTTATTGCGTATTTTTACGCAGATTAATAAGAAACAAAGCGTGCGACGATCATCAGGCTGCCTTGAGCCTGGCCATCGGCAAAGATGGGGGAGGTGTTCATACTGATATTAATGTACCTCGCCTCCACCTGCTGGTTCAGGGTTTCCTCAATCTCTTCCCGGCTCAGGGTCTCCCAGCCGCCCTCGACCGCGGCGTCGTCATAGACGATGCCGGTGGGGGTGGGCTCAGCCGCTGTGCCCTGGCAGCCAGTTAGAGCTGTGCCCAGCAGGGCGCAGGCCAGGCAGAGCAGGGCTGTCAGCAGGGCCTTTCGCCAGGGGGAATGGTTTGCAGTGCTGTGATTCATAGCTGAAAACTCCTTTTCTAATTCTGTGTTCGGGGCGCCTCGGGGAGACCCCGGGGACGGGGCGGATTGCTGCGGCGGGTCATGTGCTTCACCTCCATGGCTGAAATGAAAAAAGCCGCCTGCGGCCCACCGAATTGTTCGGTGGGCCGCAGGCGGCTTGGGATCAGGGAGAGAGGCAGGGTTCGAGTCACTTTTTGCCCTTCTGCATCTCTGAATCCGTGATTTTTCAAAAACGGAACCACGTTTTTTGATTTTGAACTATTTGCATCAGTTTTGTCTAATTTTTCTCTAAATATGAAAAATGCCGCACTTTCGTGCGGCATTTTTGCGGTGCATCTTTTTTATCAACACATTCTGGAACATCCCAACACGATAGATGCCGCGGCTTCAGGTTTGCAGCCAAAACCAAACCGAAGCCCAGCGTAGCGGGTTCGGTTTGGAGAGGAGGCGCGACGGAATGAGTGAGAGATGACGTTTGTAAAAAAGTCGTCGCGAACGATATGCAGTCCGCGACGACGTGGTGGAGACTACAGAACTCGAATCTGTGACCTCTTGCGTGTGAAGCAAGCGCTCTACCGGCTGAGCTAAGCCTCCATATTGGTGACCCGTACGGGACTCGAACCCGTGTTACCGCCGTGAAAGGGCGGTGTCTTAACCGCTTGACCAACGGGCCAGATTGCCCAGGCGGGTGGAAGATGCGGGGCCCGAAGGGGCGGCCATCGCCGCCTCTTCGGGTGGTAGCGGCAATGTGATTCGAACACATGACACTACGGGTATGAACCGTATGCTCTAGCCAACTGAGCTATGCCGCCATGGGATGGCCCCGACAGGGCAAGAGTTAGTATACCGCACGGAACACAGTTTGTCAACAAAAATTTTCAACGCTCCCGATGGTTTTTTCAACGGTTCCGATGACGTTTCAGGCGAAGCCGCCGGCCCGGGCCGTGAGTCCGGGCCGGCCGACAGACTTATTTCTTCAGGGTCAAGACTTGGCGCACCGAGCGGATGATCCCCTCAGCGGTGAGACCATAGGCGGCCAGCACCTCCTTGGCGGCGCCGGAGCGGCCGAACTCGTCCTGCACCCCGTGGCGCACCACCGGGACGGGACAGCCGGCGGCCACGCACTCGCACACCGCCGAGCCCAGGCCGCCCAGCACGGTGGCCTCCTCGCTGGTGACGATGGCCCCCGTCTCCCGGGCGGCCTTGAGGACGATTTCTTCGTCTAAGGGTTTGATGGTGTGCATGTCGATGACCCGCACGCTCACGCCCTCGGACTTCAGCGTGTCGGATGCCTTCACCGCCTCCTGCACCATCATGCCGGTGGCAATCACCGTCACATCCGTGCCATCCCGGAGCTGGCAGCCTTTCCCTAACTCAAAGTGATAGCCGCCGATCTCGTCGGTCACCGAGTCCACCGCCAGGCGGCCCAGGCGCATATAGGCAGGGCCCTCATAGTCCAGCAGGGCCTTCACCGCCAGGCGCATCTCGGGGCCGTCACAGGGAGACACCACCAGCATGCCGGGGATGGCCCGCATGACGGCGTAGTCCTCGATGCATTGGTGGGTGGCCCCATCCTCCCCCACGGACAGGCCGCCGTGGGATCCGATGACCTTCACGTTCAGCCGGGGGTAGGCGATGGAGTTGCGCACCTGCTCCCAGGCCCGGCCGGTGGCGAACATGGCGAAGGAGTGGAAAAAGGGTTTCTTGCCGCAGGTGGCAAGGCCGGCGGCGATGCCCGCCATGTTGGCCTCGGCGATGCCGATGTTGAAGAACCGCTGGGGGCAGACGTCGGCGAACTTCTTGCTCATGGTGGAGCCGGACAGATCGGCGTCCAGCACCACCAGCTCGGGATAATCTTCCGCCAGGGCGGCCAGGGCCTCGCCGTAGGCGGCTCGCGTCGCGATTTTTTCCATCTTACCGCGCCTCCAGTCTGGCGATCTGGGCGGACAGCTCCGCCTTCGCCTGCTCATACTGTTCCCCGTTGGGGGCCTTGCCGTGCCAGCCGGCGTTGTCCTCCATGAAGGACACGCCCTTGCCCTTCACCGTGTGGGCCAGAAGGACGGTGGGCTGTCCCTGGATCGTTTTGGCCTCCGCAAAGGCCTCCTCAATGTCCTGATCGTCGTGGCCGTCACAGGGGATGACGTGCCAGCCGAAGGCGGCCCACTTCTGGTCCAAGGGTTCAGAGGGCATCACGTCGGCGGTGCGCCCGTCAATCTGCAGCCCGTTCACATCCACGATGGCGCACAGGTTGTCCAGCTTAAACTTGGCCGCCGACATGGCCGCCTCCCAAACCTGGCCCTCCTCGATCTCGCCGTCTCCCAGCATGGTGTACACCCGGTAGTCCTTCCCGTCCAGCTTGCCCGCCAGGGCCATGCCCACGGCGGCGGAGATGCCCTGGCCCAGGCTGCCGGTGGACATATCCACCCCAGGGACGTGGTGCATCTCCGCATGGCCGGACATGTGGCCGCGGATGGAGCGGAAGATCTGGAGATCCTCCAGAGGGAAGAACCCCCGCAGGGCCAGGGTGGGATAGAGGGCGGGAGTACAGTGCCCTTTGGAGAGGACGAACCGGTCCCGGTTCGGGTCTGCGGGGTTGGCGGGGTCAATGCGCAGGACATTCTGATAGAGCACGGTGAGTACATCCATGGCGGAGAAAGAGCCGCCCAGATGCCCCGAGGCGGCGTGGTACACCATGTCCAGCCCCAGCAGCCGCGCCTTGGCGGCGGTGAGAGCCAGCTCCTGATGGGTCATGGGGATCCTTCCTTTCTTTTCCTTTCCTTAGTAGGCAAAATGGGTGGAGCGGTAATATTCCAGACAGGCGAACCGCTGGGCCAGCGCCTGCTCCCCCTGGGTCAGCTGGCCGGTGAACGTCCCGTCGCCAGTGAGATAGACGCCGCTGGTATGGATGACGGGCAGGGCCTGCCAGCAGTCGTACACTGCCTGCATGTAGGCATCTCCCGCCCAGCCGCACTGTTCAAAGAGTACATTCATCAGGAAGCAGGGCGAGATATCCGGGCCCTGTCCCACAAAGTCGTTTTCCAGGGCCTGCTTGGCCGCGTCATTGGCCCAAATGAGGTAGGGGGTAGACCAGTAGTTATAAAAGCTCTCCTCGTCGGTCAAAGACAGGTCGATGCCTAGGGCCTCATAGACGGAGTTGCTGTTGCCCAGCCAGGGTTTGTGGTCGCCGAAGATCACCAACACCACCGGCTCCTCATACTCCCGCAGGGTGTCCGCCAGCTCCAGCAGGCGCCGGGAGGTGTCCTGCACCGAGCCCAGGTAGTTGGCGAGAATGGTGCGGTCCGTATCCGCCAGATCCTCATTGCCCAGAAAATCGTCCACATCGCCCCAGGTGCAGACCTGGTCGTCATAGGGGCCGTGGCCCTGGTAGGACACGGAGAAAGAGAACAGGGGTGCGTCGGATGCCATCTGCTCCAGGAGAGAGTTGGTCAACTCCGGGAAAAAGATGCTGTCGTCGGCCACACCACCCCCGGTGAACTGGGTGTAGTAGGTCTCCAGGAAACGGTACTGGTCAAAGCCCAGATAGGAGTTGATGTTGCTGCGATTGTAAAACCACTGGTTGCTGGGGTGGTCGCCGGAGGTCTGGTACCCCTGGCCTTTGAAATACCACACATAGGAGGATGTATCAGAGCGGAAGTTGAACTCTCCGGAGGACAGTCCCGTGAGGAAAGCCCGCTCAGTATTGATGGTACCGCCGGCGAAGATGTTGGTGAGCAGGGTGCCAGAATAGCTCTCCTCCCGCAGCTGGTGGAAGTCGGCATAGATGTCTTGCCGGAACTCGATCTGGTCATAGCCCGACAAGTCGGTAAAGGCCTCCAGCATGATGCCCACGATGTTGACCTTCTCCTCCTCCGGGATATCAGCATCCTGGTATTGGGACAGAAGCTGGGCGGTATCCTGTTGGGAGTAACCCTCAGGGGGATTGGGCAGAGCGTCCTGGATGCTGTACAAAAAAGGGTAGATTAGCCCATGGGAGAGGTATTGCTGGGTCATGGCCCACTGGTTCAGGTGGTCCAGCCGGGCCGTACTGTTGTAGATGCGGTCGCTGGTATAGGCGGGGATGAGAGCGATGGCAATGGCAAGGGAGACCAAGGCTCCGGCAAGTCGCCCCTTCCACCGGGGCCTGCCCCGCACGAACAGAGCGAGGAAGACCACACTGGCCGCACCCAACGCCAGGGCGCAGGCGATTTTCGTGTTGAGAAACAGCTCATATCGGCCCGCCATCTGCCCTGCTTCCCCTAGAATCAGCAGGTCGAAGGCCACCACCGGATCGTCCCGAAAGGCCAGCTTGTAGTAGTTGCCGATGGACAGGGCCAGCACCGGAACCCCGGCGAGAAGCTGGGCCAGCCAGGGCCGGCCCAATAGCCCGTAGAACAGAGCGGCCAGCAGCATGGGGGGCAGTAGGTTCAGGGCCAGCAGGGCAGGGCTGGTGAAGTAGTCCAGGAAGATGGTCCAACCGTAGTTGGCCGGAGCCAGAGCTAGGGACACCAATCCCAGACCCAGGGCGGCCAGCAGCACCATCCCCCAGTTCCAGACCCAGAACCCTGCTCGCCTGCCCTGGGACAGCGCCGGGTCTGGGCGGGTTTGAAACAGGAAATACCGAAAGATGCGGGTCATCTCGCCTTAATACTCCAGTTTTTCTTCCAGCCAGTCCTTCAGCTGGCCGATGGGCACCCGGACCTGCTCCATGGTATCCCGGTCCCGGATGGTGACGGCATTGTCCGCCTCCTCCGTGTCGCTTCCCACGGTCTGGAAGTCCACGGTGACACAGTAGGGGGTGCCGATCTCGTCCTGGCGGCGGTAGCGCTTGCCAATGGAGCCGGCGTCGTCGTAGTCCACCATGAAGTACTTGGACAGCTGGGCCTGGATCTCCCGGGCCTTGTCCCCCAGCTTCTTGCTCAGGGGCAGCACCGCGCACTTAAAGGGGGCCAGGGCGGGGTGCAGGCGCAGGACGGTGCGCACGTCGTTTTTGGCCTCGTCTACCACTTCCTCGTCGTAGGCGTCCACCAGGAAGGCCAGGGTCACCCGGTCGGCCCCCAGGGAGGGCTCGATGACATAGGGAATGTAGTGCTCGTTCTTCTCCTGGTCGAAATAGGTCATGTCCTTGCCGGAGGTGTTCTGGTGGGCGGTCAGGTCGAAGTCGGTGCGGCTGGCCACACCCCACAGCTCGCCCCAGCCAAAGGGGAAGACAAACTCAAAGTCGGTGGTGGCGTTGGAGTAGTGGCTGAGCTCCTCGGGCTCATGGTCCCGCAGGCGCAGGTTCTCATCCTTCATACCAAGGTTTAGCAGCCACTGGTGGCAGAAATCCTTCCAGTAGGCAAACCAGTCCAGTTCGGTGCCCGGCTGGCAGAAGAACTCCAGCTCCATCTGCTCAAACTCCCGGGTGCGGAAGGTGAAATTGCCCGGGGTGATCTCGTTGCGGAAGCTCTTGCCGATCTGGCAGACGCCGAAGG